>QFCE01002806.1_pt1 | contig 297452 bp, 248 predicted proteins | sample 5346091 | NCBI WGS metagenome assembly QFCE01 (sample SAMN09062252, study PRJNA434731) | Human gut metagenome, whole genome shotgun sequencing project. | isolation source: stool timepoint A chromium assembly | host: Homo sapiens | collected 2015 | reverse complement strand
CGCCTCATTCTTCGGTAATTCCATTCCCCCACCCGCTCCCCTAAAACATGCCGATCTTGCCCAGCGCTTCTCTGGCGATTTCGCGGCAAACGGGATCTTCGTCGCGCAAACCGGCCTGAAGCGGACCCCGGGCCTTGGACGCAAGATCGGGCCTGGCCAGAGCGAAACGCTCCACGGCACGGAAGCAGGAACGGCGCAATACGTTGTTGTCACAGAAATTGTCGCCCTTGCCCGTATCAATGACGTAGGAATTGAGGATGGGATAAAACTCGTCCCCAAGGCGGCGGTGCTGGGCGAGGATCTCGGCAAAGGCTTCGGGAATGCCCCAGCCGATGTTGCCGGATTCCTCGTTCATGTGCCACATCAGACGCCGGACGACGTTGCGGGCTTCCTCAATATGTTCATCGGCCATGCGGGAAACGGCTTTCCCGAGCGCGGAGGCCGCGCGATCGGTCGCCTCGCCGCCGAGGGGCAGACAGGAAAACAAGGGGCCCACCAACTCACGGGCGGGGACTTCGTCCAGCTCCTTGGCAAAATCGTCCCATCCCGGCTCTTGCAGCCGGGTGCGGATCGTCGTCTTTAAGGTACGGAAACGTGGCTGCATGGAAAACACCTCATCGTTTTTGCGGAATATGCCCCCAAAAAGCGGGAGCGGCAACGCGGGCGGTTCCGGATTCCCGCCGCGTTTTTTCATATCGCTGTTGCAATTCTTCTCTTGAAGGAATAAATCGTTCAAGCCATTCGGCAAGATCCTCACAGGTTTCGGTGTCGTGTTCTGTCTGAGCTTGACTCTCCGAAGCTGAGAAGGTATACGTCACTGATCTACGTTTCCAAGGAGAGTTTCCATGAAAAGAACTTACCAGCCCAGCAAGATCAAGAGAGCGCGGACTCACGGTTTCCGTGAACGCATGAGCACCGCCAGCGGTCGCGCCATTATCCGTCGCCGCCGCGCCAAGGGGCGTAAACAATTAGCTGTTTAACCCGGCCTCGTCGGCATCGACTGCTCCGGCGGCCCGATTTCACACTCTGTTATGATGAGGGTCGCCGTTTTTTTTCCAAACACTTCGTTGTGTTTGTTCGTTTTCGTGCATCCGGTGATCCGTGGCGCGTCGGTATGGCCGTCACCAAGAAAATCGGAACGGCAGTCATGCGGAATCGTGTCAAACGGGTGCTCCGGGAATGTTTCCGGCTGCATCAGGCCCTATTGCCTCCGGCCGTGGATCTTGTGATCGTGCCAAAGCGCCACCTCAAACCTGAACAGCTCGATCTCGCTGCCGCAACCCGCGAATTCCTTCCCTTGATCAAGGAAATCGGCGGGTATGTTGTGTTGCGCCGCGAACAAAACGCCTGCCCCGACATCTCCCGCGACGGAATCGCCGCACCCGGCGGGCTCGAACCGGAAACGGCTTCCGGAGTCAAGGCGTGAAACGCCTCTCTCTGCGTCGTCTGGCGGTCCTGCCCATCCGTCTCTATCAGTGGACGTTGTCTCCCGTGCTTCCACCTTCCTGCCGTTACCATCCCACCTGTTCAGCCTATGCCATAGAGGCTGTGCTGACCCACGGCATTTTCAAGGGCAGCTGGCTCGCCCTGCGGCGCATCCTTCGTTGTCACCCCTGGTCTTCGGGAGGCTATGATCCCGTACCTCCCCCACATTCTTCCTCTTTCAGCCATCAGGAGCAACTGGATCATCATGGACGATAAACGTACTTTTCTGGCCATCGCCCTGGCAATCGCCGTTCTTTTGGCGTGGACCCCGCTGGCCGAACACATGGGCTGGATCCAGCCCCAGCAGCGCCCCGCAGCCACTCAGGAAGCCACGCCCGCGCCCGCTCCGGCGGCGCAGACGGCTGTCGCGCCCGCGTCTTCCCTGCCTGTGTTCACGCCTTCGGCCGGTACCGACGTCAAGGTGGAAACCCCGCTCTATTCCGCCGTCATCTACTCCGGCGGCGGCATCCTCCGCTCCTTTACGCTGAAGCATTACGACGAAACCATCAAGGCCGATTCCCCCAAGGTGAACCTCATTTCGCCGGAAGCGTCCCAGACCGCGCCCCTCGGCCTGACCGTCAACGGCCAGCCCTCGTGGAGCACCGGCCAGTGGTCGTTCCAGGGTTCCGACCTGAACCTCAAGGCCGGGGAACAGGGCAGCCTGACCTTCACCGGCATCGTCGACGGCGTGCGCGTCACCCGCGTCATCAGCTTCAACGCCGACAATTATCTTCTGAGCGAAAACATCCTGGTAGGTTCCGCCGACCAGGCGCCCCGCACCGTCCGCCTCGGCTTTACGGTCGCCGCCACGCCGTTCAGCAACGGCAAGTATGACCCCACCCGCCTCGCGTGGGACGCCAACGAAAGCTTCAAGGAAGAAACGAGCGCCAGCACGCTCGCCGAAAAGGGCATCATCGAACAGGGCGTCTTCAACTGGGCCGGCGTCATGAGCAACTACTTCATGAACGTCACCGCCCCCGCCGATCCCAACAACCTGACCCTCAAGGGCCGCGTGCAGGGAGACGTGTGGCGCCTCGCGCTCGAACGCCCCGATCTGCTCACGCCTTCCAACGGCGGCGAAGTGCCCGTGGCCGTGAACTGGTGGTTCGGCCCCAAGGACCGCACCATGCTGGCCACGGCTCCCGATCACCTGTCGCAGGCCGTGAACTTCGGCATGTTCTCGATCATCGCCCGCCCCCTGCTGACCATTCTGGCCTTCTTCCATTCCTTTGTGGGGAACTGGGGCATCGCCATCCTGATGCTTACCTTCTGTATCCGCGTCGTCTTCTGGCCCCTGTCCCAGAAGAGCTTCAAGTCCATGGAGCAGATGAAGAAGCTCCAGCCCATGATGAAGAAGCTCCGCGAAAAGCATAAGGACGACAAGGAAGCCCTCAACAAGGAAATGATGCAGCTGTACAAGACCTACAAGGTCAACCCGGCTGGCGGCTGTCTCCCCATCGTCGTGCAGATCCCGGTGTTCATCGGCCTGTATCAGGCTCTCCTGAACTCCATCGAGCTGCGCCATGCCTCCTTCATCGAATACCTGCCCTTCACGCACATCACGTGGCTGGCCGACCTTTCCGCGGCGGACCCGTTCTATATCACGCCTCTGCTCATGGGCGCGTCCATGTTCCTCCAGCAGCGCCTCACGCCCGCCGCCGGCGATCCCACCCAGCAGAAGGTCATGATGTTCATGCCCGTCATCTTTACGGTCATGTTCATCAACTTCCCCGCTGGTCTGGTCATCTACTGGCTGTGCAACAACATCCTGTCCATCGGGCAGCAGTGGTGGATGTTGCGTAAGGCATAACGGTTTGCGCGAGGAGAGGTTCTCATGGATGATTTCAAAGAATTTCAAGGCAAGAGCCTTGACGAAGCGATTCGCGCCGCCTGCTCGTACTTCGACGCACAGCGGGAAAAGCTGGAAATCGACATCATACAGGACGCCAAAAACGGTATCTTCGGCCTGGTAGGGGCGCGCAAGGCCATTGTCCGCGCCCGCCGTGCACAGCTCAAGCCCCGCGTAGGGTCGCTCCTGGCACGCGACGCGCAGCCCGCCTCCGCGCCGAAGGCCAAAGCCGAAGACGCTTCCCGCGCGCCCAAGCCCCGTCAGGGGCAGGCTCCCCGTCCGCCCCGAGGCAACCGGGAACCGAAGCCGCCGTTTGAGGAAGACGACTCCATCGGCAACCGTATCCTTCCCCCAGTGGAGGAAGACGACTCCATCGGCAACCGTATCCTCCCCGAGGAAACGGATATCGACGACTCCATCGGCAACCGCGTCGATGAGCCCCGCGCTCCCCGCCGGCCCCGCCGCAACGACGGCCCCCGCATCCCCTACGAAGGGAATGAGGACGCCTTCCGGCCTCGCCGCCCCCGTCCCGAGCGCCGTGCGAATCAGGATCGCCCGGATCGTCCCGAACGTCAGGAGCGCCCTGAGCGCCAAGACCGTCAGGATCGTCCGCGCACGCCTCGTCCTCCCTACGAGCCGCGTCAGGAACGCCGCCCCGTGGAAGCTCCGGCGGAGCAGGACGTGTTGCGGGACAGCTCGCTGGAGTTCGATCAGGACGAAGCCTTGAACGAAGGCTTGCCCTCGAAGCCTTTCTCCGAGCTGGATCAGGAAAAGCTTACCGCCGTATCTCAGGAAGTGGCCTTCAAGATCGTCAGCTCCATCCTCGGGGAAACGCCCGTGGAAGTGAAGATCATGGAGAACCGCGTGGACATCCATGTGGACTGCGGCGATGACTCCGGCCTGCTCATAGGCCGCGAAGGGCAGACGCTGGCGGCGCTTCAGTATCTGACCTCGCGCATCGTCAGCCGCCGCATGGAAGCGCCTGTGCGCGTGCAGTTCGATGTGGGCGACTACCGCGAACGTCAGGACGACCGGCTCCGTGAGCTGGCCCTTGCGCTGGCGGAACGTGTCCGTGCCACGGGGCGTCCCTGCTCCACCCGGCCCATGAGCTCCTACCATCGCCGCCTCGTGCACATGGCGTTGCAGGACTCCCCGGACGTGCAGACCCGCAGCTCCGGCGAAGGCCCCCTCAAGCGCGTGATCATCCAGCGCCGCCGTCAGGAACGGCACTAGAAATATTGGGGAGGGGAGGAACCTTTCTGAAGAAAGGCTTCCTCCCCTCCCCAAACCCTACCCCTCCGCCTCCAAAGACGTTCGTTATGGGGACAAGGGTGAAAAGGCGGCTTCGGTGAAGTCGCTTTTTTTGTATGGGGGATATGGATACTCTGCGGAAAAAGTCCGGCGGTGTCCATGTAATCCTTCTCCGTGCGAATCCACCGCTCTTGGCAAAAAAACAGTCTCAGAATATCATCACCCCTTCAATTAAGAGAAAAGGCCGCAGGCGGCCCGGCCAGTTCAACAACGGGCTTAGCCCCGCATTGAAACTGCTTTGGGATAAAAAATGAAGGGGGAGGGGGAAAACGTGCGGGCGCTCCCCGCTTCCAGAGAATGTTTTCCCCCTTATGATGCGCCCTCTCTTCAGGAGCCATACATGACCACCGATACGATAGCGGCCATAGCGACGGCCCCCGGTGCCGGAGGCATCGGCATTGTCCGGGTCAGTGGCCCGGGCGCGCTGCCCATACTCGAGAAGCTGTTCGCACCGGCCGGAAAGGGCGGCTATAAGCCGTGGATCTTGCGGCGCGGGCGCGTTCAAGACACGGAAGGCAACACGCTGGACGATTCGCTGGCGGTGTTTATGCCCGGCCCCAAGACCTTCACCGGGGAAGATGTGGCGGAATTCCAATGCCACGGCGGCCCCGTCCTGCTGGCGGCGGTGCTTGAAGCCTGCCTCTGCGCGGGGGCACGCCTTGCGGAGCGGGGGGAATTCACCCGCCGCGCCTTCCTCAACGGCAGGATGGATCTGACGCAGGCCGAAGCCGTCGCCGAAATGATCGCCGCGCCGTCCAAGGAAGGCGCGAGGCTTGCCGCCGCCAAACTCGACGGCGTGCTCGGGCAACGCATCGGCGATCTGCGGGAACGCGTGGAGCATCTGCGGGCGCAGATCTGCCTTGCCGTGGACTTCCCCGAGGAAGAAGTGGAATGCCTACCGCAGGAAGGCTTCCTCTCCGCCATCGCGGACGTGAAGGCGGCGGTGGCCTCCCTGCTCGCCGGATTCGAGCGGACCCGCTGCTGGCGCGAAGGCGTGACCGTAGCCCTCGCCGGCCCGGTCAACGCGGGCAAGTCCAGCCTCATGAACGCCCTCCTTGGCCGCCAGCGTGCCGTTGTGACGGAATACCCCGGAACCACACGTGATTTTTTGGAAGAACCGATCCAGCTTGCGGGGCTCCCCGTCCGGCTTGTGGACACGGCGGGCCTGCGCGAAACGGACAACCCCGCCGAGGCGCAGGGCATCCAGCTGGGCCGCTCCATGATCGAATCCGCCGATGTGGTCCTGCTCATGGTCGACGGCACGGAGGGAACGACGCCGGACACATGGGCATTGCTCTCGGAGCTCGGCCCGGAACGCACCATCCTTGTCTGGAACAAAAGCGATCTTGCCACCCCTCCCCCGCACTGGTATGGAAAGGAGACGAACCTTTCCGTGAAACCGGCGGCACATGCCGTTATTTCGGCCCGCAAGGGAGAAGGCCTGGAAACGCTGGCCGAAGCCGTTCGGGAGCTTGCGCTGGCCCGCAGCCAGGGGCAGGAGCCGGAACCGGGCGAAGCGGTACCCAACCTGCGGCAGGCCCGGAGCCTGATGGAGGTACTCGGGGAACTTGAGGCGCTGGAACAGGACGTTCTCGCGGGGGTTCCCTATGATTTGTGCGCCGTCCGCCTGGAGGGCGCGGCTTCGGCGTTGGCGGAGATCACCGGGCTGGACACCCCGGAAGAAGTCCTTAACCGTATTTTCGCATCTTTCTGTATTGGCAAATAGCATGAATGCATCTTCAAACGCAGCTGGCGGAGCACCACTTTCCAAAGAAGAAATCAACGACCTGCCCATGTTGGCCTACGAAGGCGAGGTAATGCTTGTCCAGACCGAAGGCGAGATGGCCCGTGCCCTGAATTTTCTCAAAAAGGAAACGCTCCTCGGGTTCGATACCGAATCCCGCCCGTCCTTCAAGAAAGGCAAAAGTTACCCGACTTCGCTCATTCAGCTTGCCGGTTCGGAACTTGTGGTGCTGATCCGCCTGAACCTCACGCCCTTCTGCGGGGCGCTCGCGGGGCTGCTTGCCGATCCCGGCATCATCAAGGCCGGGGTCGCCATCCGTGACGACATCCGCGCCCTCCAGAAACTGCACGAGTTCACACCCGGCGGGCTTGCCGATCTCGCCGAGATGGCGAAACAGCGCGGCATCAAGGCGCAGGGCCTCCGCACGCTGGCGGCCCAGCTCATGGGCTGCCGTATCAGCAAGGCCGCGCAGTGCTCCAACTGGGCGAAAAAGACCCTCACGCCGCAGCAGATCCGCTATGCCGCCACCGATGCGTGGATAGGCCGGGAAATTTATTTACGTATGATGGATCAGGGGTGAAATCGGGGGAGGGAACTCTTCTGAAGAAGGGCATCCCTCTCCCCTCCCCCGCCCCCCTCTCCCTCCCAAGACTTTTGACCATATCGAATCCCCGTTCACGGCTTTCCCTCATGGTGAAAGAACCGGCTGAAAAATATTTGAGGAAAATATCCTCTCTTTTTTCTCGGGAAAATCGACATGGGGGATTCGATAAAGTCAAAAAGTTTTGAAGCGGGAGGGATGGGGTTTGGGGAAGGGAGGGAGAAACTTTTTTAAAAGTTTCTCCCTCCCTTCCCCAATCTTCCCCTCCCTACCCCCATCCCACTCTCAGGTGAAACTATGACCCCCTCCCCTCCGTTCCGTATCGTCCCTTGGGACACCGACTTTCTGGACGCCCTCAAAAACGGGGTGATGAAGGCCACACGCGGTCAGCCCGGCAACGCGGTGGTGGTCTTCATGCATGACCGCCCCCGCCGTTACCTGCGAGAGCGCTTCCGCTACGCGCCGGATGTGCCCAAACCCTGCCTCATCCCGCGCATGTTCACGGAACGGGAACTGATGGCCGCGTTCCGCCAGGAACAGCACCAGAAACTCCGCCGAGAGGCCGGAAAACTGGATCAGATTGCCCTGCTCTCCCGCTGCGTCCGCGAACTGGCGGAACCGGACACTGAGCTGTGCATGCAGCTCGCCAAAACCGACGACGCGGGATTTTTCCCGTGGGGGGTGCGGCTCGCGGAGCTGCTGGAGGAATGCTTCACGCAAGGGCTCACGCCCGAGGACATGCTGTATACGGAAGGCGAAGTGGCTCCTTTCGGGGCGGCCCTTCTCGGCTCGCTCGGCAAAATTTTCCGCCGTTACCGCGACGCGCTGATCGAATCCGATCTCACCACGCCCGGCTTCGACGCGTTTGTCGTCGCCAGCGCGCTGGAAGAAGGAACGGACGGAGACGACCTCCCGCCGCTGCCCGACTTTCTCGCTGGGCGCGCCATCCTGCTGGCGGGCTTCGGTATGCTCACCGGCACGGAAAACACCCTGTTCCGCTACCTCTGGCGGCACGGCGCGCAGGTCTTCCTGCACGTCGATCCGGCGCTGGCCGAAAACGGGCAAGGGCATTGGGCATGTACCGAACAGTCAAACTGGATCGCGGACTGGAAGGCCGATACCGTGCTGGCCTGCCCTTCCCCCGGCAAGAAACCGAAAATCCACTATTTCGCGGGCTACGACCTGCATTCCCAACTGGACGCCCTACGCGGCGATCTCATCGAACTGGAACGGAAAGACCGCCTCGCCGCCGCGCTCAAGGCCAGAAGCACGACGCAACAGCTGTCCCTGCTCCCCTCATCGGAAAACGGCACGGCTTCCACCCTTCCCGAAACTTCGGCCAGCGGGAATGCCGACAACAAGGATTCGATAACCTCGAAGGTCTTGGGAGGGAGAGGGAAGGGGGCCCGGGGGAAGGGAAAGGGAAGCCCCTCTTCAGAAGGGTTCCCTCTCCCTTCCCCCGGTGGGCTCGCCCCAACCCCCGCCCCCATCCCCACCTCGCAGCTCGACATCGCGGTGGCCCTCGCGCACAGCGGGGCTCTGCTGCCCGTGCTGCACCACCTGCCCCGCAAGGACTGCAACATTTCGCTCGGCTACCCGCTTGAACGCTCGCTCCTGTTCCGCCTGCTGGAAACCGTGCTCGACGCCCGCAACCGCCGCCAGCCCAACGGCACGACCCACTGGAAAACGCTTGCGGATCTCGTCCGCCACCCGTACCTGCGCCTGCTTGAGGCCAACGGCATTTCCCTGCGCGACATCTTCCAAAACATGGAAACCCGCCTCCGCAACGGCAGCCGGCACGCCGACGCCCATGCCGTCGCCGAAGGGGCTGCGGACGACTTCTTCGCCGCCTCCTCCCTGCCCAACGTGGCGGAGGCCATGCCCGCCATCCGGGAACTGCTCAACCGGATCTTGCGGGATACCGTGGACACTTGGGCAAGAGTCCATACCCTCGGCGGACTCGCGGACGCGCTTTCCGGCCTGTGCGACACACTGCTTGTCTATGGAAGCGGCAACGACGAGGACGGCGCGGGCAACGGCAAGGCCGACATCTGGTCGCGTTTCCCCATCGATGCGGAATGCCTGTTCCGTCTCATGCAGCGCGTCATCCCCGCCCTCAAGGACAACGGCATGGCCGACACGCCGCTGCCGTGGCCTCTGATGCAGGCCATGCTGCTGGAACTCGTGCGTGCCGAGCGCGTCCCCTTCGAAGCCGACCCCCTGACCGGCCTGCAAGTGCTCGGTATGCTGGAAACACGCCTCTTGCGCTTCTCGCGGGTGTTCCTCGTGGACGTCACCGACGACAGGCTTCCCGGCGCGCCGATCCGCAGCCCGCTCCTGCCGGACAGCCTGCGCGCCCTTCTCGGCCTGCCAGACACCCGCAACCGCGAACAGCTCGCGGCCTACACCTTCCACCGGCTCATCGCCGGGGCCGATGAGGTCTGGCTCTACTGGCAGGAAGGCGTGGAAACCTCCGGCCTGTTCGACGGCAAAAAGCAGCGCAGCCGCCTTGTGGAAGAACTCATCTGGCAGGAGGAGCAAGCCCGCGGGCAACGTCTGAAGCCGGGGCGCGAACCGCTCCGCACGGCGGCCCTTGATGTCCGCCCGCCGGTCAGGGTACGCAAGGTCGTCCCCAAGACCCCGGCTATCCGGGAGCAAATAGCCGCATCGCTCAAGCATCCTCTGTCCGCTACCCGGCTGGACGCCTACCTGACCTGTCCGCTGCGGTATTATTATGAGCGGCTGTGCGCCATCGCACCCATCGACGAGGTGAACGAAGACGACGATCCGGCGGCCGTGGGCGTGCTTCTGCATAACGTGCTCCGCGATTTCTACGCTCCCGCCGTGGGCAAGACCGTACGCCGCGACGCGCAATCGGGCGATCCCGAGTTGCCGTTCCTCGACGAAAAAGCCTTGCGCGCCCTGTTCCGCACGGCCCTCGACGCCTCGGGGCTGGAGGCCGCCCTGCCGCCGGAGAGCGCGGCCATGCTTTCCGTCACCGGGCCGGAGCGCCTGGGCATGTTCCTGCGCGCCCAGCCGGAACAGACGGAAGTGCTTTCCCTGGAAGAGGAATACGATGCCGAAATCCGGGTGGGGGGCCGCATCAGACGGCTTACCGGCAATCTCGACCGTGTGGACTGGCGCGAACAGGAAGACCCCGAAGGCGCGATCGACGAAGGGGCGGTCATCCTCGACTACAAGACGGGCCGCATCAAGGCGCTGCGCCCGGACATCTGGGCCGACGACGCCTTTTGGGATGCGCTGGATCCGGAAAAAGCCGCCGAAGCCGCTTCCGAGCCAGACCCCGAACATGATTTTTTGCCAATAATGGCACAGCGTATTCCCACAGTGCAATTGCTGTATTATTGTTATTTGTATGGGCAGGCTACGGGCAAGCCCGTGCTCGACGCGGCGTTCGTCGCCCTTGGCGAAGACGGCGGGGAGCGGCCCCTTTTCGGGAAGGGCATGACTATTGAGGAACGGGAGCGGGCGTTGTCGCTCATTCCCCGCCTCATCGGGTTCATCCTCCTGCATATGGAGCTTTGCCCGGAATTTCGCCCACGGGAAGGGGCACATTGCCGCTGGTGTTCCTGGCGGAACGTGTGTATCATATCTTCCCAACAATAGATTCGGGTATTAGAAGCAGGGAGGCATTCCTATTCCCGCTTGCGTACCCATAACTCCATAAGAGACCTCTAGGAGGTTCTTCATGTCTTTTCCCACTCTGAACATAGGCGACCTCATCGCTAAAACTCCGATCGTCCAAGGCGGCATGGGCGTTGGTATTTCTCTTTCCAGGCTCGCTTCCGCCGTGGCCAACGAAGGCGGCATCGGCGTCATCGCCGGAGCCATGATTGGGATGAAAGAGCCCGATGTGGCCAGCAATCCCCTTGAAGCCAACCTCCGCGCCCTCCGCCGCGAAATCGAAAAAGCCCGTGAAGCCACGCAGGGCATCATCGGCGTGAACATCATGGTCGCCCTGACCACCTTCGCCGAAATGGTCCGCACCTCCATCGAAGCCAAGGCCGACGTGATCTTCTCCGGCGCCGGGCTGCCGATGGACCTGCCCAAGATTTTCAATGAAACGTGCGAACGCAAAAAGGAAGAGTTCAAGACCAAGCTCGTGCCCATCATTTCTTCCGGCCGCGCCGCCACCCTCATCGCCCGCAAATGGATGGCCAGCACCGGCTACATGCCCGACGCCTTCGTGGTGGAAGGCCCCAAGGCCGGCGGGCACCTCGGCTTTTCCCCCGAGCACATCGTCGACCCCAACTACGCCCTCGAACAGCTTGTCCCGCAGGTCGTGGAAGCGGTGAAGCCGCTTGAAGACAAGGCCGGGCGCGCGATCCCGGTCATCGCCGCCGGCGGCGTGTACACGGGCGAAGACATCAAGAAGTACATGGATCTCGGCGCGTCAGGCGTCCAGATGGGCACCCGTTTCGTCGCCACCTACGAGTGCGACGCCGACGACCGCTTCAAGCAGGCCTACATCGACGCCAAGCAGGAAGACGTGACCATCATCAAGAGCCCGGTGGGGATGCCCGGCCGCGCGCTCGTGAACAACTTCATCGATTCCATGCGTGACGGCGGCAAGAAGCCGTTCAAGTGCATCTTCCATTGCGTGAAGACCTGCGAGCAGGAAAAGACCCCCTATTGCATCGCCGCCGCCCTCATCAACGCCATGAAGGGCAACCTTGAGCGTGGGTTCGCCTTCTGCGGCGAAAACGTCTCCCGCGTCAACAACATCGTTTCCGTACACGACCTGATTTCCTCGCTGCAGCGCGAGTTCGACGCCATCATCAACAAGCCCGCTGCGGCCACCGTGAAGGCGTAAGGCCTCCGGCGGCAAGGGGGCTTCCCGCCCCCTTGACCCCCGTCCGGGAGGCGCGCCGCCCCCCGGACCCCGGCGAAACGTCCCGAATGCAAAGGTTCCGAACCGGCTTGCGCTGGTTCGGAACCTTTGCATTCGGGGCTTCCGGCAGCATCGGAACCCCTCTTATCCTTTTGTGGATTCCCTTCTCTGCCTATCCTCTATATCATAGCAACACGTTTTTGTTCTTCCTGCTGCAACACCGGGAGACAAACGCCAATAAGAATCGCCTCCGCGCCTCCGTACCCCGCATCGACCCTTACGAAAGTCTTTGAAGATGAGAAGGAGGGGGTCCCCCTCCCCCGATTCGCTCAGCCCCACCCTTTCATAGCCTGCGCCAGATTGCCGACCCAAATATCCATAAACCCCTGATACTCCATCATCCCCCGAAGAACGGGAACACAGGCGATGCCCTCGGCCTCGAGCCGGGAGCGCCACGAATGTTCCGAATCCCCAGCCATGTCTTCAAGCGTATGCCGCCCCACGACGGCGAGCAGGGGCAGCAGCCAGACACGATCGAACGGACGCCCGGAAGCCCGCAGATGCTCCACGATGTGCTCAAGGCGGATGGTCCCGTTCAGCGTGCCCATGAGCACAAGGGGATCCCGTTCCCGCACAGCCGCGGCAAGGGCCTCGTAGCGGCTCTCCGCGGCGTGGCGGCTCCCGTGGCCCATGAACAGCACAGGCTCGCCGGGGGCGCGTCCGGAAGGAAGCTCGGCGAGCAGGGCGCGCGCGGCGCGATCCACCGATGCCTGCGACTCCGTCAGCAAAGGCGCGCCCACCACAAGCGACGCGAACGTCCCGTCGGCACGCAGCTCGTCCGCATCCGACACGATGTCCCCGTATTCAAGGCCGGGAATGACATGCACCGGCTGAACCGCCACATGGGTAAATTTTTCAAAAGCCATTTTCTTCAATGCCTTGTGAACGGAATCCGATTTTTTCCGTTCGCTGGCCAGCCGTTCCCGCATGAGCATGGACGTAAAGGCCCAACGCACCGACACATCAGGAAAAGCCTTGCGGACTTGCGCATCGAAACGCCGGAGCGTCGACTCCCCCTGAGAACTGCCCGAACCAAACGCTGCAAGAAGGATGCCTCTTTTCATCGTTATAGCGTACAAAAAGTTGTACCCTCCTTTTTCACCTTACATGACAAGTGGATAAAACGAACGGCTCTCCAGCGTGCGTTGACGCGTTTCAACGCGGCTGGTACCCTGAGCGCCTTATACATTTATGGAGAAAACCCGTGAGTACTCCTGTCGCTCTCGTTCTTGGCGGACACGGCCTTCTGGGCCAGCCTCTGGCGCAGCAGCTTGCCGGAAACGGCTGGGAGGCGCAATCGCTGGATTTTGAAGACTGCAATCTCCTGAATCCCGTAGAACTCCAGCCGCGCATCGAATTCATCAACCCTGACGTCATTTTCAATACCGTAAGCTGGAACACGGAAAACCCTGCTGAAAAACAGCCACAAGAAGCCCTCTCTGTCAACCGCGGCCTTCCGGCCTTCCTCGGCGGGCTGGTCAAAGGCACGTCCAGATTCCTCGTCCACTACAGCTCGGATCAGGTTTTCAACGGCCGCAAGGACTCCCCTTACACCGAGGAGGACAAGGCCGATCCGATCTCCCTGTGCGGCAAGAGCCGCCTTGCCGGTGAGCAGGCCCTACTTGAGCTCAACGCCGACAACATCTGCATCATCCGTACGGGCTGGCTGTTCGGCCCGGATGGGGACAGCTTCCTGAAACGCCTCCTCGGGCGGGCCAAGACCGAAGGGACCGTGGAGGTCATCCACGATCAGATCGGTTCTCCGACGTACGCGAAGGATCTGGCGCAGGCCACGCTCCAGCTTGTCAAGCTCCGGGCCCCCGGACTGTACCATGTGGCGAACTCGGGCCAGGCCACCTGGTGCGAGCTGGCGGCGGAAGCCGTGCGCCAGGCCAGCCTGCCCTGCTCCGTGCGGGCCGTCGCAAGCTCGGACAAGACGCTCCGCGCAAACTATGAGGTGCTTTCCTCCGCAAAGTATACGGCCCTCACCGGATGTCCCATGCGTCCCTGGTCTCAGGCCCTGCGGGAGTACATCTACTCGGTCCTTCTTGCCTCCCAATAACCGCCGCGGATATGCCATGACCAGCCATCTGCTCAAGACGCTGCGCGAAGTCCTTATGGATGCAGTGCATGTAAGCTTCGATTTTTTCAAGGTGCTTATTCCGATCAGCATCGCCATGAAGATCCTTGCCGAGCTGGACTGGATCCGCTATCTGGCCCTGCCTCTCGAGCCCGTCATGCAGCTGACCGGGCTCCCCGCCGATCTGGGCATCGCGTGGGCCACGGGCATCATGGTCAATTTCTATTCGGCGCTGATCGTCTTTATCGGCCTGCTGCCCGGACTGCCGCCGCTGACCACGGAGCAGGTCACGACGCTTGCGGTCATGATGCTCATCGCGCACAGCATCCCCGCCGAAGGGCGCATCGCGGCCCAGTGCGGCGTGTCGTTCATCGGCCAGGCCGTCATCCGGCTCGTGGTCGCCGTCATCGGCGGGGTCATCGTGCATACGTCCTGCCAGGCGTTCGGCTGGCTGGATACGCCCGCCCGCATCGTCTTTACCCCTTCGCCGGACGTCAACCTGCTCTGGTGGGCGCTCGGGGAAGTCCGGAACCTCGTCAGCATCTTCTGCGTGATTTTCTTCGTCATGCTGCTCCAGCGGTTCCTGCGCTATCTCAAGGTCGCGGATCTGGTAGGACGGGCGCTCGCCCCGGCCCTGCGGGTACTCGGTATGCGCCCCGCCGCCGCGACGGCCATGATCGTCGGCGTGATCACGGGCATCGTCTACGCCAGCGGCGTCATCCTCAAGGAAGTCTGCAGCGGCGAGATGTCCCGGCACGACGTGTTTTCCTGCATGACCCTGATGGGGCTCGCGCACGCCATCATTGAGGATACCTGCCTCATGCTGCTCATCGGCGCGCACATCGGAGGGATTTTCTTTCTGCGCCTGGCGCTGGCCTTCGTCACCTGCGCCATGATCAACATCCTGTACCTCCGGTTCCGGGGTGACGCACGGGAGCCGGAAACCGCCCCCAACGAGGTTTCATGAAAACAATCTGGATCAATGCCGGAGAGCTTTCCGGCGATATGCAGGCCGCCGCGCTGCTGACGGCCCTGCGCGAACGCGAGCCCGAACTCGCCGCCATCGGCATGGGAGGCCCGAATCTGGCCCGTGCCGGGCAAAAGAACCTGTTCCGCGTGGAGTCGCTTTCGGTCATGGGGATCATGGAAGTCCTGACCGCCCTGCCCCGCGCCCTCCACATGCTTTCCCGGATCAAAAAGGAAATGGCCCGGCTGCGGCCCGATGCCGTCGTGCTGGTGGACGCCCCGGAATTCAATTTCCGGGTGGCGAAGATCGCGCACGGCCTCGGGATTCCGGTCTACTACTTCATCCCGCCGAAAATATGGGCGTGGCGCACGGGACGCGTCCGCTTCCTCCAGCGCTACGTCAAACGGCTGTTCTGCATCCTGCCCTTTGAGCCCGCTTTCTACGCCAAACACGGCGTACAGGTTGATTATATTGGCAATCCGCTCGTCGATATGGTGAATTGGCCCGAGTTGGAAAAAATCGAGCCCATAAAGGGCCGTATCGGGCTGATGCCGGGGAGCCGCCGCAAGGAAGTGGAAGCGCTTCTGCCGGAGTTTGGGAAAGCCGCCCGCATCTTGTTGCAACAGGGCCGGGACGTGACCTTCCACTGCCTGCGCGCGCCGAACATGCCCGAAGAAAAACTCCAGGCGCTCTGGCCGTCCGACGTGCCCGTCGTCTTTGACGCGCCGGAGGACCGCTACACGGCCATGCGGCGCTGCGGATGCATGTTGGCGGCCTCGGGCACGGCGACGCTGGAAACGGCACTGGCGGGCGTCCCCACTGTCGTCAGCTACCGGGTCGCGCCGTTTTCCGCGTTGGTCGGGCGTCTGCTGATTAAGGTCAAATGGGTCAGCCTGACCAACCTGATCATGCAAAAAGAACTGTTTCCCGAGCTGTTGCAGGAGCGCGCCACAGGCGAAATGATGGCCTCCCAATTGGCCGCGTGGCTGGATATCCCTCCGCAAATCGAAGCCGTCCGCGCCGAACTTGCGGAACTCCGCCACCGTTGCGGAGAGCCCGGCAGCGCCGTCCGCGCCGCCGAAAAGCTGCTTGAGGCTCTCAAAGAAAACTGACCTGCAAAAGGAAAAGTATTACGCGGTCAAAGGATTGCGCTCTCTGCAAGAAGTCCGTATCAAAACGGCTCCGTGCCGAAGACCTGATATTTTCCTCCTTCACACGGAAAAGACGCACCCCTGACATCCATGCGGACGCATCGCCTGCGTTTCCCTGTTGTTCCGGGAGACGGATCATGAAGGCAAACCCTTTCAGCCTCGCCCGCCATCGGCCCTTACGAACGTTTTAGGGAGGATAGGGGTGGGGTTTTGGGAGGGGGCAGGAGCAGCTTTTCCAAAAGGTACTCCTGCCCCCTCCCCCAAAAGGAACTCCAATGTCATCAAAAGAGAACAAGCAGGGCCTGTTCGACTCGCTGGGGCGCGCCAGCGTCATGGGCCTGCACATGGTTTCGGGCATCATCGTCGGTTGCCTCCTCGGGTACTGGCTGGACAAATGGTTCGGAACCTATCCGTGGTGCGCCGGCGTGGGCCTTATCGTGGGCATCGGCGCGGGATTCCGCAATATCTGGCTGGACGCGCGCATATTGCTCCGCCAAGGGGAACAGGACGATGCAGGCAAAAAGCGACAGAAATAACGGCCCGTTCCATTGGCTGGAGAAGAGGCTGTGGCGGAGCGGCGTGCAGGACCCCACGATCCGGGAAATCCTGTGCTGGCAGTTCAGCGTCATTGCCTTGTCCCTGCTTTTTGGCGCGGTGCTCTGGCCCTTTCACCCGGCGGGGGCGTGGATCTTCTGGTTTGGCTTCGGAGCGCTGCTCTCCGCATGGAATTTTTTTGCCTTAATAAAATTTGTTCCTAAAGTAATCTCGGCTGGTTGGAGCAAAAGCAGCCTTTTTGCCCTTCTCCTCCGCACGAACATGAGACTTTTATTTACCGGAATTTTGTTGTACATGGTTCTGGTATGGTTTAAGGGCTCTATCTCTGCGGTACTGTTGGGGCTTGCCGTGCTTCTCGTCGGGATGACCGCGGGAGGGCTGAAAAAGGCATTGAAAAAGCCGGTCTGACAGGCTACAGAGAGCCCGCGCAAGCCGCATCTTTGTTTCATCAGGTTTCTACAGCCGATTATCGAACCGATTCCGGTCGGCATGAAAACAGGCGTGTTCGCCACTCTCGGGGACGCCTCTTTTCGGACGCATCGTACGCGTAAATGACATTTGAAGGAGCGCACACATGGCAGGCGGACTTCCTGAGCCGATTCTCATCTCCGAACTGGTTCATCTGGATCATATCACCATCGCTGGGCAGACGGTGGAATTCAGGCACGTCTTCTATACATGGATGGCCATGCTCATCCTTTTTGTCGTCGGCTGGCTTGTGCGCCGCAATATTTCGTTGATCCCCGGCAAGATGCAGAACATCTTCGAGTCGATCATAGGCGGGCTTGAGGACTTCACCGTCACCAACATGGGCGAGGACGGACGCAAGGTTTTCCCCGTGCTCGGCGGCCTGTTCCTCTTCATCGCCGTACAGAACATACTCGGCCTCATCCCCGCCTGTGACGCCCCGACCGCCAACATCAACACCAACATCGGCATGGCCCTGTTCGTGTTCCTGTACTACAACTATCAGGGCATCAAGCGCTGGCACGGCCACTACATCCACCACTTCATGGGCCCCATGCTCCCGCTGGCGCCGTTCATGATGATCCTTGAATTCATTTCGCACCTCGCCCGCCCGCTGTCGCTGACGCTCCGTCTTTTCGGCAACATCCGCGGCGAAGAAATCGTGCTCCTGCTCTTCTTCCTCATGGCGCCGCTCGTGAGCACGCTGCCCATCTACTTCCTGTTCCTGCTCGCCAAGGTATTGCAGGCCTTCATCTTCTACATGCTGGCCCTCATCTACCTCAAGGGCGCTATGGAACCGGCCCACTAAGGGGCCACACCTCTCGGGGGAAATGGTCTTTTTGACCAACACAATACAACCGCTCAAGGAGCAACATACATGCGCAAGATTCTTGTGACCCTGCTCAGCACCGTGGCCATGATGGGCATCGCCAGCCTCGCTTTCGCCGCCGACGGCGCTCCCGTGAAACTGGATTCCGCCTCTCTCGGCCTCGCCATCTTCGGCTGCGCCATCGGCATGGCCGTCGCCGCCGCCGGTTGCGGTATCGGTCAGGGCCTCGGTCTGAAGAGCGCCTGCGAAGGCATCGCCCGCAACCCTGACGCCGCCGGCAAGATTCAGGTCAGCCTTATCCTCGGCCTCGCCTTCGTGGAATCCCTGGCCATTTACTCCCTCGTGGTGAACCTGATCATCCTGTTCGCCAACCCCTTCATCTAAATAAGCAAGCGGCTTATCCCCGGCGGGTCCTCGGCCCGCCGGGGTTTCCGGGGAGGGACCGGCAACGCCGTTCTCTCCCCCCTGTTTTTTTCATCTTTAGCAATGCGATACCACTATGCTCTCATTGAAAAGCGAACGTATTCCCAGAGCCACCATTCGTCGCCTTGCCGTGTACGTTCAAGTGCTCGAAAGTATGCAGCGCAACGGTGTGGAGGTCATCTCCTCCGGCCCGCTCGCTGAAGCGTGCGACGTGAACGCATCTCAGGTGCGCAAGGACCTTGCCTATTTTGGCGAATTCGGTGTGCGTGGCGTAGGGTACAACGTAGCCAGCCTCATCGCCGCCATCAAAGCTTCCCTTGGCGTTGACCGCGAATGGCGCGCCGCGCTGATCGGGGTGGGCAACCTCGGCCGCGCGCTGCTGCACCATGCCGAATTCAAGGCCCGCGGCTTCAACATCGTGGGGGCCTTCGACTGCGATCCGTTCAAGATCGGCGAGCAGGTCTATGGGCTGGAAGTCACGTGTACGAGCGACCTGAAGTCCGCCGTGGACGCCAAGGGCATTGAAATCGGGATCATCACCACGCCGCCGGAACGCGCGCAGCGCGCGGCCGACCATCTGGTCGAAGCGGGCGTATGCGGTATCCTGAATTTCGCGGGGGCCCGGATCCACGTGCCTGAAAAGGTCGTCGTGGAGTATGTGGACTTCTTCCACTATCTCTACGCCCTTGCCTTCAGCATCACCGGCAGCGAACACCGCTCCAAGTAGTCCCGGAGAGGGGCAAACGCCCCGCTCCGAACCGGCCCTGATACTGTACTGTCAGCCCCGCCGTTTTCGCGGATCGGGGGTCGGGGCTTTCGTCGTTTTTTCGTCTTTCCCAAAGGTCTTCCATGCCCCGCCTCAAGCTGACGATAGCCTACGTAGGCACCCAGTATCACGGCTGGCAGACGCAGGCCCGCAAAAACGCCTCCCCCCTGCCCACCATTCAGAACATCATTGAGGACGCCGTGGCTCACGTGCTCGGCGAGCGCGTCCATGTGCACGGTGCAGGACGGACCGACGCGGGCGTTCACGCCGAAGCGCAGGTCGCTCACCTCGATGTCCCCGAATCGCGTGCCCGTATGGACTGGCAGCTGGCCCTCAATACGCTCCTGCCGCGCGACATACGCATTGCGGACGCCGTTCTTGTGCCCGACACGTTCCACGCACAGCACAGTGCCGTCCGCAAGACCTACGAATACCGCCTCTGGCTCTCCAAGCGCTACACGCCGCCGCAGCTCTATCCTTTCGTCTGGGCCTGCGGCCCTGTGGATGTGGAGCGTATGGACGAGGGGAGCCGCTACCTCCTTGGCAAGCGGGACTTCGCCAGCCTGAAAAACGCCGGGACGGATCTCCGCACAACGGTGCGTACCATCCTGTCCATCACCCGCACCCCCGAGGGCCCGCTCCCCGAAGGCTGCCTCGAACTGACCTGGCGCTTTGAAGCGGACGGCTTTCTCAAACAGATGGTCCGCAATACCATGGGGCTGCTCGTCGCTGTCGGGCGGGGCAAGCTGGAACCGGCGGACATTCCCGGCATCCTCGACGCCTGCGATCGCCGGATAGCTCCCCTCACGGCTCCGGCCTGCGGTCTGACTATGAAAAAAGTATGGTATGACGACATGTTCCCACTTGCTGCTTCCGGGCACGAAGGCGCTTGAATATTAAGAGATTCTACGATAGCGTCTAGTCAATATTCTTCACAAGGAGCCGCGTATGCCTCAGGTCGCAGCACGCATCAACGAGCAGCAGGAACGCTGGTTGAAGGACTACTTCCGCACAAAGAGTGCGGGGGCCGAATTCATTCTGCCGTGGGCGGTAGACACGTTTTTCCGCGCGATCACGACCATCAAAGGCACATTTACCGGACCGGAACTCAAAACCATTCTTGAAGCTCACCGTGATCAGCGTCTGCTCCCCGCGCATACCCGCCTCTCCTATCTTCTCCTGCGCGTTGCCGATCTGTGCGAGCAAACCGACTTCCATTCCCGTTACGGCGCGAGCCGCACCAGCCTTGAAGCCAAGCTGAAACGCCTGGACGACACCGAAGCCACGGCCCTTATGGTTTGGGCTTCGGCCTTCTGGGTAAGCCGCAATTGCTCGGCGGCGAACATGGATGACTACATAGCTTCCTATTAAGCCCTCCATGCCCGTTTCCCTGTCAGGATACGCCCCGCACGTTCGAAAGGCCGGGGCGTTTTTTATTGAGATCTTACTGGCGGGGGGAAGAGGAAAGGAGAAAGGTTCCCCTTCCCTCACCACCCTCCACTCATCCCGCTTCAACGATTTTTGACTTTATGGGATCCCCTGTTTCAGTCGGAGGTATGCCCGGATTGACTCCATTGATCGGAATAACCCGACGGGGTACACTGGGGAATCTCGAAAGAGCCTATCAAGGCGGCGTGGAGGAAAACGGATACGGGAAAATCTCCGTTGGCCAGCCTCCGCCGCTCAACATTTTTGGGACAGAGCAATGGAACCAACGCATTTTCTCCATTATTCCCTCTTTCCATTCAGGAACGCATCATGAAGACAGTCTATAGCGTATGCGGCATGTGCGGGACACGGTGCCCGGTTGCCGTCGGAGTCGAAAACGGCGAAGCGGTCTGGATTCAGGGCAATCCCCACTCGGCCACGGGTTCGACATTGTGTCCTCGCGGCATCGCGGCGCTCGCGCTGGAAAAGGATTCCGAGCGCCCGCAGTCGCCCCTGATGCGCGTGGGGGCCCGCGGAGGGCACAAGTGGCGCGCCGTCCGCTGGGAAGAAGCGCTCGATGCCGTAGCCGGCAAGCTCCGCGCCATACGGGATCAATACGGCCCCGAAAGCGTCATGTTCTCGCACCGTGGCGGCCCGTTTACGGATCTCTACAAGGCCTTCGCACGCGGCCTCGGTACGCCTAATATCTACAGCCACAGCGTCACCTGCACCCGCAACGTGGATCAGGCCTGCGCATCCGTTTTGGGGCTGGATCGCGGACGCCTCGTCATTGACTACCGGGAGTCGAAACACATCGTGCTCCAGAGCCGCAACGCGCTGGAGGCCCTGAACCTTGCGGAAGTCGCGGGCATCACCGCAGCGCGGGCCAACGGCTGCAAGGTGACGGTCATGGACGTCCGCGCCACCGTCAGCGCCGCCAAAGCGGACACCTTTTTCTTCGTCCGCCCAGGCACCGATTACGCCATGAACCTTGCGGTGCTGCACGTGCTGATTTCGGAAAAGCTTTATGATCCCCATATGCTGCCGTATATCGACGGCTTCGGGGAACTGGAGGAGCGCGTCCGCCCCTGTACGCCGGAGTGGGCGGAAACCGAAACCGGGATCAAGGCCGACCGCATCGTCAGGCTGGCGCGTGAATTGGCTGAGGCCGCCCCCCGTGTCCTCTGGTACCCGGGCTGGTTCACGGCCCGGTATGCTGACAGTTTCGTCACCGTGCGCAGCGCCTACCTCATCAACGCCCTGCTCGGCTCCATCGGCGCGCGCGGCGGTATGCCCATCAGCCTTTCCCCCAAGGAAACGGGGAAACGGCTGCGGCCTCTCTCGGCGCTCTACCCCAATATCACCAAGCCGATGGCTGACAAGGCCGACTGGCAGCAGCCCGGCCTGCTCCACCGGGCCTTCGACGCCGCCGTGACCGGCGATCCGTATCCGGTCCGCGCCTATATCTCGATGCGCCACAACATCCTGTCTTCACTGCCCGATCCGGATACGCTGCGCAGCAAGCTGGACAAGCTCGACCTTATCGTCGCCATCACCACCACGTGGTCGCCCACGGCGGACTATGCCGACATCGTGCTGCCGCTCTCCCCGGCCTTGTCCCGGGAAAGCATTCTGGCCTCCAAGCTGGGGCTGAAGCCGCAGTTCTTCCGCCGCCAGCGCGCCGTGCAGCCGCGTTTCGACACGCGCGCCGACTGGGAGATCCTGTGCGGCCTCGCCTCGCGCCTCGGGCTTGACAAACTCGCCTTCTCACGCATTGAGGATATATGGAACTACCAGCTTGAAGGTACGGGGCTCGGCATAGAGGCGTTCGACGCAACCGGCTTTGTGCCGCTCGCGTCCGCTCCGCGCTGGAAAACCCTTGCGGAAACCACGTTGCCCACGCCTTCCGGCAAGATAGAGGCCCGCAGCCGCTTATGGGCCGCATCCGGGCACGACACCCTGCCGCCCTACACGGCACCGGAGCGGCCTGCCGCGCCCGACCAGTTCCGCGTCATTCCCGGCCGGGCGGCATTGCATACGCAGGCCAGCACGACGAACAACCCCCTGCTGTCCGAACTCGCGCCCACCAATACGTTATGGATCCACACGGAACGGGCCCAGGCCCTTGGCATTGCCGATGGCGACTGGGTTGAAGTGTGTACAGCCACAGGCCCCGTTGGCCGGTTACGCGCTAAGGTAACCACGGGCATCCACCCCGAGGCCGTCTTCATGCTGCACGGCTTTGGCAGGAAAACGCCTCAAGAAACGCGGGCCTTCGGCAAGGGCGTGGCCGACGAAGCCTGCATGATCAGCGGGCTGGAGCATGAAGATCCGCTCGGCGGGGGGCTGGCCCTTCAAAAGCACTTCGTAACGATCCGAAAAGCCGAAGAAACGAACTGAACCGGCCCTCAAGAATGGACGTTCCCCTGTACCCGCTGCGGGGGACGCCGCATCAGCAAACAATCGCCGGATGCAAGGCATCCGAGTGAGGCACTATGAGCATATATCGCCTTGTCGTTGATCAAGATCGCTGCATCGCCTGCCATGCCTGTGAAGCCAGCTGCAAGGCGGCCCATGACAGCGCACCGGGCATTTCCCTCGGAACGCTGCTTGTCGATGGCCCCCGCTTTGAAGACGCCGCGGAAGAAGCAACGCCGATCATCGTCAAACATGCACGGCCGGAAGCGCCCGCACCGCTTGCGGCGGACGGAGAGCCCCGGGTTGTGCTTCATACCCGCTACCGGGCCTGCGTACAGTGCCCTCAGCCGCGCTGTGTGGAAGTCTGCCCCAAAGAGGCGCTTATCCGCCGGGAGAGCGACGGGATCGTCTTCATACGGGAAGAAGCGTGCGTCGGCTGCGGGGCGTGCCAGAAAGCCTGCCCGCATCACCTGATCTGGGTTGATCCCCGCAAAAGGAAATCCGTCAAATGCGATCAATGCAAAGACCGCCTCGATGCCGGGCTGGATACCGCCTGCGTCACCGTCTGCCCCACAGGCGCACTGAAGCTCGTAAGGAAAGAAAGGCCGGGCCGATAGGCATTGCAGGCGGCTGGCTCATCACGCGGATTTCCCCCTCAAAGAGCGCCGCTTGCCCTGTCCTCCTTGCGAATGGTATTTGCCTGTTTCAATTTTAAGGGAAGGTTTTGCATATGGCATCACGGAAAGGTATCCTGCTGGCGGGCGGTTCCGGTACGCGGCTTCACCCCCTCACGCTCAGCGTCAGCAAGCAGCTGTTGCCGGTCTACAATAAGCCGATGATCTATTATCCGTTGTCGGTTCTCCTTCTGGCGGGCATCCGTGAGGTTGCCATCATCACCACGCCAGACGACGGCTGGCAGTTCCGCAAACTTCTCGGGGACGGCAGCCAATGGGGATGCTCCTTTGAGTACATCACACAGCCGAAGCCGGAAGGTATCGCTCAAGCGTTCCTCCTTGCCGCTGATTTCATCCAGAGAAGCCACTCCTGCCTGATCCTTGGGGACAATATTTTCTTCGACAACGGCCTCGAAGATCTCCTCATCAGCGCCCGGGAGCAGGAAGAGGGCGCGACCGTCTTCGGGTATCACGTCAGCGATCCCGAGCGTTACGGCGTGGTCGAGTTCGATCAGGATATGAAAGTCCGCTCCCTCGAGGAGAAACCCCAACATCCCAAATCCAGCTACGCCGTGGCCGGGCTTTATTTTTATGATCAGGACGTCGTGGACATTACACGTGAAATCAAGCCCTCCCCCCGGGGCGAACTGGAAATCACGGACGTCAACAAGGCCTATCTCGACGCGGGGAAACTGCATGTGGGGCTGATGGGGCGCGGCATCGCGTGGTTGGACACCGGCACCCACGATTCGCTCATGGCGGCGGGCACGTTTGTGCAGGCTATCGAAACCCGGCAGGGCCTCAAAGTTTCCTGCATTGAGGAAATCGCTTGGCGTAAGGGCTACATCTCGACGGAGCAGCTCATGAAGCTGGCGGCCCCGCTGCAAAAATCCGGTTATGGGGACTACCTCATGACCCTGCCCGAACGCGTCGCCGAGTCATGGAAATAACCCCGCAGCCCAGTACGGCCTGAGGGATGGGGGAGGCGCACCCCTTCACAAGGTGCGTACCTCGGCTGCACCCCGCCGGGTATGGATTCGGCGTGTCCGCCGATTGCTCCCGCTTCACAAAAGGCTCCCAGAGGAAACGCCGAGGAAATATCGCATGGATGAAAGAACATTGCCGCATCTGCGCGTAGCCGTTATCCATTACTGGCTTACGGGTATGCGCGGCGGAGAAAAAGTCGTCGAAGCCTTGTGCAGGATTTTTCCACAGGCGGATATCTACACGCATGTCGTACGCCCCGAGGCGCTCTCCGAAACCATTACGTCCCACCCGATCCATACGACATTTATCCAAAAGCTTCCGGGAAGCGTGCGGCATTACCAGAAATACCTTCCCCTGATGCCGCTTGCGTTGGAGCAGCTGGATCTGCGCGGCTATGATCTCGTCATTTCCAGCGAGTCCGGGCCCGCCAAAGGGGTCATCACCCGGGCCGACACGCCGCACATCTGCTATTGCCATTCTCCCATGCGCTATCTCTGGGATTTTTATCAAGACTATCTGGAATCCGCCGGAGCGGTGACGCGTCTGCTCATGCGCCCGCTGTTCCATCGGCTGCGGCTGTGGGATTATGCCTCGGCGCAACGCGTCGATCACGTTATCGCAAACTCGCGCACCGTGGCGCGCCGGGTCAAGCGCTGGTGGGGAAAGGAGGCCGCCGTCATCCATCCCCCCGTTGACATCTCACGTTTCTCCAGCCCCCACATGGCGGGCCTTCAAAGTGTCCCCGGCACCCCAGAGCCCGGCAGCTACTATCTCTGCCTCAGCGAACTGGTGAGCTACAAGCGTGTGGATCTGGCGGTGGAGGCGTGTACCCGTACCGGGCGGAGGCTTGTCGTTGCGGGGGATGGCCCGGAGCGGAAGCGCCTGGAAAGCATTGCCGGGCCGACCGTCAGTTTTGTGGGCCGCGTGGACAATGCGGCGCTCCCCGCCCTCTATGCGGGCTGTAAGGCTTTCCTGTTCCCCGGCGAAGAGGATTTTGGGATCACGCCTCTTGAGGCTATGGCCGCCGGACGCCCCGTTATCGCATACGGCAGGGGCGGGGTCTTGGACAGTGTGGCGGACGGAGAAACCGGGATCTTTTTTGAACGGCAGACGGCTGACGCCTTAACCGAGGCGCTCGACGCCTATGAAGCCTCCACAGAACAAACGTGGGTACACGATAAGCTGAAAAGGCAGGCGGAAAGCTTTTCCGAGGAGATCTTTCGGAAGAAGATGATTGCGTTCATCGCGGACGTCCTTGAAAACAAGGTATGATAATTCACGTCCCGCGGACTGCAACGCCGTAGTTTCCCAACTCATGGCCATTTTGCCTTTTTCCCGAAAAAGACGCGAAAACATCCGTGTTTCACTATCCCGGCACTTTCAGCCGCCGTTGCGCGCGAACGGGGAATGCTCTTGGAGGCTGGCGCTCCTCGATGCATTCCCCGCTCTCAGTTCCCATACTTTTTGAAACCGCCCATCTTGCGCGCCGGCTTACGTGAGCCGCCCGCAGCTTCGTACAGCCTACCGCCCGCTATAATTCGTTTCGAGCCATTGGCGATATTCCCCGCTCTGGATGTTCTCCACCCACGCGGTATTCTCAAGATACCAGCCCACCGTTTCCCGAAGCCCTTCCTCAAAACGACGGCGCGGAACCCAGCCGATCTCCTGTTCGATCTTCGCGGCGTCAATGGCGTAGCGCAAATCATGGCCCGGCCTGTCCGCCACAAAGGTTATCTGCTTTTCATAGGGGGCCGCTGTGGGGCGGAGCTTGTCAAGAATGCGGCAAATGCTCCGGACGACATCGATATTGGCCCGCTCGGAGTGCCCGCCGATATTGTAGCACTCTCCCGGCGCCCCTTTTTCCAAGACGGCAACGATGGCCTCGCAGTGGTCTTCCACATGCAGCCAGTCGCGGATGTTCTCCCCGGTGCCGTAAATGGGCAGCGGCTTTCCGGACAGCGCGTTCAGGATGACCAAGGGAATGAGTTTCTCCGGAAACTGGCGCGGGCCGTAATTATTGGAGCAATTCGTGATGAGCGTGGGGAGCCCATAGGTTTCGTGATAGGCCCTCACGAAATGATCGCTGGACGCCTTGGATGCCGAATAGGGGCTGTTCGGCGCATACGGGGTGGTCTCCGTGAAGGCGGGCTCGCCGGGGCGGAGCGTTCCGTATACCTCATCCGTGGAAACGTGCAGGAAACGGAAAGCGTTCCGCCTTTCTTCGGACAGCTCTTTCCACCATTCCAATACGCCGCGCAGGAGGGTGCAGGTTCCGAGGACATTGGTGCGGACAAACGCATCCGGGTCATGGATGGAGCGATCCACATGGCTCTCAGCGGCAAAATTGATGACCGCATCGGGCTGGTAATGGTGCAGCAACTGGCGGACGAGCAACGCATCCCCAATATCGCCCCGGACAAAAATATGCTCGGCATCCCCATCAAGAGACGCCAAATTACCGATGTTGCCGGAATAGGTGAGCTTGTCGAGGTTGACGACCCGCTCCCCCGCAGTGCGCCGGGACAGCACATAGCAGGAACCGATAAACCCCGCGCCTCCGGTTACAAGAACTGTCTTCATTCGGATACCTTCCAGACACGTTTGGGAAATACATCAAATGCCCGCAACGGCCTCATTGCCAAGATGATGGAGGAATTTTCCCCCGACGATGCACCATATCCGGCTCTTGACTTCTTTTCAGCATACAGAACACTCCCCCAAAACGAACGCCTCTGCCCCCGAAGGATACGCGGACGGGACATATCGGGAGAAGATGTGTACAGCCCCGATTCAAAGGCAGCGAGGCGGGGACAGGCAACGTTCCCTTTGCCTCGCCTAAAGCCTCCAGTAGGCCATGCCTTCGGCTTGCACGGCACTGGGCGAGAGACAGCCCTTCACATCCAGCAGGAGGGCCTTATCGGGCACGGCAAACCGTGCGTGCAGGGCTGCCGGTTCCAGAACGCCGTTTTCGGCGTAGGCCTTGTGCGGCACGGCCAGAATCAGCGCGTCCAGATTGGCGAGCTCATCCAGCGCCGCGAAAGAGAGACCATATTCATGGCGCACTTCCCCGGCGTCAGCCAGCGGATCGTGTACCAGCACATCGACGCCGTATTCCTGCAATTCGCGGATCACGTCGATAACCCGGGTGTTCCGCAAGTCCGGCACGTTTTCCTTGAACGTGAAGCCAAGGATGCCCACACGAGCCGCATTGACCAGCCGCCCCTGCCGGATCAGCAGTTTGACGCAGGTTTCCGCCACATGCTTACCCATGCCGTCGTTGATGCGCCGCCCGGCCAGAATGACCTGCGGATGGCAGCCGAGTTCCTCGGCCTTGAAGGTCAGGTAGTACGGATCGACGCCGATGCAGTGCCCGCCGACCAGCCCCGGACGGAACGGCAGGAAGTTCCACTTGGTCCCGGCCGCTTCCAGCACATCCAGCGTATCAATGCCGAGCCGGTCAAAAATGATGGACAGCTCATTCATCAGCGCGATGTTCAGGTCGCGCTGCGTGTTCTCGATGACCTTGGCGGCTTCCGCAACCTTGATGCTGGGGGCACGGTGGATGCCCGCGCGCACGACCGTCCCGTACAGCTCCGCCAGCAGATCCAGCGTCGGCGCGTCGCTTCCGGAAACAATCTTCTTGATGGTTTCAAGCGTATGCACCTTGTCGCCGGGGTTGATCCGCTCCGGAGAATAGCCCACCGTGAAGTCGGCTCCGCACCGCAGGCCGGATTCGGCCTCAAGGATCGGGACGCAGACCTCTTCGGTCACGCCCGGATAGACCGTGGACTCGTACACGACGACCGCGCCACGGGACAAATGCCGCCCCACAGTCCGGGAAGCCCCTTCCACCGGGGACAAGTCCGGATTCCTGTGCTCGTCGATCGGCGTCGGAACCGCCACAATGATGACGCCCGCCTCGCGGAGTGCCGCCGGATCGCTGGTGAAACGAGCCGTGGAAGCGTGCAGCGCCTCCGAGTCCACTTCGCCTGTCCGATCCGTGCCTGCGGAAAGCTCTTCCACGCGGGCGGCGTTCAAATCAAAACCGATCACGTTGAAATGCCGGGCAAAAGCGACGGCCAGCGGCAGGCCGACATACCCGAGGCCGACGACGGCCACCGAGTGCGCGCCCTGATGGAAAGACGCAATGGAAGGCAAAGAAACAGACATAGGCAGTCCCTAATACGTAAAAGGAAAGCGCAATACTCTGAAAAAAATAGCTTTAAGCTTTTTTCAGGCGTTCCGGAGCAAAAGCAATGATAAGGGCCCTGGCAAGCACCTTGGTGGCGTCCAGCAGCGGAACGCCGCGCAAATCGGGCTCCGTGAGCGCCAACGGGATTTCCGTACAGCCGAGGATCACGGCGTCGGCCCCCTGCTCCACCAGTTTTTCCGCCTCGGCAAGCAACGCCGCGCGCGCTTCCGGCGTCACCGGATTCGACTGGGCCTTGATGCCGTACGCAGTATTGCTGATGGCCTGCTGGACACGCTCGCGGCCTTCCTCATCCGGGAACAAAGGAACGAACCCCGCGGCGGAAAGGGCATCCTGATAGAGCCCGGTCGCGTAGGTCCCCTTGGTGCTCAGGACGCCTATCTTCCGGGCATGGGGCAGGCTCTCACGGATAAAGGCGACGACGGAATCGATCATATGGACGAAGCGCGTCTTCGGGGACGCCTCATGCAGCATGGCGACGGCTACATCCATGATCCGTGGGCTGTGCGCCGTATTGCAAGGCACGCCGATAACGGTGGCCCCGGCCTTCGCCATGCGCACCATGATTTCGCCGATGGCTTCGCCGGGATTTTCGTCCGTCTCCCCAAGCAGAAAGCGCGTTCTGTCGATGATATGTTCGGAAAGGGAATACTGGATCACGGACAGGTGTTCCTGATCGCAGTTCGCTTCGGTCTGATCAAAAATCTTGCGCATGAGGTCCAGGCCGGCATACGGCCCCACCCCGCCCAGAACACCTATGGCCCCGGTATCCGTTTTCATTGCGTTGCCCTCCAAAGGCTCAGTCTTGCTGCGAGGCAGTTTAGCTGAGCTTGCATGAGGGGACAAGCTTTTTAGGGGGGTGGGAAATGTGGGGGAAGGGAGGAGGAACCTTTCTCCAGAAAGGTTCCTCCTCCCTTCCCCCACACCCCCATCCCTCCACCTCCAAAGACTTTCGGCCTTATCGAATCCCTATTCGCGTTTTCCCTGAGTAAAGGAAAAGCCCCTTTGCTTGAGCGTGTTAGCCCCTAAATGCTTTCGCTTTTATTCTATAGAAATAACTGTATTTTTATGTTGAGTATTCTAAAATCAACCTTCACCTCTGCTTTCGGGGAAAGGCTGGAAGGTGCGGCAAACGCGCTCTCGAAGGTAGGGAAAACAAGAAAAATCTGATGGGCAATGACGAAAAAAGGTAGGAACCAGATCCTGCCTTTCAGCTTTTCCGTTCCGTGGGAACGCCGTGCATCCGTAGATAGGCCGCGTAGCATCGGGCGACGGGAGAATCCGGGTTCATCTCCTCAAGATGAGCGCCCAACTGCCGGGGGCGGGGAGGATCCGGGCGGACCCGCGTGGAAGGTTGGATGTCAGGCATCTGATCCAGAGGCCTGTCGCCCATGACAAGCCGCAGTTCGACCCTGTCGAATACCGGGGCATCCATAAACGCATTGACCCGCTCAAGGATTTCCGGGGTCATGAACGACAGTTCCTGAAGCGCGAGATTGTCCTCGCCGCCGACGATGAGGATGTCGTTCCGTGCGCCGAGAGGCCATGCCAGCGGCGCGATGTCCGGCCCCATGACCATTTCCCAGTTCTGCCACAGCCGGACCTGCATGAGCTTTTCGCCGTTTCCGAGCGCGGACAAGACGGAACCCAGCTTTCCGCCCAGGGAAAACATGCCGTTCGTCCGTTTGCCTTTGTCCCGGCCCTGCGGGATGCGGTAGTCGTAGCTCATGGGGCCTCATTCGGAAATGTGCCGGGGGAGGTTCTATCCCCCGGCTTTTTTCAACTTCAATGGCGGAAGGTCAGACTGTGGGGCGCTCTATCTTCCCCGCCGGGAAACGAGCCGATAAAACAGATCTATCCAAAACCGCTTTCCCGCACCGCCGTTTTTTCTCAGCGCTCTTCACCGACGATTTCGGTACCCACACCCTGATCGGTAAGGAGTTCGAGGAGCACGCAGTTTTCAACGCGCCCATCGACGATCATGACCTTCTCAACGCCTTGTTCGATGGCGTCGATGCAGCAATTCAGCTTGGGGATCATGCCGCCGGTCACGGTGCCGTTCTCGTACAGGCCCGCAGCATCCTCAACGCGGATGGACTGGATGAGCTTGCCTTCGGGGTCAAGCACGCCGGCCACGTCCGTCAGCATGATCAGGCGGCGGGCGCGCAACGCACCCGCAACGGCCCCGGCCACGGCGTCCGCATTGATGTTGTAGGTGTGCCCTTCGTCATCCACGCCCACGGGCGCGATGACCGGCACGAACCCGTCCTTCATCAGCGAGAAGATCAGCGTCGTCTCCACGCGGGTCACACGGCCCACGTTGCCGAGATCGATGATTTCCGGGGGCTGGTTCTCACGGGTGACGACCATCGCCTTCTTCTCGGCGTGCAGCAACATACCGTCCTTGCCGGACAGGCCCACGGCCCGCGCCCCGGCCCGGTTGATCTGGTTGACGATATCTTTGTTCACCGAGCCAACCAGCACCATCTCCACGACGTTCATGGTGGCGTCGTCCGTCACACGGAGGCCTTCGCGGAATTCCGAACGGATCTCCAGCTTCTCCAGCATGTTCCCGATCTGGGGGCCGCCGCCGTGCACCACCACGGGATGGATGCCCACCAGCTTGAGCAGCGCGATGTTCCGGGCGAAGGCGGCCTTGAGCGCCTCGTCCTTCATGGCGTGCCCGCCGTACTTGATGACGACGGTTTCGCCGTGGAACTTGCGCAGATAGGGAAGGCTTTCGATAAGAACCTGAGATTGCAGCTTTGCATCCATGTGACAGACTCCGCGTCTTACAGAATGAACCGGCTCAGTTCCGCATCGGCGCGCACATCGGCAAGCTGGGCGACCACATGCTCGCGGTCGACGACCAGCGTGCTGCCCCTCTTTTCCGAGGCGTCGAACGAAATGTCGGCAAGGATTTTTTCCATGATCGTGTGCAGCCGCCGCGCCCCGATATTCTCGGTGCGGGTGTTCACGTCTTCCGCGAAGGCCGCGATTTCCCGCAAGCCGTCATCCGTGAACTCGATACGCACACCTTCGGTTTCAAGCATGGCCTCGTACTGTCGGGTCAGCGAATTGTGAGGCTCGGTCAGGATGCGGTAAAATTCTTCCTTTCCGAGAGCCTCCAGTTCCGCACGGAGCGGGAAACGGCCCTGCAACTCGGGGAACAGGTCGGAAGGCTTGGATAAATGGAACGCGCCCGCCGCGATAAACAGGATGTGATCCGTGTTCACGAGGCCGTACTTGGTGTTCACGGCGCTGCCTTCCACGATGGGGAGCAGATCGCGCTGGACCCCTTCGCGGGAAATGTCGGCGGAACGCTGCTGCGAACCGCTGGCGAGCTTGTCGATTTCATCAATGAACACGATGCCCATCTGCTCCACGCGCTCACGGGCGAGATCGGTGATCTTGTCCTCGTCCACGAGCTTGGAGGACTCGTCCTCGATGAGATGACGCCACGCCGCACCGACCTTCATCTTCTTGCGGTGCGTCTTCTGAGGGAACAGCTTGCTGAACGCGCCCTTCATCTGATCGCCGAGCTGTTCCATGCCGGGCACGCCCAGCATACCGATGGGCTGCGACTGTTCCTTCACCTCGAACTCGACCTCGCGGTCATCAAGGAATCCCTGCCGGAAAAGCTCGCGCAGCTTCTCACGGGTGTTCTCCCTGCCGTCGCCGGAGGGCAAAAGCAGATCGAGCAGGCGCTCCTCAGCGGCGGCTTCGGCACGGCCTTTGACCTTTTCGGCCTCTTCAGCGCGCACAAGATTGATGCCGATTTCCATAAGGTCGCGGATCATGGATTCCACGTCGCGGCCCACATAGCCGACTTCGGTGTACTTGGTGGCCTCAACCTTGATGAACGGAGCCGAGCACAGCTTGGCGAGGCGACGGGCAATTTCAGTCTTGCCTACCCCTGTGGGGCCCATCATAATGATATTGCGGGGAGCGACCTCGTTGCGCAGTTCCGCCGCAAGGCGCTGGCGGCGCCAACGGTTCCGAACCGCTATGGCAACCATACGCTTCGCCTGATTCTGACCGATGATGTATTTGTCCAGTTCCGCGACGATTTCGCGGGGCGTCAATTCACTCATGTGCGTTCCTCTTTAAAAAAATGCCGCCCGAAACATCTGGAAGGCCCGCCCGTTCCCCAAAATTCTTATAACAGGGCAACCGCATTACAAACGTTTTAGGGGGATGGGGGTGGGGTTTGGGGAGGGGGAAGGGCCCCTTTTGGAAAAGGGGCCCTTCCCCCTCCCCAAAGGCTTCGCCCTACGCCCCGAGATAGGCTTCCTGAATGCTCGGGTTGGCGAGGAGATGGGCGGCGGTGTCTTCCATGACAACGCGCCCAAGCTCCAGCACATACCCTCGGGTCGCCAATTTGAGCGCGGCGCGGGCGTTCTGTTCCACAATAAGAATGGTCACGCCGGACTGGTTGATGGCGCGGATCGTCTCGAAGATGGACTTCACGAGCAGGGGGGCGAGGCCGAGCGAAGGCTCATCCAGCAACAGCAGCTTGGGCTGGCCCATGAGCGCACGCCCGATGGCCAGCATCTGCTGTTCGCCGCCGGAAAGCGTCCCGGCAAGCTGATCCTTGCGCTCGTGCAGACGGGGGAACAGATCAAAAATCCAGTCCAGCGTCTGCTCGGCCTTTTCCTTGTCCCCCACGGTGAACGCACCGAGGCGCAGGTTTTCGAGCACGGTGAGCACCCCGAACACCCGGCGGCCTTCGGGCGACTGGGTCAACCCGCGCCGCACCACTTCATGGCTCGGCAGGGTGTGCAGATCCTCTCCCTGAAAACGAACCGCGCCGCCGGAAGCCCGCACAAGCCCGCTGATGGTCAGCAGGGTCGTGGTTTTTCCGGCGCCATTCGCACCAAGGATACTCACGATTTCGCCTTCGTCAACGCGCAGGCTCACGCCGTGCAGCACTTCTTCCGTGCCGTACCCGGCTTGCAGATTTTCGACTTCCAGAAACATCCGAACTCCCGGATCGTCCGTTTACAGACGGGAAAAACATATCCCCCCCGCCTCCATCACGAAAAATTTAGGAGGGAGGGGATGGGGTTCGGGGAAGAGGAGGGAAGCCCTTTTTAAAGGGTTCCCTCCCCTTCCCCGATTCTCTCTAATCATCCTGCCCCAAATAGGCTTCAATAACTTTAGGATCGCGGCGCACGACGTCGGGCGAACCGCTGGCGATAAGCGAACCGTACTCGAGCACGAGGAGCTTCTCGCACACCTTCATAACGAGGCCCATATCGTGCTCGATGAGCAGCACCGTCACCCCGCGCTGGCGGATGGCGTAGATAAGCTCGATGAGCACCGCCGTCTCGGGGTCGTTCATGCTCCCGGCAGGCTCGTCGAGAATGATGAGCTTGGGATCGGAGGCCAGCGCACGGGCGATTTCGAGTAGGCGCTGGTTGCCGTAAGACAGGCTCCCGGCCTCCTCGGCATAACTATCGGCAAGGCCGACGAACTCCAGCTCGTTCATGGCCCGCTCAAGGGCGGCCCGCTCCTCGCGGCGCTGCGCCGGGGTGTGGAACATGGAGCCGATGATCCCGCTGTGCATCCGGCAATGGCGGCCCGCAAGGACGTTCTCCACCAGCGGCAGCGTGGGGAACAGGCGGATGGACTGGAACGTCCGGGCAATGCCGAGGCCCACGATGGTATGCGGCTTCATGCCCTTGATGGACTGCCCGGCGAACCGGATGTCGCCGCCGTCCGGAACGTAGTTGCCCGTGATCAGGTTGAACACCGTGGTCTTGCCCGCACCGTTGGGGCCGATGAGCCCCACGATGCTGCCCTGCTCCACGTCAAAGGACACTTCGTTCACGGCGGTCAGGCCGCCGAAAATCTTGGTCACAGTCTGCAAAGAGAGAAGGCTCATGCCGCGCCCTCCTTCCGGGCCGTCCGGGGAGCGACCGGCGAACTGAAATCACGCGTGCGCCGCAACAGCCGCCGCACATCGTACCGGCGCGGCGAAGGCGGCAGAAGCCCCTGCGGGCGCACCACCATCATGATCATCATGGCAAGGCCGAAGACGAGCATACGGGCGCTGGCGAAGTCACGGAACATTTCCGGCAGGGCCACGATGAGGAACGTGCCGAGCAAGACGCCGATCTGGCTGCCGCCGGAGAGGATGACCACGGCAAAGACCACCACCGATTCCCAAAAGGTAAACGAACTCGGGGAAATGATGGTCATCTTGGCGGCAAAGAGGTTCCCGGCCATGCCCGCCCAGAACGCGCCGATGACGAAGGCCATGAGCTTCAGGTGCGCCACGTCCATGCCGCAGCCCTCGGCGGCGGTGTCGTCTTCCTTGATGCAGTTCAACGCGCGGCCGAAACGCGACTCGGAAAGCCAATGGAACAGCAGCACGGTAAGCCCGACCATGATCCAGATGAGGTAGTAGAACTGAATGGCCTTGCGGATCTTGATGCCGAAAAGTTCAGGACGGGCGATGCCGAAAATGCCGTTCGCGCCACCGGTCAGGCCGAACACGTCGTTGATCAGGGCGATGCGGACGATTTCCACGATGCCGATGGTCACGATGAGCAGGTAGTCGCCGCGCAGGTGGATGATGGGCCGGGCCACGATCAGCGCGAACAGCGCCGCCGCCGCGCCCGCCACGGGGATGAGCAGCAGGATGGGGATCTGGTAGTGCGTATTCAGGATCGCGGTCACATACGCGCCCACGGCATAGAACGCCGCGTGCCCCATGTGGAAGATCCCCGCCTGCCCGAGGATGACGTTCAGAGAGAGCGCCAGCAGCGCGTACAGGCCCACGTTGACGGCCACTTCGGTCCAATAGGTGTTCATGCCGAGCGGCAGCACCGCCACAAGGACGGCGACCAGCACGGGGTAATAGCGTTTGAACAGGCTCATAACTTGTCGGCCACCCTTTCACCGAGGAGGCCGGTGGGCCTGATGATGAGAATGAGGATGAGCACGAGGAAGGCAATGGCGTCCTTCCACGCCATGGCGAGATACGACGCGCCGAGCGCCTCGATCACGCCGAGCAGCAGCCCGCCGATCATGGCTCCGGGGATGTTCCCGATGCCGCCGAGGATGGCCGCGGTGAACGCCTTGAGGCCGTAGGACCAGCCCATCGTAAAGTCGATCTGCCCGTAGTACGTGCCTACCATAACCCCGGCGACGCCGCCGAGCCCCGCGCCGATGAAGAACACCAGCGAGATCACGCGGTCCACGTTGATGCCCATGAGCCGGGCCGCGCCCTGATCGATGGCGACGGCGCGGATGGCGGTCCCCATACGGGTGCGGTTGATGAAGGCGTACAACGCCAGCATGAGCACCAGCGAACTGACGATGACGATGACGCGCATCAACGGCACGTTCAGCCCGAAGATATTGAACGTCAGCGTGGGAATGAGGTTTTCCGGGTAGACGTAGACGCGCGCGCCGTAGATGAGCATGACCGCGTTCTGGAAGACGATGGACGCGCCAAGGGCGGACACCACGGCGGCAAGGCGGTTGGCCTTGCGCAGCGGACGGTAGGCCACCCGCTCCAGCGCGACGCCGAGCAGGGCCACCAGACCGAACACGATGATCACCACAAGCCCCACCGCCAGTACGGGCGTCATGCTTCCGGAGAGGCCGCCGGACACAAGCAGAGTCATTCCGAGATACGCCCCGATGGTGAAAATGTCGCCGTGCGCGAAGTTGATCAGCTTCAACACGCCGTACACCATCGTATAGCCGAGCGCGACGAGGGCATAAATGCCGCCCACGGCAAGGCCATTGATGAGCTGCTGTAAAAATTCGTTCATATCATCAGGAGGTTTGATAAAGGATTGAAGCGGACGGAAGCGGAACTCCCGAACCCGGAACCTTATGGCCCCGGCCCGCCGTGTCGGAAGCCCCAGACACGGAAGCACGGCGACCGGGGAACCCCGTCACCGTACCCAAGAAAAGAAGCCGAAACTTCTGAGGCTCCCGGAAGGCATCCTCCCGGGAGCCGAAAACCTTACTTCTGAAGCACGAACCCGCCGTTGCCGTCCACTTCGTAGACCTTGTAAAGGTCGCCGATGCGGTCGCCCTTTTCGTTGAAGCCGAGCTTGCCGGTCAGGCCGGGATATTCCTTGAGATCCTTCTTAAGGTACTTGGCCACGGCTTCCGGATTGGCATCCGTCCCGGCCTGGAGCGCCGCGACGATGACTTTGAAGGCGTCGCCGGCCAGCACGGACCACACGGAACTCGGCAGGCTGTTGTACTGCGCCTTGTAGCGGGAGAAGAAATCCTTGGCTTCGGGGGTATCGAAGTCGTGGGCGGACGGCGGGCTGATGAAGAAATAGCCCTTGGCGGCATCCTTGCCCGCGATCTTCACGAGGTCGGTATTGTTGGCTGCGTCGCCGCCCATCATGGGCACGTCCCAATGCATTTCCTTCTTCTGGCGGAGCAGCATACCCGCTTCGGGGTAATAGCCGGTGAAGAAGATGAGGTCGGGATCGGCGGCCTTCAGCTTGGTGAGGATGGCGGTGTAGTCGCGCTCGCTCGGGGTCAGGGCGTCGTAGAACACCACAGGCACGCCCGCGTCCTTGAGGCCCTTCTGCGCTTCTTCGGCGAGGCCCTTGGCGTAGGAGGAATTGTCGTGCAGGATGGCGACCTTCTTGAAGCCCTTGGCGGCAATGACCTTGCTGGCCACGCGGCCCTGTTCGTCATCGCGGGGGCAGGTGCGGAAGAAAAGGGGAAGGCCCTTTTCCGTCAGGCGCACGCTGGTGGACCCCGTGGCGATCTGCATGATTTCGGCTTCGTCGATGATGTTCTGGGAAGCCTCGGTCACGGCGGAACCGTACGTCCCGATGACCGCCATTACCCCGGCGGAGGCCAGCTTCTGGGCGGCGAGGGAGGCCGTGCGCGGATCGCCCGCGTCGTCTTCCACAATCAGCTCGATCTGCTTGCCGTTGATGCCGCCCGCCTTGTTCACTTCCGAAACGAGCAGGCTCACGATCTGCTGCATGTCCTGGCCTTCGCTGGCCCACTTGCCGGTAAGCGGGCACATCAGGCCGATGCGGATAGCGTCCGCGGCAAAGGAGGGACCGGCCGCCAGCATGAGCATGGCGGCGACAAGCATCAGTTTTTTCACAAGTTTGTTCATGCTTTCCCCTGAGAAATGGAACGTTTTTCGGATGGGACGACGGGGCGGGACGGCCGGGGCCCTGCTTTTCCGAAAGAAACAGACGGCATCCCGCATGGTGCCAAGCATCTACCGTACAACAAAATAAGGAAAAACGGAACCCGCTCCGGGCACGTCATCCGCCCCGTTTTTCGCCGGATCGCCGCGTCGGGCAGGGCAAAAGGGGCCGCCCGGGCCTGCGCACCGCCGAAAGCTACGGATGAGAGTACAAAAATTCGTCCCTTGATTTGTAGAAAATGAGACTATATGTTCAGTGCAATGTACGATTTTCCCTTAGAGGTGCCCTGTGCTGATCCGTTGCCCTGAATGCCGGTTTGAACGCCAGATAGACGAGAACGCCATTCCCGCCAATGCGGCGATGGCGACCTGCCCGCATTGCCAATACCGTTTCCGTTTCCGCAACCCGGACGGAACGCCCGTTGTCGACGAGACGCCCGCAGCCGCTCCCGCCCCGCAAACGGCTCCCGCCGGGCGCCCCCTGCCTCCGGATTTGGACGGCGACGATCCGCTGCCGCCCGGAGCGATGGTCCCCCGTATTCCGGGCGACCATGACGCCTCCGCGCCGACTCCCGAGGTCCCCGAAGCCGAGCCCCAAAAGGGCCAGCCGGCCCCCCCGCAAAACGTTGCGGAAAAGCGCTCTGACTTCTGGAACAATTTCCAGAAGAAACGCGACGGGGAAAGCAAGGGCAAAGGCGGCATCGCAGCCGCCATGCATGTCGACGGCACCGACGTCCCGTGGGAAGAGCCCAAGCGCTACAACCTCTTCATGGCCCTTTACCAGACCATCCTGCGGGTGATGTTCAACGCGCCCCGCTTCTTCGCCGCCCTGCCCGCCACCAACGGCAAACTGACCCGCCCGCTCGTGTTCTACCTCATCCTCGGCATGTTCCAGACCCTCGTCGAGCGCATGTGGTACCTCATGAGCATTCAGGCCAGCGGGCCTTCCATCACCGACCCCAAATTGCAGGAAGTCCTCGGCGACGTGGCACAGAGCATGAGCCTGCCCCTGACCATCCTCCTGACGCCGGGCATCCTTGCCATCCAGCTCTGTTTCTTCGCGTCGGTCTTTTACCTCATGCTGCGGCTCGTACAGCCGGAAAACGTCCAGTTCCGCACGGTGTTCCGGGTCATCGCCTACAGCGCCGCGCCCACCGTGGTCTGCATCGTCCCGCTGGTCGGCCCGCTCGTGGGCAGCATCTGGTTCGGCGTCTGCTGCTTCATCGGATGCAAGTACTCCATGCGCCTGCCGTGGTCCCGCACCGGGCTGGCCCTCGGCCCGCTCTACCTCATCGCGTTCGCCATCGGTATGCAGCTTATCCGGCAGTTCCTGAGCATGAGCGCCTAAAAAAATACCGTATTGGGGAAGGAAGGGAAAACGTTTCTGGAGAAAAGGGAAGCCCCCACGCTTTTCCTCCCTTCCCCAAACCTGCCACGCGGAGCCCTTCCCTCCCTTTCTTAAAGGCTTTTGTGTTTCTCGAATCCCTGTCCGCAGCGCGCCCCAAAGCGGACTCTTTGGGGAACGGTATGCATTTCAGCGTGGAAAGGTTCCAGCACGCTTCGTCCCCGCATAAAAAACACCGCTCACGGCTCTTTTTCCTTCTTCAAACCGCTTTTTGCGAGTCTTGAACAGCAAAAAACCGCCCTCCGAATGATTACGGACGGGCGGTTTCTCCCTTTTCTCAAGGGGGATAGCCTTTTCTTCCGCTTTTCGGCATAACAGGATCCCCCGGACGGCAAACGTCATCTCCGAAACGACGCCTGACGCCCGCAACGCCTCTCGGAAGGAGACAGGGGAAACGTTCCTCCCCGCAATGCTCATGAAAAGAAAAACGAAAGTCCGGATCGCAAGATTCACCCGGCAAGTGCCTATCCTCCGCGAAATGCAGGCCCTGCGCAACGAAAGCGTGCTCCGCCTCGTCGTGCAGGCGGCCTTTGTCGGCGGCTGCACCGGAGGCGTCATCGGCGTGTTCCGCTGGCTCTATGATCACGGCAACGCATGGATCGTCTCCACGCTCAGGCACGGCGCGGATGATCTCGCCACAGCGCTGATCGTCTTCGGCACGCTCATCCTGCTGGCGCTCATCGTGGGCCAGATGGTCAGGAAGGAGCCCCTCATCAGCGGCAGCGGCATCCCCCAGACGGAATTGGCGCTGGCCGGGCAGCTTCCCTATCCGGGATTCCGCATTGTAGCCTCCAAATTCGTCGGGACACTGCTGTCCCTGTCAGGCGGCCTCTCCGTGGGGCGCGAGGGCCCGAGCATCCAGATGGGCGCGGCCGTGGGCTGCGGTTTCGGACGGATCTTTCAAAAACTGACCGGCGAAGATCCGGGCCATGCCCCGCGCTTTCTCATCGCGGGCAGCGTCGCCGGGCTTGCCGCCGCCTTCGGCGCACCGTTCGCGGGGATGCTGTTCGCTTTTGAAGAGGTCAAAACCATCGTGACCGTGCCGCTGCTGCTGTTCACCGGCGTGGCCTCGTTCTCCGCATGGTTCGTCATCACGATCCTGTTCGGCTTCGGGCTGGTGTTCCCCTTCTCGTCCATCCCCTCCCTGGACTGGGGGCAGATGTGGCTCCCCGTGCTGTTCGGCGTGGGGACGGGGCTGTTCAGCGCCCTCTACAATACCGCCCTGCTCCGCGTGACGGAATTCCATGACCACCAAAAACTGGTCCCGGCCCCCCTCAAGCCGCTCCTGCCCTTCCTGCTCAGCGGTGTCCTGTTGTACGTCTATCCGCAGGTGCTCGTGGGCCTCGGCTATTCCACAGCCGATCTCGGCGGGCTCACGCCCAACGGCCCGCTCCTGCTCGGCTCGGTGGCGCTCCTCCTGTTCGTCAAGATCATCTTCTCCATCCTGAGCTTCGCCTCCGGCGTGCCCGGCGGCCTGCTCATGCCCATGCTCGCTATCGGCAGCATGGTCGGCGCCGTGGGCGGGACCCTGCTCATCGGAAACGGTTTTTCCGCCGAACCGCAGCTTCCCGCGTATCTCGTGCTCGGCATGGCCGGCCTGTTCTCGGGCACGGTGCGGGCGCCCCTCACCGGCACGGCGCTGGTCGCGGAAATGTCCGGCGCGTTCCAGTGTCTGCCCGAAATGGCCATCGTCGCCTTCATCTCCACGGTCGTCGCCAACGGGGTCGGCTCGCCCCCGGTATACGACTCTCTGAAACGCCGCATCCTCGTGAACAAAAACGCCTCATCAAAAATCGAATAACAATTGGATATACTTCATTTTTTAAAAAAGGGCTTGCATTATTCCAAATAAATACGCTAAGCAAGACCTTTCCCTGAATTCCAAACAGTACGGAGCATGATGACATGACCCGCAAAGACCGCACCGAAGGCATCTACAACCGACGCGAAGTGCTCGACGAGAGCGAACGCCGCCAGTATTGCCTGATCCAGCTCAAGGACCTGCTCTCCTACGCCTACAGATATTCTGAAGACGTCAAGAAACGCTTTGACCGCGCCCAGTTCAACGTGGAGAAGTTCAAGACCCTTTCCGACATCAAGCACATCCCGCTGCTGAAAAAGAAAGAGCTCATCTTCCTCCAGTCCATCGGCCCCCGCCTCGGCGGCCTGCTGACCAAGGACATCGGCGAACTGAAGCGCATCTTCCTCTCGCCCGGCCCCATCTTCGACCCCGAAGACCGCATGGACGACTACTGGGGATACACCGAAGCCTTTTATTCCGTAGGGTTCCGCCCCGGAGACGTGGTTCAGGTAACCTTCAACTATCACCTGTCCCCGGCCGGGCTGATGTTTGAAGAGCCACTGCGCAACCTCGGCTGCGCCTCCATCCCGGCGGGCCCGACCGATCCCGGCACCCAGCTCGACATCATGCAGAAGCTGCGCGTGTCCGGCTACGTGGGCACGGCAAGCTACCTGATGCACCTCGCCCAGAAGGCCGAGGAAAAGGGCATCAACCTGCGCAAGGATCTCTTTCAGGAAGTGGCTTTCGTCACTGGCGAACGCCTCTCCGAAAAGATGCGCAACCAGCTCGAAAAGAAGTTCGACATCATCCTTCGCCAGGGCTACGGCACGGCCGACGTGGGCTGCATCGGCTACGAGTGCTTCCACAAGACCGGCCTGCACATCTCGAACCGCTGCTACGTGGAAATCTGCCATCCCGACACCGGCATCCCGTTGAAGGACGGCGAAGTGGGCGAAATCGTCGTGACCTCGTTCAACAAGACGTACCCGCTCATCCGCCTTGCCACGGGCGACCTGTCCTACATCGATCGCGCCCCCTGCGCCTGCGGGCGTACCAGCCCGCGCCTCGGCAGCATCGTGGGCCGCGTGGACACCACCGCCCGCATCAAGGGCATGTTCGTCTACCCCCATCAGGTGGAACAGGTCATGGCCCGCTTCGAGGATATCAAGCGTTGGCAGATCGAGGTCATCAACCCCGGCGGCATCGACGAGATGATCCTCTATGTGGAAGCCAGCAACTTCCATCAGGAAGACGAGCTGCTGCACCTCTTCCGCGAACGCATCAAGCTGCGTCCGGAACTCAAGGTGCTTGCCCCTGGCACGCTGCCTCCGCAGATCAAGCCCATCGAAGACAAGCGCGAATGGGATTAGTTTCCGTAGAGTGCTGAATGTGGGGGAGGGGAGAGGGAAACTTTCTTCAGAAAGTTTCCCTCTCCCCTCCCCCACGCCCCCTCATCTCTCCCTTCCAAGATTTTCGACTTTATCGAATCCCTCATCCAGGCCTTTCCTCTTTTGTGGGAACCGGGCTCATCTGTTTGAGCGCCCGTTTGGTTCGCTTGGCTCTCGTTCCACCCACCGCTGTGAATGTCACAGGTATCTCAAGAGCAAGAGGAATTGATGCCAGACGTGTGGGCGCAAGAGCCATGCCCAACCGTACCTGTGGCCTGTATGGGAACATCCCAAAGATGAACACGAAAAAACAGCGGCACTCTGTGCGAAAACGTGGAAAAACGCTGTCGCAAGTCCCCTCAAGGTCATTTTTTCCCTAGAGATGGGACTCCCAGAAAAAAACCATAACAATTTTTCTTTTTGGTTTTTGCTTCCTCATTCCGTACGCATCACGATTCTTTTTTCACAATAAAAACACATTTCGACTACATACCCTGCTCATTTTTACAAAAAATTGTGTTATTCCAATAAAGTAAATTATTTGCTCTTTTATTTTGCGCCATTCTCCTTCAGTATATAAATTTTATAAATAAAATAAATGCATTAAATGCAATATGCCAAACAATATATATTTTTTTCACAAATAAACAAGAAACATGTTCTCCCAAAACAGAAGATTTTTTCCTCGTTTTGGGCAAAAAAAAGCGTCATTTTATGACGATAGCGAAAAGGGGGAATTGAAATACAAACTTAGATAGGGCATAGTCTCAAAACAGTGCGGCACATGGCCGCTGTTCTTCCACAGCGCCTATTCCACCGTCCTCGCAAACGGTACGGGACCGGACGGGCCGCACCAAAATATGTCGCTAGCACAGCGAGATTCCGGAGAAGAAACCATGAGCAAAACCGTCACCAAAGCAGATATCGCCAAGTCGATTTGCGCCCAGTCCGAGATGAAGCAGCAGCACGCTAAAAAAGTGCTGGATGCCATGCTCGGAATCATGAAGAAAGCCCTCAAGGAAGAGAAGGAAATGCTGCTGAGCGGTTTCGGCAAGTTCGAAGCCTTCACCAAGAAAAACCGCAAGGGCCGCAACCCCCAGACCGGCGAAGAAATCACCCTTGACTCCCACGACGTGCTGGCTTTCCGCATCTCGCGCAAGTTCAAGGCCGCCATGAATTCCGAACAGTAATTTCAAGGCTCAGTGGAGCAATTTGGAGGGGGCGGGAGAAACTTTCTAAAGAAAGTTTCTCCCGCCCCCTCCAAACCTCCCCCACCCTCTTCAAAGATTTTCGACTTTATCGAATCCCTCTTGAGGGTCATTCCCGCAGACTGAAAAAAACAGCCTGAACGCCCCCCGTTCAGGCTGTTTTTCTTACCAATAATGAACCGAAGAAGGAACGAACTCCCTTCGCGCGGCCTCCCCAACAGTCAAAAGCCTTTGGAGGGGTAAGGGAGGGGTTTGGGGATGGGCAGTTAACAATCTAAGCCAGCGCCACATCAAGGCACATCATCACCACAAAACCGATGATGACGCCGAGGCTGGCCGCATCGCCGTGGCCGGAGGCGTGGGACTCGGGAATCACTTCTTCGACGACCACAAAAATCATGGCCCCGGCGGCAAAAGCCAGAGCAAAGGGAAGAATGGGTTCGGCGATACCCACGACCAGCGCCCCGAAAACAGCGGCTATGGGCTCGACGATGCCGGAAAGCTGCCCAAAGAAGAAGGCGCGATTTTTGGAAAAACCCTCCCGAAGCAACGGCACGGATACGGCCACGCCCTCGGGTATGTTTTGCAGTCCCATACCGAACATCAGGGTCATGGCCCCGGCGATGCTGGCTTCGGGAGCGCCTGAGGCCGCAGCCCCGAACGCTACGCCCACGGCGAGCCCTTCCGGAATGTTGTGCAGGGTGATGGCGAACACGAGCAGCGCACTGCGGGGCAGCTTCGAAGGCGGGCCGTCAGGGACATTTTCCGTAGGATGGATATGCGGCAGGATGAGGTCAACCAGGCGCAATACCCCTGCCCCGGCAAGAAAGCCCAGCGCCACCGGAACACAGGCCAACCGGCCGAGATGTGAACTCATCTCCAGCGCGGGGGCGAGCAACGACCAGTAGGAAGCGGCGATCATCACACCCGCCGCGAAACCGAGCATCACGTCGAGCGTCCGGCGGGAAAACGATTTCGCGGTATAGACCATGCCCGCCCCGAATGCGGTAAACGCCCATGTACAGCACCCCGCAAGCAGAGCCATCCCCACGGGTGAACTGAAAAAATCCGTCATAAATGCCGCCTCCGACAATTGCGAAAACCATCCTGTATTCAATCCCGACGCACTCATTCCGGCGCGTGCGAAGGGAATATCCATCCTCTTCCACGCTTGAAATCCCTTCCAGAAAAACCATAAAGCCGGAGAAAACACCAGAGCTTTAGAGGCGTCCGGAAAAAAAGCCGATTACCCCTTTGGGCAACCGGCTCTGCAACCATCCCGCCCAGCCGTTCCCCTCTCTTCATATCAGGGAAAACCGCCAGCAGGGATTCAATAAAGCCAAAAGTCTTGGGAGGGAGAGAGGAGGGGGCTTGGGGGAGGGGAGAGGGAACCTTTCTTTCAGAAAGGTTCCCTCTCCCCTCCCCCAATATTCTACATAGTTTCAACAACCTTATCGCCCATGGCGGTGGTGGAAAGCTGCGTCTTCCCGGCTTCCATGATGTCGCCGGTGCGGAAACCGTCGCTGAGCACCTTGTGCACGGCACCTTCAATGGCGGCGGCTTCGGCATCCATATCGAAGGCAAGGCGGAGCATCATCGCGGCGGACAGGATCGTCGCCAGCGGATTGGCCTTGCCCTGCCCGGCGATGTCGGGCGCGGAGCCGTGGATGGGCTCGAACAGGCCGGGATTGCCCGTGCCGAGGGAGGCGGAAGGCAGCATACCGATGGAACCGGTGATGACGGAAGCTTCGTCGGAGAGGATGTCACCGAAGAGGTTGCCGGTCACGATGACGTCGAACTGCGAAGGATCGCGCACCAACTGCATGGCGGCATTGTCCACATAGAGATGGGTCAGTTCCACATCAGGGAATTCCTTGCCCACTTCGATCATCACTTCGCGCCACACGCGGGACACGGCAAGCACGTTGGCCTTGTCCACGGAGCACACCTTCTTGCGGCGCTTGCGGGCCGTGGAGAAGGCCACCCGGCCGATGCGGGCGATTTCCTCTTCGTTGTAAATCATGGTGTTGAATCCGGTACGCAGGCCGTCGCGCACTTCGGTGCCGGCGGGCTGGCCGAAATAGATCCCGCCCGTCAGTTCGCGCACGACGATGAGATCAAGGCCCTTGGCGGAAATGTCGGGACGCAGCAGGCACGCGCCGGCAAGTTCGGGGAACAGGGTCGCGGGACGCAGGTTGGCGAACAGGCCGAGGGCCTTACGGATGCCGAGCAAGCCACGTTCGGGACGGATGGCGGGATCGATGGTGTCCCACTTGGGGCCGCCCACCGCGCCGAGGAACACCGCATCGGCGGCCTTGCAGGCCTCCACGGTGGCGTCGGGCAGCGGCACGCCCACGGCGTCGATGGCGGCGCCGCCGAGCAGGGCTTCCGTCATGGTGAACGAGTGACCGAATTTCTTTTCCACGGCGCGAAGCACTTTCACGGCTTCGGCAACAATCTCGGGGCCAATGCCGTCACCCGGCAACAGGCAGATCGTCTTCTGCATTCTTCAATCCTTGCGGTCTAGTAAAAGGGTTGTATGAACGAATGTCAGGCAAGCTGACAGTTCGGGCAAAAAACGGTGGCCCGCCCCGCGATGCGGCAGCTTTCCAGCGGGGTCCCACACTCAAGGCAGGTCTCGCCGGAACGGCCGTACACCCGGAAGGCGTTCTGAAAAGCCCCGGCGTCGCCCCGCGCCGTACGGTAGTCCCGGATGGAACTGCCGCACGCGTCAATGGATTCGAGCAGGACTTCCCGCAAGGCCGCGTGAAGCCGTTCCAGGCGGTCGGCGGACACGAGCTGCGCGTCGGGCCGGATGCCCGCGCGGAACAGACTTTCGTCCGCGTAAATATTCCCGCACCCCGCCAGCACGGACTGATCAAGGAGCAGCGCCTTGATCTTGCCCCGCCGCCCGGCAAAACAAGCCGCGAAGGCATCGGCGTCCATCTCCAGCGGCTCCGGGCCAAGGCTGTTCCAGAACGGCCAGCAGGAAACGGAGGAAGGCGACAGAACCCGCACATAGCCGAATTTGCGCGTATCGTCGAAAAAGAGGCGAGAACCGTCGTCAAGGTCGAAGAGGAGCCGGGTATGTTTTTCCGGAGGTGTGCCCGCAGGATACACGAACAGGCGGCCCGTCATTTTGAGATGGAACCCAAGCCCGGTAATGCGCTCATCCCCGCAGGCAAGGCACCGGGCCAGCGAACCGGACGGACAAGCCTCGTCCACAGGAGGCAGCGGATCCGATCCGAATGCAAGAGGCAACAGCAACAGCTTGCCGCGGCGTCCCGGACGGCCGATGACGCCGCCCACAACCTTGCCGAGCGGAATCGTCCCCTCAAAAGTGGAAGGGTTGAGCAGCTCGCAAGCCACAATGCGCCGCCCCTCGACTTGCGGAGCGAAGGTGCGGGCGATGGTTTCGACTTCGGGCAATTCAGGCATGGGATCTCCGAGGGCTGAAACAGGCCGCATCCACTCGTTCGCCAACGGAAAAGCCTTGTCAGGGAAATTCCGAGGCGCACGGTCCGGCCAGCGGCAAGCCCTACTCGGTTTTCTGGAAGGCTTCCATCAAAATGGCCTCATCCTCGGGACGGGCCACAATATCCAGTTCGGCATATCCGCCGTGGCAACGAAACGCGCCGTCGCGCAATTCCACATAACCGGCCCCGAGCACCCGCCCGTAGGGGAGCTGTTCGCGCATGTCGCCGTGGTCCACGCGGCGGGGGAACACGAAGCTGACCGGCTGCCCCGCAAAATCTTCCATGATGAGATATTTCATACCGCTATCCTTTTCCTCGGAACGTAGCGCCTTTTCCCGCAAAAATCCAGACGATTGCCGCCCCACTTCTCCGGCGTTCGGCACATAAAATCCTTGACAGGAACAGAGGAATTTGATTATCAGGAATTGTTCCTAAAAAATACCGGCGGCAGAGCCGCTTCACGGAGGTCCATTATGGCAGTTACAGCTGAACAGGTTCTCAAGGCCATGCAGGATGCGGGCAAGCCCGTCCGTCCCGGCGACGTCGCCAAAGCCCTTGATGCCGATTCCAAAGAAGTGTCCAAGGCCATCGACGAACTGAAGAAATCAGGCAAGATCATGTCCCCGAAGCGTTGCTACTACGCTCCGGCCGAGTAGCCCTCCCCGTCAACAACTTCTCGCTTCCACCCCCTGAGGGTCGCCTCAGGGGGCTTTTGGCGTTGTGGAAGACGAGAATCTAACATGGCGTTTTTCCATAAAAATTTTTCTCCTGCCGATTTTTCCAAAAATGCGCGGTGGTTCCCGTTCCGGCCCCATTTCCCGAGATAGCCTTTTCCTTCCCGACCGCGTATCGTGGAGAACCCGTTAAGACCCCAAACAACGCTGGTGCCACCATGATGAATATGCCTCTCAATCTCACTCCCCCCGCCATCAATCCCAATGCGGAAAAAGTCCTTTCCAAGCGCTATTACCGCAAGGACGAGAACGGCCAATGCGTCGAGGACGCGACCGGGCTCTTCTGGCGCGTAGCGTCCTCCGTAGCCGCCGAGGAAGCCAAATACGAACAGTCCCCGTGGAAACCCGACGCGCTGGCCCGCGCCTTCTACGACATGATGACCGATTGGCGCTTCCTGCCCAATTCGCCCACGCTGATGAACGCGGGCTCCGAGCTCGGCCAGCTTTCGGCCTGCTTCGTGCTCCCCGTCGGCGACTCCATCGAAGAAATTTTCGACGCCGTAAAATTCGCCGCCATGATCCACAAGTCCGGCGGCGGCACGGGCTTCTCCTTTTCCCGTCTGCGGCCCAAGAACTCCCGCGTGGGCACGACCGGCGGCGTGGCCTCCGGCCCGGTGTCCTTCCTGCGCATCTTCAACACCGCCACCGAGCAGATCAAGCAGGGCGGCACCCGGCGCGGCGCGAACATGGGCATCCTGCGCATCGATCACCCGGACATCCTCGAATTCATCCGGGCCAAAGAGCAGGAAGGCGAATTCAACAACTTCAACCTCTCCGTAGGCATTACCGAAGCCTTCATGCAGGCCGTGGAACAGGATCGGGACTACGCCCTCGTCAACCCCGCCAGCGGCAAGGAGCAGGGGCGCCTCAACGCCCGCGAAGTGTTCAACCTGCTGGTGGACAAGGCGTGGCAAAGCGGCGATCCCGGCATCATCTTCCTTGACCGCATCAACCGCGACAACCCCACTCCGGCGCAAGGCGAGATCGAAAGCACCAACCCCTGCGGCGAACAGCCCCTGCTGCCCTATGAAGCCTGCAACCTCGGCTCGCTGAACCTTTCCAGCTTCTTCATGCCGGGGCACCTCGACGAAACCAACCCCGCCGACCGGGGCATAGACTGGGCGGGGCTCGAACGGACCATCGCGCTGGCCGTCCGCTTCCTCGACAACGTGGTGGACGCCTCGCAATTCCCCCTCGAACGCATTGCCGAACAGGTGCGCCGCAACCGCAAGATCGGCCTTGGGGTTATGGGCTGGGCCGATCTTCTGTACCAGCTCCGCATCCCCTACGACTCGGCGGACGCCATCACGCTGGCCGAACGGATTATGGACTTCATCGAAACGCGCGGCCGGGCGGCTTCCATCCAGCTCGCGGCGGAACGCGGGCCCTTCCCGGCCTACGAAACGTCCGTCTATCCCACCAAAGGCATCCCGCCCCTGCGCAATGCGACCATCACGACCATCGCGCCCACGGGCACGCTGTCGATCCTCGCGGGCTGCTCGTCCGGCGTGGAACCGCTGTTCGCCCTGAGCTTCGCCCGCAACGTCATGGACGGCGAACGCCTTATGGAAGTGAACCCGCATTTCGAGGAAGCCTTGCGCGAAATCGACTGCTACAGCCAGCCGCTTCTGGAAGGCGTGGCGGAGCTCGGGTCCATCCAGAGCCTCGACCAGCTTCCCGAAGATCTGCGCCGGGTGTTCGTGACCGCGATGGACATCGCGCCCGAGTGGCATCTCCGTATGCAGGCGGCTTTCCAGCGCCACACGGACAACGCCGTGTCCAAAACCGTAAACCTGCCCAACTCGGCCACGCGCGACGACATTTTCGCCATTTACTGGATGGCCTACGAGGAAGGCTGCAAGGGCGTCACCGTTTACCGCGACGGCAGCAAATCCACGCAGGTGCTGACCACGAGCGCCCCTGCCGCGAAACCGTCCGAAGAGTCGCAAGTGCGCGTGCGCAAGCGCCCCGACTTCGTAACCGGGTTCACCCAAAAGGTGCAGACCGGCCTCGGCGGCATGTATCTTACGGTGAACGAGGTGGACGGCAAGCCTTTCGAGATTTTCGCGACCATCGGCAAGTCCGGGCATTCCGTGACCGCCAAGGCCGAGGCCATCGGGAGGCTCGTTTCTCTGGCCTTCCGATCCGGCATCGACGTTGCCGACGTGGTGGGTCAGCTCAAGGGCATTGGCGGCGAGCATCCCATATTCCAAAAGAAGGGCCTCCTGCTCTCGATTCCCGACGCCATCGCGTGGGTACTCGAAAACCGTTATCTCAAGGGCAGGAACCCCGTACCCACGCACACCGTTTCGGCCTTCGACCGTCAGCTTTGCCCCGACTGCGGCGGCGAGCTCGTTTTTCAGGAAGGCTGCCATCGCTGCCCCAACTGCGCCTACACCAAGTGCGGCGGCTGATGTAGGGAAGGAAAAAGATTGGAGGGGGCGGGGAGGACCTTCTTCAGAAGGTCCTCCCCGCCCCCTCCAAACCTCCCCCACCCCTCCCAAAGACTTTCGACCTTATCGAATCCCTCTTGTCGTTTTTCCCCGGAGGCAAGGGGAACGGCCTTTCAGAAAATCAAAAAACAAAGAAAGCCGACTGAATATTTCCCAGTCGGCTTTCCTACCTTTAACGGGCGGGCGCTCTTTCAAAAAGGCAATCACCCCTTAACAACCTAAAGAACGGAATAAACTCCCTCTGCGCTGGCCTCCCCCAGTCTTCACATCCTTACCTCGCCTCTTCCCTACTTCTTTCCCACGCAGAAATACGCAAAGCCGCGCTTGCCGAGCACGGAGGGCGAGTAGAGATTGCGCCCGTCAAAGAGGACGGGGGCGACGAGGGATTCCTTTATACGATCGAAATCGGGGTTGCGGAACTGGTTCCACTCGGTGGCCACGAGCAGGGCGTCGGAACCTTCGCAGATGGCGTATGGATCATCTTCGATGAACACCAGCGGATTGTCCGCCAACAGCTTCCGGGCGTTGGGGCCGGCGATGGGATCATAGGCCCGGACGCGCATACCGCGTGAAGTCAGCTCCTCAATGATGGAAAGCGCCGGAGATTCGCGCATATCGTCGGTATTGGCCTTGAAGGCAAGCCCCCATAAGGCGAGCACCTTGCCGAACACCCCGCCTTGCGGCTCAAAATAGTCGGCTACCCGGAACGCCATCGAGCGCTTCTGACGGGCATTCACGCCCTCGACGGCCTCCAAGAGTTCAGGACGCATACCTGCCTCATGGGCGGTATGGATGAGCGCCTTCACGTCCTTGGGGAAGCAGGATCCGCCGTAGCCGATGCCGGGATAGATGAACTGATAGCCGATGCGGTGATCCGAACCGATGCCCGTACGCACGTCGCGCACGTCCGCGCCGACCTTCTCGCACAGCGTGGCGATTTCGTTGATGAAGGAAATCTTGGTCGCCAACATGCAGTTAGCCGCGTATTTGGTCATTTCCGCGCTGCGGACACTCATGACGATGAGCTTTTCGCGGCTCCGGGCAAAGGGAGCGTAGAGGTCGCGCATGGCGGAGGCCGTCTTTTCGGAAGACGTACCTACGATGACCCTGTCGGGCTTCATGAAATCCGAAACCGCGTCGCCTTCCTTGAGGAACTCGGGGTTCGACACCACATCGAAGGCAATGTCCTCTCCACGGGCAGCGAGGGCGGCGGCGACAAGCTCGCGGACACGGTCGGCGGTGCCGACGGGCACGGTGGACTTGTCCACGACGATGAGCGGCCCACGCATGTGCTCTCCGATCTGGCGGGCCACGCCTTCCACAAAGGAAAGATCGCAGGAGCCATCGGGACGCGAGGGCGTGCCCACGGTGATGAAGGCAAATTCGGCGTCATCCAATCCGTCCGCAAGGCTGGTCGTAAACCGCAGGCGGCCTTCCTGCCGGTTGCGGCTGACAAGGTCTTCGAGGCCGGGCTCGAAAATATGGATACGCCCGCTGTCGAGCAGGGCCACGACTTCCGGGTTGACGTCCACACAGCGGACGTCATTGCCCATTTCGGCGAAACACGCCGCGCTCACAAGACCGACGTAGCCGGTGCCGACAATGCATATGCGCATAGATGCTCCTTGGCAAAACAGTACGGACGGGACGCCGGGCGCGGTGGCGGCGCAACAGGATTCGGAAACGGAGTCCCGTCATTTTTTCCACGTGTAACCATCCGGCGGCACAGCGTCAACTTGACTTCGGCCCCCGCTGACGGCAACCTGCTGCCCGAGGGGGCGCATATGGCAATCATCGGCATCGGACTGGACCTGATCGAACTTTCCCGCATGGAGCGTTCGCTGCATCGTTTCGGGGAGCATTTTCTCAACCGCATCATGGCGGACGACGAACGGAGCGCCATTCCCGGCGATCCCGCCTCCCCGTCCGCACGCGCCGTTTCCCATGTGGCCGCGCGGTTCGCCGCCAAGGAGGCCGCGGTCAAGGCGCTTGGTACGGGCTTCGCTGAAGGCATAGGCCCCCGTGACGTGGCCGTGCGCTCGCTGCCCTCCGGCAAGCCCGAGCTCGTTCTGTCCGGAAAGGCTCGGGAAAAGGCCGACGCCCTCGGCGTAAAAAAGCTGCACCTCACGCTCACCCATACCCGTGACAATGCCGCCGCCGTGGTTATTCTGGAAGGGTAACCTCCTCACCATTACCGAGAACAAAGGATCATTCATGGAACTTCGCGGAACCACCATCCTCGCCGTGCGCCACAAAGGCCACGTCGCCCTCATCGGCGACGGGCAGGTGACCATGGGGCAGAGCATCGTTATGAAACACACCGCCAAGAAAGTCAGGCGGATGTATAAAGATCAGATCGTCGCCGGATTCGCCGGGGCCACGGCGGACGCCTTTACCCTGTTCGAACGCTTCGACGCCCACCTCGAACAGACCGGCGGCAACCTGATCCGCGCCGCCGTGGAACTCGCCAAGGACTGGCGGAGCGACAAGTTCCTCCGCAAGCTGGAGGCTATGCTCCTTGTAGCCGACAGGGATCATACGCTCGTGCTCACCGGGACCGGCGACGTGATCGAACCCGACGACGGCATCGCCTCCATCGGCAGCGGCGGACCCTACGCCCTCTCCGCCGCCCGAGCCCTCGTCCGCCACAGCGATCTTGGGGCCGAGGACATCGCGCTGGAAAGCATGAAGATAGCCTCCGAGCTCTGCGTGTTCACCAACGGCCATTACACGCTGGAAGTCCTGTAACCGCTGCGAACATGAGGGGCCGACGGCGATGCCGTCCGGCCCCTTTTTGTTGTACCCCCCTCCGTCTCGCTTGCGCGCTCTCAGCCTATCATCCCCGCCTCCCTTCCGTCCTCCTGCTTCATATGATCACCCGCTCCATGCGCAAGAGCATCCGTTTTCTTTTGCCTTTTGCGTTTTTTCTTGTAACGTTCACTAGATACGGATTCCCCTTGCTTCACCGATGCAATCATGGCATAAGAACCCTTGTGCTGCGGATCGGCACAAGGAGCGATCCGATTGCGTTTTTATTCACAAGTCAGATGATGCAAAAACGCACCAACTGAAAAAACCGGTGGCGCATGCGCATCGACTTGGTCGCATTATTGCAACATTGGTGCATTTATGCATCATGCAATACTACGGCCTTAAGGCGATAACGCGGACAAAAAGTTTGTATTCCGGCCTGTTGCACAGGTTTCAACAAAAAACGGTTCTTTCCGGATCTAATCAGGAACGTTTTTTGTTAGTCCCCATTTCCTTGCTGTCGTTGGGGAATCTCCTTGTCTGTGCAAAACTGGAACGGCATTTGCTCTAATGCTCACAAACCTTTTTGTGCACCAAGCCAGGAGAGTCAACTGATGAAAATAATCGACTTCCGCTTCCGCCCGAACACGCCGGAAATCATTAACGGCATCAAGAACAGCTCGATGTTCAAAGCCACCTGTGAAGCCATCGGCTTCGACAAACGCGTCCCCCAGGCTCTGCCCGAAATCGTGGCCGACCTGGATCGCCGTGGCGTTGAGCTGTGCGTCGTTTCCGGCCGCGACTGCGAAACCACCTATGGTTTCCCCGCCAACAACAACAGCATCCTTGAATTCTGCCGCGCCTATCCCAACAAATTTCTCGGCTTCTGGGGTATCGACCCCCACAAGGGAATGGACGCCGTTCGCGAAGTCGAACACGTGATCAAGGACCTCGGTATGCGCGGTATCGCCACCGACCCCTATCTCGCCCACTGCCCGCCGAGCGACGCCCGCTACTATCCCATCTATGCCAAGTGCGTCGAGCTCGGCGTGCCGGTCTTCGTGACCACCGCCCCGCCCGCCCAGGTTCCCCGCGCCATCATGGACTACATTGATCCCCGCCAGATCGACGTCGTCGCCCGCGACTTCCCCGAACTGATCCTGATCATGAGCCACGGCGGCTATCCCTTCGTCAACGAAGCCATCTTCGCCTGCATGCGCAACGCCAACGTCTACATGGACCTGTCCGAATACGAACTGGCTCCCATGGCCGAAGTGTATGTCGACGCCCTGAACAAGATGATCGGCGACAAGGTCATCTTCGCTTCCGCGCACCCGTTCATCGAACAGGCCGACGCTATCGAGATCTACAAGAATCTCAACATCAGCGAAGAAGTCCGCGAAAAGGTCATGTACAAGACCGCCGCGAAGATCCTCGGCCTCGACAAGGGCGTTTCCCTCAATACCGTGAAGCCCATGGCTCCCAACGGCTTCAACAACGCCAAGTTCCCGCTGCCGTTCCAGCCCTTCGCCCCGATGGGACGCTAGGCTTTTGCGGTGAATTGAGATTCCGGGCAGTGCCGTGGGGCGGAAACGCGCCGCGGCCTGCCGAACTGTTTTGGGTAACGAGAGGATAGCATGGATAAACAGGCGTTCATAGCGGCGGTGAAAGCGGCCGGTATCGTTGGTGAAGGTGGAGCTGGTTTTCCGGCGCACGTCAAGTACGCCGCCGACGCCGACACGGTTATCGCCAACGGCTGCGAATGCGAGCCCCTTCTGCACACCGACCAGCATCACATGCTTCACCACGCCAACGAAATCGTCCGGGCGTTCAGTGAGCTGATGCAGGCCACCGGTGCCAAGCGCGGCGTCATCGCATTGAAGAAAAAATACAAGGAAGCCACTAAGATCCTGACCGATGCCATCGGCAATCGGCCCATCGAGCTGGCGCTGCTCCCCAACTTCTATCCCGCCGGGGATGAACAGACCCTCGTCCGCGAAGTGACGGGCCGTTCCGTTCCCCCGCTGGGCCTGCCCCTCATGGTGGGCGCGGTGGTCGCCAACGTCGGCACGCTCGTGTCCGTGGCCCACGCCCTTGACGGCAAGCCCGTCACGCACAAATTTTTGACTGTCACCGGCGAAGTGAAGAAGCCCGGCATCGTCTGCGTGCCGATCGGCACTCCGCTTTCCGCCTGCCTCGAAGCTGCGGGCGGCCCCACCGTGAGCGACCCCGTGTTCGTTCTCGGCGGCCCCATGATGGGCCGCATGGTGGACAACGCCGACGCCTTCGCCAAGGAAGTGGTCACCAAGACCTCCGGCGGTCTCATTATCCTGCCCCGCGGGCACTACCTGCACCGGAACGCGACTACGCCCCTCAATTTCATGCGTCGCCGCGCCGCTTCGGCCTGTATCCAGTGCCGCAGCTGTTCCGAGCTGTGCCCCCGCCACCTCCTCGGCCATCCTTTTGAAACGCATCGCGTCATGCGCGCCTTCGGCAGCAACGCCGAGCTGACCGCCGAAGCCGGCAGGCTCGCGCTCCTCTGCTGCGACTGCGGCGTGTGCGAACACGTGGCCTGTCCCATGGGCCTGTCCCCCCGCCGCATCAACCAGGCCATCAAGAATGAGCTGCGCGCGGCCGGGATGAAGTACGAAGGCAGCCGCGACGTGAATGAAGCCTACACCCAGTGGCGTGAATTCCGCCGGGTGCCCGTGCCCCGCCTGGTCAACAAGATCGGTATCAGCCGCTACATGGAGTTGCCCACCAACGATCTGGGCGCACTCTCCCCGGCTGAAGTGCGCATCCCGCTGCGGCAGCACATCGGCGCCCCGGCCCAGGCCGTGGTGAAGGCCGGCGATCGCGTCAAGTGCGGCGACGTCATTGGTGAAATTCCCGAACAGGGTCTCGGTGCCCGTATCCACGCCAGCATGGACGGCGTGGTCAAGAGCGTCGACGGCGCCGTCGTCATCGGCAAGTAGCCCGCAACACGATACGGAAAGGGGCGGCCAGCCGCCCCCTGACAAAAAAGGAGAGGCCCTGTGTCTGAATCATACACAGCCGTAGGAATGGTGGAATTCAACAGCATTGCCGCTGGTATCGACGCGGCTGACCAGATGGTGAAAACCGCTCAGGTCGATCCGCTGTTCTTTAAGACGATTTGCCCCGGCAAGTTCGTGGCCGCCGTGACCGGCGACGTGGCTGCCGTATCCGCTTCCGTGAATGCCGGACGCGAAACCCATGCCGATGCGCTGGTGGACTGGTTCATCATCCCCAACATCCACCGGGATGTGATCGGCGCCCTCGCCGGTGCCACGGGCATCACGGAACGCGGCGCGCTCGGCATCATCGAAACATTCTCCGCCGCCTCCATCGTGGTGGCGTCCGATGCCGCCGTCAAGGCTGCCGACGTGCAGCTCCTTGACGTCCGCGTGGCCCTCGGACTCGGCGGCAAGGGCTATGCCCTCATGACCGGCGACGTGGCCGCAGTCAACGCCGCCGTCGAAGCCGGATCCACGGCCGCCGCCGAAAGCGGCCTCCTCGTGAGCAAGGTCGTCATCCCGAGCCCGGCTGAAACCGTCTTCGAGCAGATTGCCTAAGGCAGTCAGGAGTAACCTATGAGTTTGGAATATAAACCTTCCCTCGGCTTCGTCGAAACCGCGGGCCTCGTCATCGCCATTCAGGTGGCCGACGCCATGGCCAAGGCCGCCGAAGTGGAAATCATCTCCGCCCACAAGGTCGACGGGCTGCGCGTTTGCGTCATCTGCAAGGGTGACGTGGCCGCCTGTCAGGCCGCCGTGGAAACCGGCGCCCTGCTCGCCCAGAGCCTCAACGGCCTGAACGGGTACAACATCATCCCCAGCCCCGCTGAAGAACCCGACTCCCTCATGGACATGCTTGAGGACATCAAGCGGAAGAAGGCCGCCCGCAAGGCCGCCAAGCTGGCCCGTATGGCCGCGGCCAAAGGCGAAGCTGCTGCTCCCGCCGCCGAAGAGTCCCCCAAGGGCAAGGCCAAGAAGTAGTCGTTTCGCGTAACGGAGGCGTGCCGACAGGCACCGGGAAACGGTGCCGCCCTGCACAGGATACGCCGCACGCCACCTAAAGGAATTGGGGCATGACCAAACAGATCATCACTGCCGAAACGGTCCGGCTCGCATGGAAAGCCGGCGAGTCGGTCATCGTCTACGCCAAGGGCGACATCGTCACCCAGCAGGCCCAGGACGATGCCCGGCATTACGGCATAACCCTGACGACGGAAACGCCCGTCGCCCCGTCCTCCGCTTTGGCGGAGCCCGAGGCGGAGGCTGTCCCGCCGGTCCCCCCGGTTTTGGAAGAAGTGCCCGCCAGTCAGGAACCTGTACACGTTCCCACGCCGGCGTTGACCGCCGATCAGCTTGCGGCCGCCGCCCGGCAGCTGCAGGAAGCGCTGGTCCCGCTGACGCAGGCCCTGACCGCGTCCGTCGCTCCGGCGGCGCAGCCGGTGCCTCCGGTCGTGTTCACCCCCGGCAGCAACCCCATGGCCGCCGAGGCCGTGACGGCTTCCGCTCCGGCGGAGCAGCGTTCCGATGACCTCCTCGTCGCCATCCGGCGCGGGGTCCTGTCGGCTCTTCCCGCAGGGACCGCCGACGAAGCGTTGATCGATCGCTTGATCGCATCCGTCCTTGCCGAGATGGGCGCTTGCGCGGCTCCCGAGACGCGTCCCGGCGTCAGGCAGGCTGGAGGCGTCACCCACGTCGACAGCAAAGCGCAGTACTGGGGAGGCTCCCGGGCGAAGGGCAGCGTGGCCGTCATGGACGTGCTTTCCCCCGCCAAAGGGGATGCCGCCTCCGTGGGCTATCTGGATTGGGAAAACCTCTCGTTTTCCTGGACGTTCCGGCGTACGGAAGTGCTCGTCGTGCTGGAAGGCGACTTGAACCTGAGCATTGAGGGCACGACCTTCAGCGCGGCCCACGGCGACGTGTTCAGCATCCCTGCGGGCACGGAAGTGGAACTCTCCTCTTCCGGGCACGTGCGGTGCGCCACGGTCGCGGTAGCCGCCTAGCCGCGTTCCTAGACCATAACGAAGGAAACAATCATGATCTTTCTTACCGAAGAAGATGTCAGACAGCGTTGCGAGCTGGGCCAGGGAGGCGAATTCCGCCTTCAGGCCGGCGAACGCCTGACTCCGGCGGCCACGGAGCTGTTGCGCAGTCGCAACTGCCGCGTGATCCTGCCCGGTCAGTGCACCGTGGAAGCGGCGCCTGTCGAAGAAGCCAAACCCGCGGCTCCCGCTGCGGAAGCGGCTCCGGCCGCTCCGGCCGCCGAACAGGCATCGTTCCCCGATGGAACCTACCTTGACGCCAATACGGTCGTCTCCAAGTCCCACCCGCGCATATTCCTGCGCGGCAAGCTGGATACCCTCATTTCCAGCACGGTGCTGGTGCAGACCGGGTTTGACGGCAACAACAAGCTCCCCGCCGTCCTCAGAAACGGCCTTTCTGACATCAACGTGTGGCTGTGGCAGATCCTCCAGGCCGAAGTCTCCGGCGAAGCCGTGCCCGCGCAGTCCCTGTGCGGCATGAACGCCGAAGCCATCCGCCTCGTCTCCCACGATCCCATGAAATACCTCGGCCAGGGCCACATCGTCCCCGACGTGGCTCTCGGCCCGAACGTCGCGCTGCTCAACTGGCTGCGCGCCCAGGCCCGCGAAGTTGAAGTGGCCTATGTTCAGGTCGGCATGGAACGCGAAGACATCCTCGCGTCCCTGAACCGCCTGAGCAGCGCCATCTATGTCCTCATGCTCCTGACCGTCGTTGCCGAATCCGGCCGCGACATCAGCAAGGTTGGTCTGTAATGAGCGTGTTCGAACGTTGCCTCGAAAAATGCCGCGCCCGGAAAGGTGCCGTGGTCTACTCCGACGGTGAAGACCGGCGCGTGGTTTCCGCCGCCGCCAAGCTGATCCGCGAAGGCCTCGTCGAACCCATCCTCATCGGCGACCCCGAAAAGGTGCGCGCGGCGCTGCAGGAAAGCGGCGAAACCGGCGTTTCCCTCCAGGTCGTCAATCCGTACAACCCGGCCTTGCTTCAGCACAATGCTGCGGAGTACATGTCCATCCAGAAGGGCAAGGGCAAGGATATTTCGGAAGAGGAGGCCATCAAGGCCGTCAAGAATCCTCTCGCCGCCGGTGCCCTTATGGTCCGCCGCGGTGAAGCCGAAATCGGCGTTGCCGGGAACCTGTCCTCCACGGCCGACGTCATCCGCGCCGGCCTGCGCATGGTCGGCACCGCCGCCGGAAGCAAGACCGTGTCAAGCTTCTTCTTCATGCTGAAGGACAACAACGTTTGCATGTTCACCGACTGCGCGGTCATTCCGGAACCCACTTCCGCGCAGCTTGCGGACATTGCGATCAGCACCGCCGGCGTGTACAAGCGCGTCATGGGCGACGAGGCCCGTGTGGCCCTGCTTTCCTTCTCCACGAAGGGCAGCGCCAAGCATGAGCGCGTCGACAAGGTGCGCGCGGCTCTTGAAGAAATCAAGACCCGCGAACCCAATCTGCTCGTAGACGGCGAACTCCAGTTGGACGCCGCCGTCGAGCCCGAAGTCGCCAGGCTCAAGGCGCCCGGGAGCCCGGTCGCCGGGAACGCGAACGTGTTCGTGTTCCCCTCCCTTGAAGCCGGCAACATCGGTTATAAAATCGCGCAGCGCTTCGGCGGCTGGACGGCCCTCGGCCCCCTGCTCCAGGGCTTTGCGCACGGTTGGCATGACCTTTCGCGGGGATGCAGCAGCGACGACATCTACAAAATCAGTGTCGTCGGCCTGGGCATGAACCGCGGAGGACAGCAATAAAACGGAACGGCACACAACACGGTAACGCGTTACCCGATCGTTCCGTTCCGGGTAACCAAGCTAACAACAATCCTAAAAGGAGTTCACAATGGACGCTCTTGGCATGATCGAAACCCGTGGTCTGGTTGGTCTCATCGAAGCCGCTGATGCTATGGTCAAGGCTGCTCGCGTGCAGCTCGTTTCTTACGAACAGATCGGCGGCGGCTATGTGACCGCCCTCGTCCGCGGCGACGTGGCCGCCTGCAAAGCCGCTACCGACGCCGGCGCCGCCGCTGTGCAGCGCGTGGGTGGCGAGCTCGTGGCCGTCCATGTCATTCCTCGCCCCCATCAGGACCTGGAAGCCGTGTTCCCCCTGAGCCGCAAGTAAGCTCGTCCGCGCACTTAAGCTGGGTTAAGCCCTGCTCGTCGGTCTCGCCGGGGCCTCGCGCCCCGGCCCGGCCGGCAGCTTCCTTACGGAATGCTCCCGGAAGACCGTCTTCCGGGAACGGAGACATACATGGAACTCGCAAAAGTCATTGGTCAGGTCGTTTCCACGGTCCGGTGTCCCGGTTTGCCGTACAACTCGCTGCTTCTCGTTGATCTGCTCAATGAGAAGGGCGAATCCATCGGCCGCTCTCAGGTTGCCGCCGATCCCATCGGCGCGGGCGAGGGCGAATGGGTTATCGTGTCCCGCGGCAGTTCCGCACGTTTTGCCATCGACAAAGATGCGCCGCTGGATCTGGTCATTGTCGGCATCGTCGACCATGTAAACGCCGGTAAGGCAGCTATTTATCGCAAGAATCAGGGGGAATAGCCCCTGCGGGCGGTTCGCCGCCCACCGGAAGACCCCGGTTTTCCGCTCTGCCTCGTCTCCTGACGAGGGTGACAAACAGAAAAAACAGGCCCCCCGCCCGGCAGTCCTCAAAGTCCCGCGGGGTCCGGCTTCCAGCATAGGAGTATAGATATGGACGTGCGCCAACAAGACGTGGAACGCATTGTCGTTGAAGTTCTGAAAAAGATGATGTCCGATCAGCCCACCGCGGCTGCTACGACCGTCGTCGCCGCCAGCGGCTGCGACTGCGGCGACTTCGGCCTCTTCGATCGCCTCGAAGACGCCGTGCAGGCCGCCGAAGCCGCTCAGAAGAAGATCAGCACCGTCGCCATGCGTGACAAGATCATCGCCGCCATCCGCAAGGCCGGCCTTGAAAACGCCAAGGCGTTCGCTGAAATCGCCCACAACGAAACCGGCATGGGCCGCGTGAGCGACAAGATTGCCAAGAATATCCTCGTTTGCGAGCGTACTCCCGGCACCGAATGCCTCTCCCCCATGGCCATTTCCGGCGACATGGGCCTGACCCTCATCGAAAACGCTCCCTGGGGCGTGATCGCCTCCGTGACGCCGTCCACCAACCCGACCGCCACGGTGATCAACAACGCCATCAGCATGATCGCTGGCGGCAACTCCGTGATCTTTGCTCCCCACCCCAACGCCAAGCGTGCTTCCCAGACGGCCATTCAGGTCCTGAACAAGGCCATCATCGAAGCCACCGGCGTTGCCAACCTGCTTGTCGCCGTAAAGGAACCCACCATCGAAGTGGCGCAGGAGCTCTTCTCGCATCCTCGCATCAAGCTGCTCGTGGTGACCGGTGGTGAAGCCGTTGTGGCTCAGGCCCGCAAGGTCGCCACCATGCGCCTCATCGCCGCCGGCGCCGGCAACCCGCCGGTCGTCGTCGACGAAACCGCCAACATCGCCCGTGCTGCCCGCAGCATCTACGACGGCGCTTCCTTCGACAACAACATCATCTGCGCCGACGAAAAAGAAATCATCGCCGTGGATTCCATCGCCGATCAGCTGAAGGCCGAAATGAAGGCCATCGGCGCCGTGGAAATCAGCCTTGAACAGGCTGACGCCGTGGCTCGCGTGGTCCTGCGCAACTATCCTCAGGTTGAAGGCGGCAAGGCTCCCAATCCGAACCCGAAGTGGGTCGGTCGTGACGCCGCCCTCATCGCCAAGGCCGCCGGCATCGACGTGCCCGACAGCTGCCGTCTGCTCATCGTGGACGTGAAGCGCGACATCAACCACGTGTTCGCTCGCGTGGAACAGCTGATGCCCGTTATCCCGCTGCTGCACGCCGCCAACGTGGACGAAGCCATCGAATGGGCTCTCATCCTCGAACGTGGCCTGTCCCACACCGCCGGTATGCACTCCCGCAATATCGACAACATGGACAAGATGGCCCGCGCCATGAACACCAGCCTGTTCGTCAAGAACGGCCCGCACCTCGCCGCCCTCGGCGCTGGCGGCGAAGGCTGGACGACCATGACCATCTCCACCCCCACCGGTGAAGGTGTGACTTGCGCCCGCTCGTTCGTGCGCCTGCGCCGCTGCTGCGTTGTGGACAACTTCCGCATCGTCTGATTGTAGCGTACGCCTTTTATGGGGGGAGGGACTGGTTCCCTTCCCCCTTTCTTATTATGAGATGCCGGGAAAGAGCGGAAGAGTCTTTCTAAAAAAGAGCTTTTCCTTTCTCTCTGAGGTCTATCTTTCTGTTTTTAAAGGTTTTTATATTTATCAAATCCCTGTTTGCGGTCTTTTTGGGGACATGCATTCCTTGAAAAAGTACTCCCTTCAACTCGGATTGGGTGTCTTTTCCGATAGTTCCAGCTTGTGAAGGCTATTTTCAAAATACTTTTTTCACAAGATAGATTTCTTCGGTGTCGCATTTTTGCATCATACTTTCCGCCCCCAGCCAACTCCGTTCCATCAAAGGGAGTTTTTTCTGATATAATATCAATAAGATAAAAACCCTTGTCAGGAACTATTCTCTTTCGCTGCGTAAAAACGGACAGAGGTTGCAGGAAAACCTCTCTCTGTCGCAAAAATGCAACATTACATTTCCACTATTTGCGGATTATTCCTGATAAGTGATGCAATTTTGCGACTTTCCCCCTTCCCATAAAAACGCCTCAAAACGCTCTCTATCACAATACCATGAAATAACAAGTAAACATTTTTTATAACCCATCTGGCACGGCACTTGCTTTATTATAAGCAAGACAAGTGAAGAAGGGAACGAGAACTTCCGAGCGGTCCGCCGGAAAGCTCCACACATCATACTACACAACCTTAATTCCTACACGGAGAAGTGACATGACTCAGGTAGCTGAAATCAAATCGCCTCATGAGCAGCGTCTCGAAGACAACATCGCCGGTAAAGAAGACATCTATCGCGAATCCCACAAGCGCGTGTTCAAGCTGCTGGAACGTTTCGACGGCCAGAAGCCCGCTATCGACGTCGAACGCGCTCTGTACTTCACGCAGTCCATGGCCGAAACCGTGGGGCAGCCTCTGGTTCTCCGCTGGGCCAAGGCTCTGATGAACGTTGCCAAGAACATCACCGTCATGGTGCAGGACGACCAGCTCCTCCTCGGCCGCTGCGGTGGTCATGACGGCCGTTACGGCATCCTGTACCCCGAACTCGACGGCGACTTCCTCGACATCGCCGTGCGCGACCTTCCCACCCGCCCGCAGTCTCCGGCTTCCATCAGCCCCGAAGACGCCAAGATCGTGGTTGAGCAGATCGCTCCTTTCTGGAAGGGCCGCACCTATCACGAAGCTCTGAACAAGGCTCTTCCCGCTGAAGTCCACAAGCTGACCTACGACGATCCCGACGGCCTGATCTCCCGCTTCATCGTCAACGAAACCTCCTCTTTCCGCTCCTCCATCCAGTGGGTGCATGACTACGAAGTGGTGCTGAAGCGCGGCTTCAACGGTCTGAAGCAGGAAATGGAAGAAAAGCTGGCCGCTCTTGATCCCGCCTCCCCCGTGGATCAGGTGGACAAGCGTCCCTTCATCGAAGCCACCATCCTCGTGTGCGACGCCATCGTTCTGTGGGCGAAGCGCCACGCCGACGCCGCCCGCAAGGCCGCCGAAGCTTGCGCCGATCCGGTCCGCAAGGCCGAACTCATCCGCATGGCTGAAAACGCCGAACACGTGCCCGCCAACCCGGCTCGCGACTTCTACGAAGCCGTTCAGTCCCAGTACTTCACCCAGATGTTCTCCCGTCTGGAACAGAAGACCGGTACCACCATCTCCAACGGCCGTATGGACCAGTACTTCTATCCCTTCTACAAGAAGGACATGGAAGCCGGCATCCTGACCGATGAAAAGACCCTGGAATACTTGGAATGCATGTGGGTCGGCATGGCCGAATTCATCGACATGTACATCTCCCCCGCCGGCGGAGCCTTCAACGAAGGTTACGCTCACTGGGAAGCCGTCACCATTGGCGGTCAGACCCCGGACGGCCGCGACGCGACCAACGATCTGACCTACCTGTTCCTGAAGTCCAAGCGCGAATTCCCGCTGCACTACCCCGACCTCGCCGCCCGTATCCACAGCCGCGCTCCTGAACGCTACCTGTGGGACGTCGCCGAAACCATCAAGTTCGGCTCCGGCTTCCCCAAGCTGTGCAACGACGAAGAATGCATCCCGCTGTACGTCTCCAAGGGCGCGACCTTTGAAGAAGCCCTTGACTACGCCGTGTCCGGCTGCATCGAAATCCGTATGCCCAACCGCGACACCTACACCTCCGGCGGTGCTTACACCAACTTCGCCTCCGCTGTGGAAATGGCTCTGTACGACGGCAAAATGAAGAAGTACGGCGATGTGCAGCTCGGCATCCAGACCGGCGACGCCCGCAAGTTCAAGAGCTGGGACGAATTCTGGAACGCCTACGTGCAGCAGCACATGCTCCTGCTCCGTACCACGTTCATCCAGCAGTACATTGTTATCCAGACCCGCGCCAAGCACTTCGCCCAGCCCATGGGCTCCGTGCTGCACGCTCTCTGCCGCAAGCACTGCATCGACCTGCATCAGCCCCAGATCCCCGAAGGCCTGAACTTCGGCTACTTTGAATTCATGGGCCTCGGCACCGTCATCGACTCCCTGGCTGCCATCAAGAAGCTCGTGTTTGAAGACAAGAAGCTCACCATGGATCAGCTCATCGACGCTCTCGAAGCCAACTTCGAAGGCTACGAAGACATCCAGCAGCTTCTCCGCACGGCTCCCTGCTACGGCAACGACGACGAATACGCCGACGAAATCGGCCGCGAACTCGACCGCATGGCCGTGTCCTTCGCCGCCAAGTACGGCAAGGAAATGGGCATCAACAACGACGCCCGTTACGTGCCCTTCACCTCTCACGTGCCCTTCGGCAAGGTCGTTTCCGCTACCCCGAACGGCCGCGTGGCGTGGTTCCCGCTGGCTGACGGCTCTTCCCCGTCTCACGGCGCCGACCACAATGGCCCCACCGCCATCCTGCTCTCCAACCACAACACGAAGAACTACGGCATGCGCGCCCGCGCTGCCCGTCTGATCAACGTGAAGTTCACCCCCAAGTGCGTTGAAGGCGATGCCGGTACCGAAAAGCTGGTGCAGTTCATCCGTACCTGGTGCGACCTGAAGCTGTGGCACATCCAGTTCAACGTCATCAACGCCGATACCCTGAAGAAGGCCCAGAAGGATCCTCAGAAGTATCGTAACCTCATCGTCCGCATCGCCGGGTACAGCGCCTACTTCGTCGACCTGACCCCCGACCTGCAGAACGACCTCATCGCCCGTACCGGCCACGACCAGATGTAAGTTCTGGCCGCTTGCGGCACACAAGATGAATGATTAAATAAATGGCGGGCCGGAATTATCTGGCCCGCCATTTCCAACTCTAACGCTCAGAAAAAGAGGTAGTCCATGGGTTCCTTTGAAGATAGAAAGGCGACCGGAACCGTCTTCAATATTCAGAAATATTCCGTTCACGACGGTCCCGGCATCCGGACCATCGTCTTCCTGAAGGGCTGCCCCCTGTCGTGCAAATGGTGCAGTAACCCCGAATCCCAGGCATCGCATCCGCAGGTCGCCTACAACAAGGGCCGCTGCATCGGCTGCCACCGTTGCATCAAAGCCTGTGAACACGACGCCATCACCGTCAACGAAGATGGCACGCTCTCGCTCGACCGCAGCAAGTGCGACGTCTGCAAGACGCTCGACTGTGCCCACGCCTGTCCCGCACAGGGCATGATCATCTACGGCGAAAACAAAACCGTCGATCAGATCCTTAAGGAAGTGGAAAAGGACGCCCTGTTCTATGCCCGCTCCGGCGGCGGCATGACCCTTTCCGGCGGCGAGCCCCTCATGCACGCCGACATTGCCCTCCCGCTGCTCCGGGAGGCCCGTCATCGCCGCATCAAGACCGCCATTGAAACGTGCGGCTGTATCCCGTGGGATACCCTCAAGGAAGCCGCTCCGTACCTCAACTATGTTCTGTTCGACGTCAAACAGATGGACAGCGAAAAGCACCGCGAAGGCGTCGGCGTCGGCAACGAGTTGATCCTCAGCAACCTCAAAAAGCTGCTCACCGAATTCCCCAACCTGCATGTCCAGGTCCGTACGCCCATCATTCCCGGGTTCAACGACAATGACGAGTTCGCCTACGCCCTCGGCGAGTTCCTCAAGGGCTACGAGAACGTGGGTTACGAAGCCCTGCCCTACCACCGCCTGGGAACCCAGAAGTACGACTTCCTGAGCCGTGAATACGCCATGGGCGACGTCAGCCTGCCCGACGGCGTCGCGCAGCGCATCCAGCGGATCGTCGACGAAACCCGCGGTGCCGTGACGGAAGAAAAGAAGTAAGCTTCCACTCCTCCCTTTTGAAAGAAATCCCCGTCCGGTGATCCGGGCGGGGATTTTTGCTTTCCCCTCCGTCCACTCGTCCCCTTTCCACGCACGCCTTGACGTTCTTGCGTGCAGGCACTAGCATGAGAAACCAATTTCCCTGCAATCATTTTATTTCTCGTGCGATGCCTATGGAAAACACTTCGATGACGTCTCTTGCTCCCCATTTTGAAAGTATCCTCGACACCCTCTCTGATGGCGTCTTCATCAGTGACGCGGAGGGGACGACCCTGTTCGTCAACAAAATGTACGAAACCCTGACCGGCCTGAGGCAGGGGGAAATCCGGGGCAAGAACATCCGCACGCTCGTCCAGCAGGGGATTTTCGACAAGGTCGTCAATCCGCAGATCGTCGAAACCGGGAAATCGGCCACCCACGTCCAGCAGCTCGCCAACGGGAAGCGTCTGGTCCTGACCGGCTATCCCGTTTTCGACGACAAGGGCCAGTTGTGCCTTGTCGTGACCTTCGCCCGCGACATCACCGTCCTGACCCAGCTGCAGGAGGAGATGACCGCCCAGAAGAAACTCATCGAGCAGTTCCACGACCGTCTCGCCTTCCTTGCCCGCGAACAGACCCGCGAACTCGTCCCCGTCTTCGAAAGCCGCGAGATGAAAGAGGTCATGAGCCTTGTGGAGCGGTTCGCCAGTTCCGACGCCACGGTGCTCATCCTCGGCGAAACGGGCGTCGGCAAGGACGTGGTGGCCCGCCTCACCCACGAACTCAGCCCGCGCAAGGAAAAGATGTTCCTCAAGGTGGACTGCGGCGGCATTTCCGAAAGCCTCACCGAGTCGGAACTCTTCGGCTACATGCCGGGAGCCTTCACAGGCGCTGGCAACAAGGGCAAGAGCGGCTATTTCGAAATGGCCGACGGCGGCACGGTGTTTCTCGACGAAATCGGCGAACTGAGCCTTGCCATGCAGACCCGTTTGCTCCGCGTGCTTCAGGATGGCGAGATCATGCGCGTGGGCTCCTCCAAGCCCCGCAAGGTCAACGTCCGCATCATCGCCGCCACGAACCGCAACCTTGCTGAACGCGTGGAAAAGGGCCTCTTCCGGCGCGATCTTTATTACCGCCTCAACGTGGCCGTGGTGAACATCCCGCCCCTGCGCGAGCGCCCTGACGACATCCAGCCTCTCGTGACGCATTTTCTGAACATGTTCACTTCCAAGTACCGCAAACACATGAACCTTACGCCCGGCCTCATGGAAGCCCTGCGCCAGTATTCATGGCCCGGCAACGTGCGCGAGCTCCAGAACCTCATGCACAGCATCGTGATCACCAAGGATCACGGCCCGCTCTCCGTCAAGGATTTGCCCCGGCACATGACCGGCAACGAGAATGAAGAGCTGTTTTTCCCCGACGACGGCATCAACTACGAGCGCCCCCTCAAGGACATCATGGCCGACATCGAACGCGGCATCCTCCGCAAGGCTCTCAAGGTGCACGGCTCCGTCCAAAAAGTCGCCGAGGTCTTCAAGGTCAACCGCAGTACCATTTTCAGGAAGCTGCATTCGGAGAAGGATGGAGGGGAATAGAACATTGGAGGGGGGAAGGGGAAACTTTCTGAGAAAGTTTCCCCTTCCCCCCTCCAAACCTCCCCCCTTCCTCTTCAAAGACTTTCATAAGTGGGACAGAATATGATTTCGGGATCGCGGGGGCTGTCCCTTGGCGGCAGTTTCCCGGAGACGCCTTTTCCAACACATCACGGAGGCGACATGAAACGATGCAGGATCACCGTCCTCAAGCGGCATTTTGATGAGGAACTGGCCAAGGAATACGGCTCCAAGGGAATCGGCAAGTGTCCGATGCTCAAGGAAGGGCAAATTTTTTACGCCGACTACGCCAAGCCGGACGGGTTCTGTGATGAAGCGTGGAAGGCCATCTATCAGTATGTTTTCGCCTTGGCGCACGGCAGCGGACAATTCTATTACGGCGACTGGATTGAAAAGCCGGGCGTAGCCATATGCAGCTGCAACGACGGCCTGCGCCCCGTCATTTTCAAAGTCGAACGGACCGACGAAGAAGCGGCCATCAACTACACCCCGAATCACGATTAGGGCGAGAAGAAATTGGGGAGGGGGAGGAGAAACTTTCTGGAGAAAGTTTCTCCTCCCCCTCCCCAAACCCCACCCTCTCCTCTTCAAAGACTTTTGTGTTTGTCGAATCCCTGTTCACAGCTTTTCCGGCGCAGATCGCCATCAGAAGAATAATTTTTTCAAAGAGGAACAGCGTTAACAACACACTTTCAAAACAAATAGGAGAGCAAGTCCATCATGGCCTGCCCTAGGACACCCTCAGCAACGCCGCTCACTTCGAAAAGGGTACTCCTGACGGACTTGGAGCGAAAAGAAGCGGTTCCGTTTTCGGCTTCAGCCGGAGACGGAACCGCTTCTTTTCGCTTCGAGGGGGTCTGGGGGGCATCATGCCCCCCAAGCCCGCCGGGAGGCATTTACTTCTTCAGATTCTCAGCCAGCAGCTCGGAGATGTGCGTCACCTTGAGGCCCTTGCCGTCCTTCTCCGCGCCGCCGCGGATCTGAAGCACGCAGCCGGGGCAGTCCATGACCACACGGGCCGCGCCGGTATCCGCGATGCCGTCCAGCTTCTTGCGAAGCAGCGCGGCGGACACTTCGGGGAACTTGGCGGAGTACGTGCCGCCGAAACCGCAGCACACTTCCTCTTCGGCAGCCGGAACATAGTCGGCGGCAGCGGCGATGAGTTCACGCGGGGCTTCCTTCACGCCAAGGCCACGGCAAAGGTGACAAGAGGCGTGATAGGTTACCTTTTCGTCGCTGTGGTTGAAGCTTTCGGCGCTCAGTCCGAGCTTTTCCTTGGCGAACGTGCTGAAGTCCATAACCTTGTCCGCAAGCGCCTTTGCGCGGGCCTGACGGCCGGGCTGCCCGGCGAACAGTTCCACATAGCCTTCCTTGAGCTGCGAGGCGCAGGAGGCGCAAAGGGTCAGGATGACATCGTAATCGCCCTTCTCGAAGGCGTCCATATTCTGGAGCGCCACGTCGCGGGCGGTTTCGCGCTGGCCCATCATCACCACGGGCAGGCCGCAGCAGGACTGATCCATCGGGAAGTCCACACGGATGTTGTGGCCCTGCATGAGCTTTACGGCCGCTTCAAGCTGCTCGGGATACACGAAGTCCTGTACACAGCCCGCAAAGATGGCCACACGCAGCGAGGGGTTCGCGGAAACCGGGCGATCCAGCTTTTCCCAGCGGTCGCGGAACGCCTTGTCGGCGATGGCGGGCAGGGCGCGGAATTCGTTGTCCTTGGCGAACATGGAAGGCAGATGGCGGATGAACTGCTCGCCGCCGGTGAGCGGTTTCTGGGCGTACTTGGCGAACTTCAAAAGCGTATGGAACGCCTTGCGGTTCTTGAGGGTGGACGCCAGCAGGTTCATGGGCAGGCTGTTGCCGTCCTGCTCAATGTACCGCATACGGATTTCCTCAATCAGGCCGGGCAGGTCGATGCCCGCCGCGCAGACGCTCTTGCAGGCCTGGCAGTTCACGCAGTTCTGGACGAGCGCCTTGGCGCGGTCCTTGCCGTGGAACAGATAGGTCAGGATGAGGCCGATGGCCCCGATGTAGATGTAGCCCATGCGGTGCCCGCCCACGAGACGGTACACGGGGCACACGTTGGCGCATGCGCCGCAGCGCACGCAGCGCAGGGCCTGCGACAGGATGGGATCGTTGAGCACGGCTTTACGGCCATTGTCCACGAACACCACGTGCATACTCTTCTTGCCGTCGGGCGCGGAAGCCGTGGGCACGCCGCCGGCGATCCACGTGACGTAGGAGGTCAGATGCTGGCCCGTGGCGTTACGGGGCAACACGCGGAGGGTCGCCATCGCGTCGTCGAACGAGGGGATCAGCTTGTCGATGCCGCCCACCGCGACATGCACGCGGGGCAACGTGGTGACCATGCGGGCGTTGCCTTCGTTGGTCACGAGGCCGATAGCGCCGGATTCGGCCACGGCGAAGTTCATGCCGGAAATGCCCATGTCGGCTTCGGCGAACTTGCGGCGCAGCTCGCGGCGGGCCACGCGCACGAGGCTGGTGATGTCTTCGGTCTGGTGCTTGCCGGTTTCCTTGGTGAAGGTATCGGCAACCTGCGTGCGGGACAGGTGGATAGCGGGCATGACCATGTGGGAAGGCCCTTCATGGCGAAGCTGGATGATCCATTCCGCAAGGTCGGTTTCCACCACTTCCATGCCCTTGGCTTCAAGGGCCGTATTGGTCTGGATTTCCTCGACGGTCATGGATTTGGACTTCACGACCATCTTACAGCCGTTGTCTTCCGCGATCTTGGCGATGATGCGGTTGGCGTCGGCGGCATCTCTGGCAAGATGCACCTGCACCCCGCGCTTTTCGGCCTCTTCCTTGAACTGTACGAACAGCTCGTCGAGGTGCCTGACCGATTCGTCCTTACGGGCGGCGACTTCGGCGATCAGCTCGCGGTCGTTCAGACCGGAGTAGATACGCTCACGGCTGGCCCGGTAATCCACCGCGAACTTGTCCAAGGCGCGGCGCTGGAACGTATCCTCCAGCGCGGCGGACAGGTCGGTACGGTAGTTTTTTATATCGCGTGCGGGTTCTTTCATATGGCAATCCTTATGGTAAATCGACTGGGAAGCGGCTTCCCGTACGAAAACTAGTCGTTGATGAGCACGGCGTGCAGATACAACGGGCCATGAACGCCCAGCGTCAGCACACGCTCGATGTCGGCGGTACGGCTCGGCCCGCTGATGAAAGCCAAAAATTCGGGTTCGGGCTTGCCGAAGAACTTCTGGAGCACCTCCGCGCCGTTTTCATTGCCGGGCAGGATGGTCGAGCGGCGGATGAGCAGCACGCTTGTTTCCGGAAGCATGGTCGCCAGCCGGATATCTTCGTTGGTGCTCTCAACCACACAGGTCCCCGTATCGGCGAGGCCGCACGCGGCCCACGCAACGCCGACTTCCATGCCGCCGGCGTATTCCCGCAGGCCCCCTTCAACGAAAACGAGGCCCTTCTCTTCGCATCCCTTGCGGAGGATCTCGGCCTGTTCAGCGGGCAGGCCGGGCGCTGCGAGGATATTGCCTTTGCGTTCCGGCTCGGCGCCCATGAGCTGCTCATGAGGCTCGGCGGCCTGACACAGTTCGAGGGCGTACTGCAAAGCCTCGTCCACCGACGCGACTTCCTTTACCGTAGCCGCAATGGCTATGGACCGTTGTTTCCAGAGTTCAGCAGGAGTCTGTTCCATTGTTTTTTCCTGGTTGCAAGTGATGCGGACCCCCCGTCTCCGAATCCGGAAACGGTCCCGCTACAAGAAGTGTTTCTTGATAGTATGTTTATTTTTTTGCGATTAGGCAACCCCCCGCCTTCTTGTTCTTTTTTCCAGAGGCGAAATTCGGGGAGGGGAAGAGGCCCCTTTCTGGAGGAAGGGGCCTCTTCCCCTCCCCAATCCCCAAAGGTTTTTGTCCTTATCGAATCCCTGTTCGAGGACGCGGGGGTTCATTGAAATTTCCCTTCAACTGATAAGCATAAAAGAAAAAAGACATTGAATACAAGCCCTACGGGGAGGCTCCCTCTTCGAATAAAAAAGGATTTCTTACAAAAAAGAACACCTTGGGAAAGTACCCACGGGAGGCGCCCCATTTTCCGCCGGAACGAACTCCCGCCGCGCAGCCTCCCCACCAGCCGGAAATTTTGCGGGTGGGGGGCCGGGGGGGAGGGCGCTTTTTATAAAAAGCGCCCTCCCCCGGTTCTCTCCCCCCCCCTACCCCCTATTCAATCCAGTTCGCGGCGCGGCCTACGGCGCGATGCCAGTTGTGGAGCAGCTCGGCGCGGCGCTCCTCGTCCATGGCGGGCTCGAAGCGGCGATCCAGCTTCCACAGGGTGGACACCTCTTCCTCGCTGTCCCAGAAGCCGACGGCAAGCCCGGCGAGATAGGCCGCGCCGAGAGCCGTGGTCTCGGTGATCATGGGGCGCTCGACAGGCACGCCGAGCACGTTGGCCTGACACTGCATAAGCATGTTGTTCCGGCTGGCCCCACCGTCCACCCGGAGCGTGGAAAGCGGCAGCCCCGAGTCCTTCTTCATGCAATCCATGATATCCAAGGTCTGGAGCGCGATGGCCTCAATGGCGGCACGGGCGATATGTCCCCGGGTCACGCCGCGCGTCAGGCCCACGATGGCCCCGCGGGCGTACTGATCCCAATAGGGCGCGCCGAGCCCGGCAAAAGCGGGCACGAAAAACACGCCGCCGTTGTCCCGCACCGTGGAGGCAAGGGGCTCAATCTCGGCGGCGTCGCTGATGATCTGGAGACCGTCGCGCAGCCACTGCACCACCGCCCCGGCGATGAACACGCTGCCCTCAAGGGCGTAGCGCAGCCCGTAGCCGCAGTTCCAGCCCACCGTGGTGAGCAGGTTGTTCTCGCTGCGCCGGGCTTCAGTCCCGGTGTTCATGAGAAGGAAGCACCCGGTCCCGTAGGTGTTCTTCGCCATGCCCGGAAGCATACAGGCATTGCCGTAGGTCGCGGCCTGCTGATCCCCGGCGTCGCCCGCCAGAGGAAGGCTGTGGCCAAGGAATTCTGGATGCATGTGCCCCATGATCCCGGATGAGGGGACCACCTTCGGCAGCATGGAACGCGGCACGGAAAGCAGCTCAAGCAGTTCGTCGTCCCAGTCCCCGGTGTGGATATTGAACATCAGGGTGCGGCTGGCGTTGGAGGGATCGGTAGCGTGGACCGCGCCCTTGGTGAAATTCCAGATGAGCCACGAATCCACGGTCCCGAACAGCAGATCGCCCGCCTCGGCCTGTTCGCGCGCGCCGGGCACGTTCTCAAGAACCCAGCGGACTTTCGTGCCGGAAAAATAGGCGTCGAGCACGAGCCCCGTCTTTTCCGCGAACAGGCCGGCCTTCCCCTGTTCGCGCAGGCTGTCACAGAAGCCCGCAGTACGCCGGTCCTGCCAGACGATGGCGTTGTATACGGGCGCGCCGGTCCTGCGGTTCCAGACGACGGTGGTTTCGCGCTGGTTGGCGATGCCCACCGCCGCGACTTCAGAACCCGTAACCCCCGCCTGCCGAAGGCACTTGGCCGCAACCACCGCCTGGCTGTCGAAAAGTTCGTTGGGGTTGTGCTCCACCCAGCCGGGCTGAGGATAGTGCTGCGTGAATTCCTGCTGGGCCATCTGAATGATGTTGCCGGAGCGGTCGAACAGGATGGCGCGTGAACTGGTCGTACCCTGGTCGAGGGCAAGAATATAACGGCTCATAGGGACTCCTTGCACGTTCGATTTCGAAAGTTGATACGTGGAAGATACAATCTTCCGGCGGCATGATAAAGAGATTTTCCAAGAGCCGGCGCGTTCCCGAAGCAGAAAACGCCCCTCAATACGCCATTGCAACAGAACATGTTCCCTTATGAAACGGCAACGGGACGCTGGAAATCTCGACAACTTTCTGCTTTCAGGGTATTTTGCCTTCAGATTTCCCATTCTGGCAGAGGCCTTTTCCGTTTTCACTTTCGAACTTCGTGATTCCAGAACCTTTTCAGGTCGTTTTTCATGCAGAAATACATTGACTTCCATACCTGCCCCCCCGTCCCGCTGGTCGTCGCCCATCGCGGCGCGCGCGGACATGCCCCGGAAAACACGCTTACGGCGGCCGCCCTCGGCTATGCCGTTCAGGCCGATCTCTGGGAACTCGACGCCAACTATACCAAAGACGGCAAACTGGTGGTGATGCACGACGACACCCTCGTCCGTACCACCGACGTGGAAACGGCCTTCCCCGGCCGCCCCTCCTACCGCGTATGCGATTTCACGCTGGACGAGATCAAGAGCCTCGACGCCGGATCATGGTACGCCGGGCGCGATCAGTTCGGCAGCGTCGCCGCCGGGGAGATCGACGCCGACACGCTGAAAAGCTTTGACGGCCTGACCGTCCCCACCCTTGAGGAGGCCCTTGCCTTCACCAAGGACAACGGCTGGTACGTCAACGTCGAGATCAAGAACCATTCGCACCTCATCGGTCACGAAACCGTAACAAAGGACGTGTTAGACCTCATCCGCCGCCTCGATATGGTGGAACAAGTCATCATTTCCTCGTTCCAGCACCGTTATCTGGAAGAATGCCGCGTCCTGTGCCCCGAAATGGCCACCGGTGCGCTGGTCGAACACATACGCCCCAGAGATCCGGCAGCCCTGTGCCGCCGGCTCCAGGTCAACGCCTACCACCCGGATCAGCGTATCCTCGCGCCCGGCGACCTTGCCGCGCTGCGCGATGCCGGATTCGCCGTCAACGTGTGGACCGTCAACGACATGAGCGAAGCCAAACGCCTCGTTGCCGAAGGCGCGACCGGCATCATTACCGATTTTCCCGCCGCCTGCCGCAAGGCGCTCGGAGAATGACGCACTGAAGGAGGGAGGAGAGACTTTCTGGAGAAGGTTTTTCCTCCCTTTTCAGACTTCCCATACCGGGGAGTGATACCCATCTTGCCGGGCGCGCCCCGGCGGACGTTCCGGGGACTGGCCCCGGAGAGGATACAACCGGACGTTTTCCGTCCGCCAACGCAGGAGAGCATATGCGTTCCTTCCGTCTGATGGCCCTGCTGGCCATGTGTCTGATGCTGTTGGCCGCGCCTGTCCAGGCCAAGACCACCATTACCTTCTGGCACGGCATGGGTGGCGAACTCGGTGAAATCACCGACGAGATGATCAAGGAATTCAACGCGTCTCAGGACAAATACGAAGTCAAGGGCGTCTACAAGGGCAACTATGACGAAGCCATGACCGCCGCCATCGCCGCCTTCCGCGCCAAACAGCACCCCAACCTGATCCAGATTTTTGAAGTGGGCACCGCCAGCATGATGGCCGCCAAGGGCGCCATCCGCCCCGTGTATGAAATCATGGAAGCCGCCGGCACCCCGGTGGACACCTCCAAGCTCCTCGGCTCCGTGGCCAGCTACTACTCCTCCACGGACGGCAAGCTCATCGCCATGCCCTTCAACGCCTCCACCACCGTCCTTTACTACAACAAGGACGCCGTGAAGAAGGCCGGCGGCGACCCGGACCATTTCCCCACGACGTGGCCCGAAGTGGCCGAACTCGCCAAGAAAATCAAGGAATCCGGCGCGTGCAAGTACGGCCTCACCTCCGGCTGGCAGTCCTGGGTGCAGCTTGAAAGCTTCTCCGCGTGGCACAACGTCCCCTTCGCCACCAACAACAACGGCTACGACGGCCTCGACACGAAGCTCCTGTTCAACAGCCCCCTGCACGTCAAGCACATCGACTTCCTGTCCAAGCTCCAGAAGGACGGCGTGATGGTCTACGTGGGCCGCAAGTCCGAAGCCATCAACGCGTTCACCTCCGGCGAAGCCGGCATCCTCATGAACTCCTCCGGCTCCTACGCCGCCGTGAAGGCCGGTGCCAAGTTCCAGTGGGGCGTGGCGCTGCTCCCCTACTGGCCCGACGTGAAGGGCGCTCCCCAGAACACCGTGATCGGCGGCGCAGCCATCTGGGCCATGGCCGGACACTCCAAGGACGCCGAAAAGGGCGCCGCCGCGTTCCTGAACTACCTCCTCAAGCCTGAAGTGCAGGCCCGCTTCCACCAGCTCACCGGCTACGTGCCCGTCACCCTGGAAGGCTACGAGCTGACCAAGCAGCAGGGCTTCTACGACAAGAACCCCGGCACCGACATCGCCGTGAAGGCCCTTTCCGACAAGAAGCCCACCATCAACTCGCTGGGCCTGCGCCTCGGCAACTTCGTCCAGATCCGCAACATCATCGACGAAGAGCTCGAAGCCGTCTGGGCCGGCAAGAAGACCGCCAAGCAGGCGCTCGACGCCGCTGTGGAACGCGGCAACGCCGAACTGGCGCGTTTCGCCAAGGCCAACAAGAAGTAAACGCTGATCCGCAGCACAGAGGGAGGGGGCCCGCCGGGCCTCCCCCCGTTTCCTCCGGGGCGTCTTTCGCGGCCTTTCCGCCGCAAGGGACGCCCCCAACCCGCACAAGGAGCCGCTATGCAGGATGGACGTTACGCGTTCAGGGGCAAGAAACACCTGCTTCTTCCCCTCCTCTTCCTGCTGCCCCAGCTCGCCATCACGGTGGTGTTTTTCTTCTACCCCGCCGGTGAAGCGCTCATGGGGTCGTTCTACATGGAAGACTCTTTCGGTCTTTCCAAAGAATTCGTAGGATTGGACAACTTCATCACGCTGTTTTCCGATCCGAGCTATCTGGAAACGCTGCGCTTGACGCTTGTGTTCAGCCTCGCCACCATCGTCCTCACGATGGGGACCGCCCTGCTGTTCGCGGTCCTCGCCGATCAGGTGAACTGGGGCGGCACGCTGTACAAATCCATGCTCATCATCCCCTACGCCGTCGCGCCGCCGCTCGCGGGCGTGCTCTGGCTGTTCCTGTTCAACCCTTCCGGAGGCGTGCTCACCGAGCTGCTCCACCACTTCGGGTATACGTGGAACCACAAAATCAACGGCAATCAGGCCCTTTTCCTGCTGATCGTTTCGGCCTCATGGAAACAGATCTCGTATAACTTCCTGTTCTTCCTCGCCGGGCTGCACGCCATCCCCCGCTCGCTCATCGAGGCCGCGGCCATCGACGGCGCGTCCCCGTGGCGGCGGTTCCGCACGATCATTTTCCCGCTTCTGTCGCCCACAAGCTTCTTCCTGCTTGTGGTGAACACGATCTATACGCTGTTCGAAACCTTCGGCATCGTCCATGCCGTCACACAGGGCGGCCCCTCAAAGGCCACGGAAACCCTCATCTACAAGGTTTTCAACGACGGCTTCATCGGGCTCGACTTCGGCGGCTCCTCGGCCCAGTCCGTGGTGCTGATGCTCATCGTCATGGTCCTGACCTTCCTCCAGTTCCGTTACGTGGAACGCAAGGTGACCTACTAGGTCAAGGAACGCAGTATGGTAGAAAAGAAAGGACTGGGAAAAGCCATCGGGCACGCCTTCCTCTGGTTCGGCATCGCCATTGTGCTCTTTCCCCTTTATATAGCGCTGGTCGCCACGACCCACACGTTCGACGTGCTTATCGGCTCCACGCCGTTGTGGTTCGGCGGCGAGTTCCTCAAGAACTTCACCACCGTCCTCACGCAGGGCCTCAAGGCGGCGGGCGGCATCCCCGTGTGGGTGATGATGGCCAACAGCCTCGTCATGGCCCTCGGCATCGCCATCGGGAAAATCGCCATTTCCATCACGGCGGCCTACGCCATCGTCTATTTCCGTTTCCCCGGCCGCGAGCTGTGCTTCGTGCTCATCTTCATCACGCTGATGATGCCGGTTGAAGTCCGCATCGTGCCCACCTTCCAAGTGGCGGCGAACCTCAATTTCATCGACAGCTACCTCGGCCTTGTCCTGCCGCTCATCGCCTCGGCGACGGCGACCTTCCTGTACCGCCAGATGTTCATGACCATCCCGGCGGAACTGCTTGAGGCCGCGCGCATCGACGGGGCCGGGCCGTGGCGTTTCTTTGTGGACGTAGTGCTGCCCCTTTCCCGCACGAACACCGCCGCGCTGTTCGTGGTGCTGTTCATCTACGGCTGGAACCAGTACCTCTGGCCCCTGCTCGTCACCAACCAAGAAAGCATGTACACCATCGTCATGGGCATCCAGCGCATGGTGAACATCCCCGACGCCGTGCCGGAGTGGAACCTCATCATGGCCGTTGCGCTTCTGGGTATGCTGCCCCCCCTGCTGGTGGTGCTCGGTATGCAGAAGCTTTTCGTCCGTGGCCTCGTGGAAACCGAAAAATAAGCCCGCCAAAAGGATACCAGCATGGCACGCGTCCAGCTCAAGAACGTAGAAAAGACTTTCAATAAAAATAAGGTACTGAAGGGCATCAACGTCGAAGTCCCGGACGGCTCCTTCATGGTCATGGTCGGGCCTTCCGGCTGCGGCAAGTCCACGGCCCTGCGCTGCATCGCCGGGCTTGAGGAAGTCACCGGCGGCAGCATCTTCATCGGCGACGAGGACGTCACCAGCAAGGAACCCAAGGATCGCAACATTGCGATGGTGTTCCAGAACTACGCCCTCTACCCGCACATGAACGTGTTCGACAACATCACCTACGGGCTCAAGGTGCGCGGCATCCCGGCGGACGAGCGCAAGCGCCGCGCCGAGGACGCCGCCAAGCTCCTCGGGCTCGACGGACTGCTCGACCGTATGCCCAAACAGCTTTCCGGCGGCCAGCGCCAGCGTGTGGCCATGGGCCGGGCCATCGTGCGCGAGCCCAGCGTGTTCCTCTTCGACGAACCGCTTTCCAACCTCGACGCCAACCTCCGCAACCAGATGCGCATCGAGCTGCGCCGTCTGCACCAGCGTCTGGCGACCACCAGCATCTACGTGACGCACGATCAGGTGGAGGCCATGACCCTCGCCGAGAAAATCCTCGTGCTCCGCGCCGGGAACATCGAACAGTACGGCACGCCGGACGACATCTACCTGCATCCGGCCTCCGTATTCGTTGCCCAGTTCATGGGCTCCCCGTCCATGAACATGATCCCCGCGACCACGGACGGCGAGAAGCTGATCCTGCCCGACGGCACGCCGCTTTCCGGCGTCGCCGCCTCCGACATCCGGCTTGCCGCAGCGCCCTCCAAGGACGTGCTCGTCGGCCTGCGCTGCGAAGACCTGCTGCTCGATCCCGAAGGTTCCGTGCAGGTCACCGTGGACATCATCGAAGCGCTCGGCCCGGACACGCTGGCCTACTGCCATCCCATCGCAGGGAAAGCGGGCGGTGTTGCCGATCAGAGCGCCATCATCGTGCGTCTTCCCGGCACGCGCCGCCCCGCGCCCGGCGACGCCATCCGCCTCTCCGTCCGCGCCGGCCACGGCCACGTCTTCGATCCCGCCAGCGGTTTGCGCTGTTTGTAGAAGGGAAAAGATTGGGGAGGGGAGGGGGGACCTTTCTGGAGAAAGGTCCCCCCTCCCCTCCCCAAACCCCTCCTCTCTCCCTCCCAAGACTTTCGACTTTATCGAATCCCTCATGCCGTCTTTCCCTGTGCACGGAGAAGGCGGTATGTTTTTTCTTTATTTGCTTGTCTTGTTTTTCTTGCTATCTTTAAGAGCTTGGATTTTTTCTTGGCAGGTTATCTGAAAAAAAGTGCTGGCTGTTGTTTTGTCTAAAATGACGCAGGCACAGAACTCCCCACCGGTTCCCTTCTCCTCCCAAACCGCAATATCATGCAAGACACAAAGGCAGGGACGAGTAGCATAGGCCCATGATCAAAGAAACACGAACCATACACTACGACGCGGAACTCGCCATCGAAGCCTACTGGCTCCAGAACGTGCTGGAGCCCTTCCCTGATCATTTCCACGACTACTACCTGATCGGGTTCATCGAGAAGGGTGCGCGGGAACTGACTTGCGGCGGACAGAAATACATCACCACCGAAGGCGACCTGTTCACCCTCAACCCCCACGAGCCGCACGGCTGCCGCTCCTATGACGGAAAACCGTTCAGCTACCGGGGCATCGGCGTGCTGCCCGACGTCATGCGCGCGGCCATGCGGGAAATCACAGGGCAGGCCATCCTGCCGCGGTTCCGGGAGCGCATCCTGAGCCAGAGCGAACTGGCGTGTTCGCTGCGCGACCTGCACGCCATGATCGTTCAGGAAGACAAGGAGTTCCGGAAGGAAGAAATCTTTCTGATGCTTCTGGGGCAGCTTCTGCGCGATAACGCCGGAGAAACGCCCCTGCCCGATGCGTACAAGGACGAATCCGACATCGGGGCCGTATGCGCCTACCTTGAGGAGCACTCGGGCGAGCCGGTTTCGCTGGATCAGCTCGGAGAGGTCGCGGGGCTGAGCAAGTATTACCTCCTGCGTTCGTTCACCAAGCAGAAAGGCATCTCGCCGTACCGGTATCTCGAAACCATCCGCATCGCCAAAGCACGGAAACTGCTTGAGCGGAACGTGCCGATGATCGAGGTGGCGCTCCAGACGGGCTTTGCGGACCAGAGCCATTTTTCCCGCTTCTTCAAGCGGCTCATCGGGGTCACGCCCCGGCAATACGCGGAAATCTTCGGCGGCAGGCAAGCATGAAAAACGAAACCGCACTCGGCCATGTGCTGACCCTCATGACCATCATCATCTGGGGCACGACCTTCGTTTCGACAAAGGTACTCCTTGAGGCGTTCACTCCCATTGAAATCCTGTTTTTCCGGTTCACCCTCGGCTACCTCTCGCTGTGGGCCATCTATCCGCGCAAGGGCACATACGGCACGCTGCGGCAGGAGCTGCTCTTCGCGGCGGCGGGGCTGTGCGGGGTAACGCTCTATTTCCTGCTGGAAAACATCGCGCTGACCTATACGTTCGCGTCCAACGTGGGGGTCATCATTTCGATCGCACCGTTCTTCACCGCATTTCTGGCGAATTGGCTGCTGGACGGCGAGCCGCTGCGGAAACGCTTTTTCGTCGGGTTCGCCGCCGCGCTGACGGGCATTATCCTCATCGGTTTGAACGGCAACTTCGTCCTCAAGCTCAACCCCGTCGGGGACATCCTCGCCACGCTGGCGGCGGTGGTCTGGGCCTGTTACTCCATCCTCATGAAGAAAATCGGCGCGTTCCGCATGAATATGGTGTTCTGCACGCGCAAGGTGTTCTTCTACGGCCTGCTGTTCATGCTTCCCGCGCTGTTCATCTTTGACTGCCGCCTCGGGCTCGAACGCTTCGCGTCCCCGGTCAATACGCTGAACCTCCTCTACCTCGGATTCGGCGCGTCCGCCCTCTGCTTCGTTACGTGGAACTGGGCGGTCAGGATTCTCGGCGCAGTCAAGACTACCGTGTACATCTACCTCGTCCCTGTGGTGACGGTCGTGTCTTCGGTGATCATCCTTCACGAGACGATCACGCCCCTCGCCATTGTCGGAACGGCCCTCACCCTTACAGGGCTGATCGTTTCACAACGATAGAAGACGTGGAAGAAAGAGGGAGTTTTTCTTGGAAAAACGGCCCCTCATTCACCTAATGCTCTGCCTTTTCAGACAATTTTCCTCATCACATCATAAAGCCGCTTTTTCCTATAGGGAAAAGCGGCTTTATGATGTTCCGAATGGAGAAACACATTTTATTACAACCAATTTATTGGAATTATTGATCCATATTGTATAGGCAGGAAAAAATAAGCCGCTTTTAGCCGTGCCGCCTTCTCCGGCCCTTGACAATAATTCGATATCGAACTAAAAATCTCTCCATGAAGTACAGCGCTATTTTCTCCCATGCCAGCCGCCTCCGCGAGTCGGGCAACCGCTTCATCCTTGCGGAACTCGAAAAGGTCGGGCTCAGCGACATCGCCCCCAGCCACGGCGACATTCTGGTGCGGCTTCTGGCCTGCGAAGCCTGCAACATGAGCGAGCTTGCCAAGCAGGTACACCGGACCAAGTCCACCGTGACGGCACTGGTGGAAAAACTGGAGCGGAACGGTTATGTGCTGCGCATACCGGATCCGGAGGATTCCCGGGGGGTGCTGGTACGCCTGACGGACAAGGGGCGCGCACTGGAACCGGCTTTTGAAGCGATTTCCAACGGCCTGCAGCGGCTGATCACTGACCGGCTCAGCGAAGAAGAAGCGGCTCTTCTGGATCGGCTTCTGGACAAGTGTGTGAACGGCTAGGGGCAACCGCCCTTTTTTCGGATTAATTAGTTCGATATCAAACTAAATAGGAGACGAATCATGGCTCAGTACAAACTGGCGCATATCGACATGAAGGGGAACCGCGGCGAACTGCACGACCTCCTGAACCTCACGGGCGCGGAAGTGTCCTGCAACACCCTGCCCGCCGGGGCCAGCGTGCCTTTTGTGCATCACCATACCCAGAATGAGGAAGTCTACCTCATCCTTGAGGGCAAGGGGATGCTGTACATCGACGGAGAAGAATTGCCGCTGAAGGAAGGGGATTGCTTCCGCATTGACCCGCAGGGGGAACGTTGCCTGCGCGCGGCGGACGACAGCGCCATGCGTTTCATCTGTATTCAGGCCAAGGCGGGCAGCCTTGAAGGCTTCACCATGAGCGACGCGGTCGTGACGGAATCCGGCAGCAAACCGAGCTGGCTGTAAGCCGCTCCATCGCCGGGCCGAGGCCGCACCACTGCAACGCCGCGACGGGGCCTTCGATGCAGCCAGAAGCCTTGAAAAATAAGGGAGGGGAACCTCCCGTGGTCCTTTGCTGAAAGGGCGGGAGGCGATCCCTTGGGATCGCCTCTCCTTTATGGGGCAAAACAGCCCGCCCGCATCAGCCCAAGAACAGGCGCAACGCGGACGCTCTGGAGCCGGAAGGCGGGGTCAGCGCTTCCGGGCCGACACGAGCAGCATCATAGGACGGCGGAGTTCATCCCGCATGATTTCCGGATAGGCTTCCAAAAGGCCAGGTTCCGGTTGCGGCTCCACAAGTTCCAGCAATTCGAATCCGTTCTGGAGAAGTCCGTTGACGTAGGCCGTCAGGGTTTTGTGATACTTCATGACCTCTTCGCCGAGGAAACCGGCCTTGCGGACGCCCTCGGAAAAATAGTTGTCCACGGGCCAGTGGAGATGATTCCCCTGCGCGTCGCAATGCCATTCCTGCGATCCCTGCGCGGTGAATACCGGATGCTCCACGGAAAAGACGAAGTGCCCTCCGGCGGAGAGGCAGCGGTTCACCTTGGCGCACAGGCCGCCGAACGACTCGATATAGTGGAAGGCGAGAGAGCTTATCGCCACATCGAACGAGTCCGCCGGGAAATCGATAGCTTCAATCGGCATACGCAGGTACTGGATGGCGGGTGAATCCGTCATGGCCCGGGCCTCGGCCAGCATCCTTTCGGACAGGTCGACGCCCACCACGGAGGCAGCCCCCTGTTCGACGGCATACCGGCAATGCCAGCCGAAGCCGCAGCCCAGATCAAGCACCCGCTTGCCCTCGAACGGAGGAAGCATCCTCCGCAGCACATGCCACTCCCCGGCGGCGGCAAGCCCTTCCTTTGAGCGCGGCATCTGGCTGTATTTGCCGAAAAACGTCGGGTCGTCGTATTTATTCTCTTTCATTGTGTCTTCCGGTTGGTCAACGCCTCCTCGTCCAAAGGGGAAGCGCGGGGTTAAAAAAGGGAGCCCTTCGGCTCCCCCTGTCATTTATCCGTTCAGATAGGCCTTGTTCACCACGCTTTTGGGCTGGCCCGCCATCCACCCGGCGATGTTCTCGGCGATGATCCGGGTGATGTTCTGCCGGGCGGTACGGGTGGCCCAGGCGATATGCGGAGTCAGCAGGGTATTGGGGCTGGCCAGCAGCGGATTGTCCTGCGCGATGGGCTCCACGGACACCACGTCCGCGCCGAGCCCGCCAAGCTTTCCGGATGCGAGGGCCTCAGCGACGGCGGCCTCGTCGAGCAGCGGCCCGCGCGCAAGATTCAGGAGGATGGCCCCGTCCTTCATGGAAGCGATGTTGGCGGCGTTGACGATGGCGCGGGTCTGATCCGTCAGCGGGCAATGCAGGGACAGCACGTCCGAAGCGCGGAACAGTTCGTCCATCTCCACAAATTCGACAGGGAAAGATACGGGAGCGGAAGAGGCCGACAATTCGGCGGCGGATTTGCGGGCGGAAGCGGCAATCACCTTCATGCCGAACGCGTGCGCCAGTTCGGCGACGCGGCGCCCGATGGTCCCGAAACCGAGGATGCCCATAACCTTGCCCGAAAGCTCCACCTGCGGCGTATCCCAGAAACACCAGTCCGGCCCGGCGGCCCAGCGCCCGGAGCGGATGCCCGCGTCGTGCAGGGCCGTGCGGCGGCACAGTTCCAACAGCAGGGCGAAGGCATGTTGCGCCACGGCTTCCGTGCCGTAGTTCACCACGTTCATCACCGGGATGCCCCGTTTGCCCGCCGCAGCGATATCCACCACGTCGTACCCCGTGGCGATGACCCCGATGCAGCGCAGGTCCGGCAAGGCCGCCAGCGTGTCCGCATTCAAGCGGGTTTTGTTGGTGATCAGGATCTCCGCGCCCCGGCTCCGCTCCAGCACATCTTCAGGATTGGTGCGGTCATACACCGTCAGATCGCCGAGCGCCGCCAGCGGGTCCCACGGATTGTCGCCGGGATTCAGGGTATAGCCGTCAAGAACAACGATTTTCATGGCACCGCTCCGATTGATGTTCGGTTGATGTTCAAAGGAACGAAGAGGATACCGGATACGTTCACCCTTTGACAAGAGCCCCGGCCTGAGCCAAAAGAAAAGCTCACGCTTCCGAGCGCGTTCCGGACATCCCCTTGCCCGGCCCTCAAAAACGCTCTTTCCCAACAGGCCACCTTTACTGACTTTCCAAATCTTGACTGCTGCCCTCCCCAATGCCTTCTCCCCCGTCTCCCCTCTCCACCAACACAACAGGAGCCGCACCATGACCGATCTGCCCCCCTGCCAAGCAGCCTCCGAACTGCGCCGCCTCACGGACGCGGCCCTGAGCGCCGTAGCACCCGACGGGGCCGTACTGCGCCACCTTCACCTTGATGGAGGCAAACTGACCCTGATCGACGAATCCGGAGCCCCCGCGTGGTCGGGCCGCCTCGACGCCTACCGCCGTATCCGCGTGCTCGGCGCGGGCAAGGGCGCGGCCCCGATGGCGGCTGCACTGGAAAACCTGCTCGGCGACCGTATCAGCGACGGGCTCGTGATCGTCAAATACGGGCACGATCTGCCGGAAGGGCAACGGACCAGACACATCAGGATCAAGGAAGGCGGACACCCCGTCCCCGATGAGGCGGGCGCGGCGGCTGCGGGCGAAATCGTGGACATGGCCCGGGACAGCCGTGAGGACGATCTCGTCCTGTGCACGTTTACAGGCGGGGCCAGCGCGCTTACCCCCGCCCTGCATCCGGAAATCCCGCTGGCCGACATGCAGCGGCTTACCTGTATGCTGCTGGAATGCGGAGCGACAATCCATGAGATCAATACGCTGCGCAAACACCTTTCCCGCTTCAGCGGAGGCAGCCTCGTGCGCGCGGCCTTCCCGGCCACCGTGCTCGGGCTCATCGTATCCGATGTGGTGGGCGACGACCTTGACGTCATCGCCTCCGGCCCCACCGTGCCCGATCCGAGCACCTTCGCCGATTGCCTGCGGGTAGTGGAGCATTACGGCCTGCGCTGGAAAATGCCGCAATCGATCTGGGCACATATCGAAGGAGGGCTCCAAGGCCGCACCCCGGAAACGCCGAAGGCGGACGAACCGGCTTTCGGGCGCGTCCGCAACGTGCTCGTGGCCTCGGTGAAACAGGCCTTGGAAGCGGCGGCGGACGAGGCCGCGCGGTGCGGCTTCGTGCCCCGCATCCTCACGACGGCCATGAGCGGCGAAGCCCGGCGGACGGCGGAGCAACTCGTTGCCGAAGCCCGCCGCGCACAAGCGGGCCTGCGTCCCGGCGACGCGCCGCTCTGCCTGCTCGCCGGGGGCGAAACCACGGTGACCATCCGGGGCAGCGGCAAGGGGGGGCGCAATCAGGAAATGGCGCTCGCCGCCACGCTTGAACTGGCGGACGACCGCGGCATCGACCTCATTTGCGTGGGGACCGACGGCACGGACGGCCCCACGGACGCGGCGGGCGGCTACGCCTTCAGCGGCGATCTGGCACGGCTGCGCGCCATCGGGCTGCACCCGAAAGAAAGCCTCGACGCCAACGACAGCTACCCCTTGCTGCTCAAGGCCGGAACCCTCCTGCGCACCGGCCCCACGCGCACCAATGTCATGGATATGGCCATCATGCTGGTCAGGCCGAAATAACAGGAGCAGAAAACTCTTTTTAGGTCTTTTCGGCTATGTACAAGGCGAAAAAAGGAGAGTAATCGTTCTCGTTCACGACCGGTGGGTCAGGACGGGGTCCGGGACGGGGCGTCCCGGAAAAGCGCTGGATGCGGACAAGCGAGGAGCGAAACGCACAGGAACGGCATACCGTCCTTCCGGTCTCCGGGGCGGAAACGGCCCCGCGGGTTCAACAGATATGGGAGGAGATCATGTCTGGTTTATGGTATTTCTGGGGCAGCCTCGCGTTGCTGCTCGGCGGGTACTTCGTGTACGGCGCGTTCGTGGAAAAAGTGTTCGGAGCTGATTTCGGGCGTCTCACGCCGGTCAAAAGCCGGCGCGACGGCGTGGACTACATTGAACTGCCCCGCTACAAGATTTTTCTCATCCAGCTTCTGAACATCGCCGGGCTCGGCCCGGTGATCGGCCCCATCCTTGGGGCGCTGTACGGGCCTTCCGCCCTGCTCTGGGTCGTGTTCGGCTGCATTTTCGGCGGCGCGGTGCATGACTACTGTTCGGCCATGATGTCCCTGCGCTACGGCGGAGCTTCCTATCCCGAGATCATCGGGCGCAACCTCGGCACCGGCGTCCGCCGCTTCATGGAAGTGTTCGCCATCGCGTTCATGATCATGGTCGGCGCGGTGTTCGTGCTCGGCCCCGCCGCCCTGCTCGCCAACCTGACGAGTTTCGGCCTGCCCTTCTGGGCCACGCTCATCTTCGCCTACTACTTCCTCGCCACGATCATGCCCATTGATACCATCATCGGGCGTATCTACCCATTCTTCTCGGTCCTGCTGCTGGTAATGGCCTTCGGGCTTGCCGGTTCGCTCATGCTCAGCGGCCGCCCCGTTCTGCCCAACACCGACTTTTTCGTGAATACCGACCCGGCCGGCCTTCCCATCTGGCCGCTCCTGTTCATCACCATCGCCTGCGGCGCGATCAGCGGCTTCCACGCCACCCAGTCGCCCCTCATGACCCGGTGCATGGAAAGCGAAAAGCACGGCCGGATGCTCTTTTACGGCCCCATGATCGCCGAAGGCGTCCTTGGGCTCATCTGGGTGACGCTTGGCCTGTCCTTCTACGAATCGCCCGAAGCCCTCGGCGCGGTCATCAAGGCCGGGACGCCCACGCTGGTGGTTCAGGAAATCTCCATGGCCCTGCTCGGCCCCATCGGCGGCATGCTCGCCATCCTCGGCGTGGTGGTGCTGCCCATTTCCACGGGCGACACGGCGTTCCGCAGCGCCCGCCTGCTGGTGGCCGATACCCTGCGCATCGATCAGGGCCCCATCGGCAAGCGCCTGATGATCGCCGTTCCGCTGTTCACTGCGGGCATCGCCCTGACCTTCGTGGACTTCGCGGTCATCTGGCGCTACTTCGGCTGGGCCAACCAGACCATGTCCTGCGTGACCCTGTGGGCCATCGCCGTCTACCTTGCCCGCCGCGAGCGCTTCCACTGGATAGCGACCCTTCCGGCGGCCTTCATGACCGTGGTGTGCGTCTCCTATCTCTGCTACGCGAAGATCGGGTTCGGCATGTCCGTCGAGATGTCCACGCTCATCGGCATCGCCTCGGCCGCCGCTTCGCTGGTGCTGTTCCTTTCTCGCGGCAAGCGTATGCCCGAGCTTGAGAACGAAGCGAGTTGCTAGAAAAAGCATGTGGGGAGGGGAAGGGGAACCTTTCTGGAGAAAGGTTCCCCTTCCCCTCCCCACACCCACCCCATCCTCTCCCAAGACTTTCGCGCTTATCGAATCTCTGTTCACGGATTTCCCTGTTTTTCAGGAAAAGGAGCTTCGGCTCTTTTTTTATTTGGTAAAAGCAATGGAAAGGCAGGAAGAGAGAGAGAGAGAGAGAGAAAGAGAGAAAGAAAGCCCTCTCCGGAAAGTTCGGGCGAGGGCTTGTATTTATCATAAAGGTCAAATTGTTACAGCTTACTCAGGGCCTTGATGACGGCATCCAGCTCACGGCTCATGGCGTCGATACATTCGTTTTCGTGTTCCGTATCGTCGTGCTTGACGGCCTGTTCCGCCGCAAGGACCAGATCGGCCAGAGGAGCGAGGGAAAGATTGGCGGTCACGCCCTTAAGCGTATGCAGTTCATTATGAGCCGTCTGGCGATCACCGGCACTCAGGGCATTACGAATCCGCCCTGCCGCATCCCCATATGACGCGGCGAATTTCGCCAGCAATTTCCGGTAGAGCTGTTCGTTTCCCATCAGGCGCTTGACGCCGGATTCCCAATCAACGCCGGGAATAATGCTCCCCGGCTGAGTTTCCCTATCCGACATATTTCCCCCTCAGTGAAATACTGTGGGAAGATTATGCCAAACATGCCATCCCTTTGCAATGTCTCATTTCTCGGCTTGAAGCCCCACGGCGGGGCCGATCAAGTCGGAACCCGCCGAAAAAGCGGGCATACGCCTCGGATCCGCGTTCACTCTTCTCTCCGCTTTTTCTGATGGATGCCGTCCCGTTGTCTTTCGCCGCAAACGCCTTATTGAAAGGAAGTACGGCATCCGTCTCTCCGGGGCGGACGCCTCAAGGAATGCGCTCCGTACGGGCATGGCCTCCGGACGTTGCTTTGGCCTTGAAACCGTTTCATTGGGCTGCCCCTTGAGTGCGGAAAGCTTCATCCCCGGCTGGTTCCGCCGGGGAAAATACCTTCGGAACGTATCGGGAGCAGAGGTTTCTTGCCGCAATCCGTACGGAACCGATGTAATTCTATCCCCGCCTTGCGCATTCGCAGGGAAGCGTGTATGCCAAAAACCGACTTTCTTGTACCTTTACCCCTGTTTTCAGGAAGGGAGGAAATATGTCCAGAAACGTTATCGTCATCGGTGGCGTGGCCCTCGGCCCCAAGGCGGCCAGCCGCCTGAAACGGCTTGATCCCACGGCCAACGTGACCATGATCGACGAAAACATCAATATTTCGTTCGGCGGCTGCGGCATCCCCTACTATGTTTCCGGCGAAATCAATTCGCTGGACGCCCTGCGCTCCACGACCTACGGGACCGTGCGCACCCCCGAGTATTTCGAGCATAAGGGCGTGCATACCCTGAACCAGACCCGCGTGACCGCCATCGACCGCGCCGCCAAGACCGTGACGGCCAAGAACCTGGTCACGGGCGAAGAGAAGACGCTCCCCTACGACCGCCTGATCATCGCCACCGGCAGCACTCCCAAAGTGCCCCCGGTCGAAGGCCGCGACCTCAAAAACGTGGGCGGCGCGAACAACCTTGAGGACGCCGACGCGCTCCGCAAGGCCTGCGCTTCCGGCAGCGTGCAGAACGCCGTGGTCATCGGCGCCGGGTTCATCGGCATGGAAATCGCCGTGGCCCTCGCCGACATGTGGGACATCAAGACCAGCGTGGTGGAATTCATGCCGCAGGCCATGCCCGGCGTCATGTCCGCCAGCCTGTCCGATATGGTCAGGCATGACCTCGAAGAACACAACGTCGACGTCTATACCGGCGAAAAAGTGCAGCGCCTTGAAGGTGAAAACGGGGTTGTGGCCCGCGTCGTGACCGACAAGCGCACCCTCGACGCCGATCTGGTCATCTTCGCCACCGGCTTCGCGCCCAACACAGCGCTGGCCCGCGCCGCCGGGCTCGATCTTGAGGAACGCACCGGCGCGATCCTCGTCAACGAATACATGCAGACCTCCGATCCCGACATCTATGCGGGCGGCGACTGCGTGGCCATTCCGAACCTCATCACCGGCAAGCCCTTCGTGCTGGCGCTCGGCTCCCTCGCCAACCGGCAGGGCCGCGTCATCGGCACCAACGCCGCCAGCGACGACGGCAAGGCGGCCGCCTTCCACGGCGCCGTGGGCACGTGGTGCGTGAAAATCTTCAAGATGTCCGCGTGCGGCACGGGCCTGACCATCGAACGTGCCAAAGCTTTCGGGTTCGACGCCATTTCCGCCAGCCTCGAACAGCTCGACCGCGCCCATTTCTACCCTGAAAAGCACATGATGACCCTTGAACTCGTGGTCGAACGCGGAACCCGACGCGTGCTCGGCATTCAGGGCGTGTGCGAAGACGGCGACGCCCTCAAGGCCCGCATCGACGCCGTGGCGACCATGCTCCAGTTCGGCAAGCCCACCATCGACGATCTCGCCAATGCCGAAATCGCCTATGCCCCGCCCTTCGCCTCCGCAATGGACGCCGTAAACGCCGTGGCCAACGTGGCCGACAACATCCTCTCCGGCCAGCTTAAGCCCATTTCTTCCAAGGAATTCGGCGAACTCTGGAAGGATCGCGCCAACAATAACGTCTTCTTCGCCGACGCCCGCCCCGCCGTGGCCGGCAACGCCACCGCCGCCAAGTATCCCGGCGAATGGCACGCCATCGCGCTGGAAGACATTGAAGCGAAGTTCGACTCCATCCCCAAGGATCGCCCGGTGGCCCTCGTGTGCAACACCGGCCTGCGCTCCTACGAAGTGATGCTGTACCTGCACAACCACGGCGTGACCGACGTGGTGAACGCCCTCGGCGGCATGCAGGCGCTCATCAAGCGCGGCGACAACATGTAAAGACGGTTTGAGGGGCCTCCCCTTCGAACGACGCAGGACGGGGAAAAGCGTTCCATTTTCGCTTTTCCCCGTCTTTTTTTGCCCTTATCGTGCCCTTGCCACAGCTCCTCTGTCCCGGTAAACTGCCCGGCAAAACAAGGAAGTTCGTATGCACGCTCTCTCTTCGAATCCAGCTATCAAGGAAACCTCGATGAAACGTAAAATACTCTGGGCTTTTCTCATCATCTGGCTCATTCTGACCGCCTACCTGCTGTTCCTGTCCAACAAATGGGCGTCCGCCGCCACCCCGTCCTACGCGGCCTCAAGCGCCGTCACCACGGACAATTTTGCGGAACTGCTGCGCGAAACCCTCCAGAAAAACCCTGACCTGCTGCTCAGCGTCCTGCGCGAAAACAGCGAGGCCGTACTCGACATCGCTCAGGAAGGCTCCAACCAGCGCCGCCACAAAAGCCTGATCGCCCAGTGGAAGGCTGAGCTGAACCAGCCCAAAGAAGTGGACATCAAGGACCGCCCGTTCCGCGGGGCCGCCGATGCGCCCGTGACCATCGTGGCCTATTCGGATTTCACCTGCCCCTACTGCCAGCAGGCCGCCGGGACGATGGAAAAGGTCCTCAAGGAAAATCAGGGCAAGATCAAATACGTCTTCAAGCACTTCCCGCTGGAAACCACCGGCGCCGCCCGCCTCGCCGCCGAATACCACGTCGCCGCCGCCCGTCAGGATCCGGAACTGGCGTGGAAGTTTTATGACCTGCTCTTCGCCCGCCGCGCCGACGTGCTCAAGGACGGCGAACCCGCCATCGTGAACGCCGCCAAGGACGCCGGGCTGAACATGAAGAAGCTCGCCGCCGACGTGAAGCGCAAGGACGTGCGCGCCGAAGTGGACGCCGACATTGCCGAAGGCCAGCGCATAGGCGTGCAGGGGACCCCGTATTTCCTCATCAACAACCTTGTGGCCCGTGGCGCGCTGTCTTCCGATCTGTTCAAGGAAGCCATCAACATGGCCTTGCAGGCCGCTCCGTCCGGGCAGAAGTAACGAATGATCATCACCCGCAATCCCGATGCGCTTGATCTGCCGCTGCCGCTGGACCTCTCTCAGGGGACCTCTGTGACGGTAGGCAATTTCGACGGCGTCCATTTGGGGCATCAGGCGCTTCTTGCCATGACCTGTGAACGCGCGGCCGCGACGGGAACGCTTCCCGTCGCCATGACGTTCAACCCGCATCCCCTTGAAGTGCTGACGCCATACGCGCCTCCGCGCCTCACGACCCCGCAGGCACGGCTTGCACTGCTGGAAGCCTCCGGCATGGCGCTTGTGATGCTTGTGGTCTTTACGTCCGAATTCGCGGCCATGTCGCCGGAAACCTTCGTGCGCCGGATTCTTCTCGGCACGCTGAACATGCGCGAGCTGCTCCTCGGCTACGACTTCACCCTCGGCAAGGGCCGCGCTGGGACGCCCGAAGTCCTCGCCCAGCTCGGCAAAGCCGAAGGCTTCAACGTCGATCGGATGGATGCGCTCTCCGTGCACGACGAAGTGGTCAGCTCCACGCGCATACGGGAGCTGCTGCATCAGGGGCAGGTCTGGGAAGCCAGCAGCCTGCTCGGCCGCCTGTACAGCGTGCAGGGCGAAGTCATCCACGGCAAAAACCGGGGCGGGCGCCTGCTCGGATTCCCCACGGCGAACCTCGCCCCCACGCCGACCATGCTCCCCAAGCCCGGCGTGTATGTGACGCTTGCCACGCCGTCGGAATCCGCCGGGAGCGGGCTCCCCTTTGTCTTCGATCCGGCGCACCCCACCCCAAACACCTATCCGGCGGTGACGAACATCGGGTACAACCCGACCTTCGGGCCGGGCGCGCTCACGGTCGAGACGCACCTGCTTGATTTCGACGCGGATCTTTACGGCAAGCATCTTGAAGTCGCCTTCGTCGAACGCCTGCGCGGCGAAGTCACCTTTACCGGCCCCGACTCCCTCGTCGCCCAGATCAAAAAGGACGCCGAGCAGGCACGGAAAATACTGGAAACGGTTACGGGGGAATAGAGAGGCTGAGGCCTCCGGCGGCAAGGGGCTACCGCCCCTTGACCCTGTCCGGGGGGCGAGCCGCCCCCCGGGCCCCGGCACAACGCCCGTAGAAGAAACGGTTCCGCATCCAGCTTGCGCTGGCTCCGGAACCGTTTCTTCTACGGGCGCCCTGTCGACGCCAGATGTTTCCTATTTTAGAATATTAATTATAAAAAACAATATATTATAAAAACTACTGCGTTTCCAAGAGGAGATCGCCGGGAAACTCACGCCAACGCATAGGCTGTCAAGAAACCGCAGCCGAGATCTGCCCCACTTACAAAAGTCTTTGAAGAGGAAGGGGGGAGGTTTGGAGGGGGGGAAGGAGAAACTTTCTGAAGAAAGTTTCTCCTTCCACCCTCCAATTTCACTCAATCACGAACGCGTTCGCCGCGTGCGTGGCGGCGGGAATGTTCCCTTCAGCAAAAAGACGGACAACCTCCAGCGCGGCGGGAAGCTGCTTGCGGAAGGCGTCCTGCGCCTCGGGACTGAGCCGCCCGAGGACCCAGTTCACGGTGTCCTCGCCACCATGCGGGGAACGGCCTATGCCGAGGCGAAGGCGGTAGAAATCCGGCGTGCCGAGACGCTGCGTGATCGACTTCAAACCGTTGTGCCCGGCATTGCCCCCGCCCTTCTTGAATTTCATCCGGCCCGGCGCGATATCCAGCTCGTCGTGCACGACAAGGATATTCTCGGGCAGAAGACGGTGCCACGCCGCGAGAGGCTGTACGCATTCGCCGGAAAGGTTCATGAAGGTCTGCGGTTTGGCGATAAGCCACTGGTCCGGGCTGCCCGGAAGGGCCGCCTTCCACAGCTCGCAGCGGAACTTGTCCCCTGACATGGAGGAAACATTTTTCGCCTCGCGCAACAGTTCATCCACAAACAAAAACCCCATGTTGTGACGGGTCGATTCGTATTGCTTGCCCGGATTGCCCAAGCCCACGATAAGTCCGGCGACAGCCATATCAAACCTCTCGGAAAACTTCCGGCCTGACGGACGCAGGCCACAAAAAAAGGAATCCACCGGATTCCTCGCCAATTCGTTCCCTCAACCCATGCGGGGCAGCCCCTTTCCTACGGCATCAACGGGATGCCGAACATGTCGACGGGGAAAGGAGGCAAGGGAGTGGAGAGGAATGCCTTAAGTGAGGACGCTCCCTTCCACTCCCAAACAATGCGCTTATTCAGCGGCAGCATCATCGCCGCCGGGCATCAGCACGGACACGATGGCGTAGTTGTTGTCATAAGCGGCCTTGACGCCTTCGGGAAGCTTCACGTCGGCGATCTGGATGGTGGTCCCCACATCCATGCCGGAGATGTCGATGGTGACCTTGGCGGGCATATCGAGAGGCTTCGCCATGAGCTGGATCTGTTCGCGGTAGGTTTCGAGCTTGCCGCCCACCTTGGTACCGCGGGCAACGCCGGTGAATTCGACCGGAACGGTGATCTTCACGGGCTTGTCGAGATCGACGCCGTAGAAGTCGATGTGCGTGAAGCGGCTGGTGATCGGGTCGCGCTGCGTGGCCCAGATCAGCACGGGATGCGTGCCGTCGCCTTCGATCTCGAGGTTGAACACGGTGGTGCGGCCAACCTGAGAGAAAAGCTTCGCAAAAGAGCGAACGGACATCTGCACGGGCAGGTTTTCACCCTTGGCGGTGTAGAACACGCCGGGGATGAGTTCTTCCTGACGGGCGCGGCGGTTGGCGCCCTTGCCGAGACCGGCGCGCTTCTGCACGCTGAGCACTTTGAGATCGGACATGGATGTTCTCCTTACCCTTCCACGGGAAAAAAGCCGTGGTGGTAGATTCGCTGAGATGAGCCGGTGCCCCGGAGGACGCCGGAGAGGTTTCTTTCCGTTCGCCCGGAACGTTTCAAAAACGAAACGCTCCAATCCGAACGCTGGTTCGGCGCGCCGCAACACGGCGCTGATTCTACCGAAAACGATGTTTTCCGGCAGAACGGCACCTTTGAAATGTTCAGCATTTCAAAGGCAATCCGCTTTAGAACAGCACGCTTACGGACGACCCGGTGTGGATGTTGTGGATGCTCTTGGCGAGAAGGCTGGCCACGGAAACGACCTGCAGCTTCGAGCACACGTCCAAACGTTCACCGGACGGGATCGTGTCGGTGACGACGACCTTGGTGAACACCGAGTTGTTGAGCCGCTCGAGGGCGGGGCCGGAAAGCACGCCGTGCGTGGCACAGGCGTACACTTCGCGGGCGCCTTCGCGGAGCAGGACTTCGGCTCCGGCGCAGATCGTCCCTGCCGTATCGATGATGTCATCCACGAGTACCGCGATCTTGCCGTCCACATCGCCGATGACGTGCGTGGCGGTCGCCTGGTTGGGGCGGTCGCGGCGCTTGTCGATGATGGCGAGGGGCGCTTCAATGCGCTTGGCGAAGGAGCGGGCGCGTTCCACGCCGCCGGCGTCGGGGGAAACCACCACGATCTCGCCCTTCATGGACATGAAGGGTTCGAGCAGCACCTGAGACGCGAACAGGTTGTCCACAGGGCAGTTGAAGAACCCCTGGATCTGTCCGGCATGAAGGTCCACGGTCACCACGCGGTTCGCACCGGCGGTCGACAGGAAATCAGCCACGAGCTTGGCGCTGATGGGAGCGCGCGGGCTGACCTTGCGGTCCTGACGGGCATAGCCGTAGTAGGGGATGACGGCGGTGATGCGGCCCGCGCTGGCGCGCTTGAGCGCGTCGAGCATGAGGCAGAGCTGCATCAGATTGAAGTTCACGGGCGCGCAGGTCGGCTGGATGACGAACACGTCGTCGCCGCGGACGCTGCTGCTGATTTCGATGCGGCTTTCGCCGTCGCTGAACTTCTCACACAGGGCGGGGGTCAACTGGCAGCCGAGATGCTCGCAAATGGCCTGAGCCAAAGGAGCGTTCGAGGTGCCGGTCAGAATCTTGAGATCACCGTACATAGGGGGAGGCCTTCCGGTTAAGAAACCTCTAAAGCGCAAAAAAATGGCTGGGGCGGAAGGACTTGAACCCTCGAATGACGGGACCAAAACCCGTTGCCTTACCTGCTTGGCTACACCCCAGCGTGACAAAGATTTCCTTGAAGGTGGAAATCTTACAATGCGTGGCTATAAGCAGCCACGTCTTTTTCCCGGAACCCCTCCGCCACCCGGAAGGCGGTGCCCGCATCCCGGAAGAGCCCGAAGAGGGAAGAGCCGCTGCCGCTCATGACGGCGGCGAAGGCTCCCTGCCGCAGGAGCTGCTCCCTGAGTCGGCGAAGACGGGGGAAGGCCTCGAAAACCGGCGGCTCAAAACTGTTTTCAAGCCAATGGATGGAGGAAGCCCCGTCGAGAGGTTTCTGAGAGGCACGGTTTATAGCGCCATTACGCGCTTCTGTCAATGGCCTGTTCCATTCATCCCATGCCGCATAGGCCCACGGCGTGGACACGCGCTCCCTGGGGCACAGCAGGACGAGCCCCGCCCCGGCGACGCCCGCCGCGTCCAGCCACTCGGGGCACGGGACGAGCCGTTCGCCGATGCCCGAGGCCCGGCAGGGGACGTTATACAGAAAAAACGGCACGTCCGCGCCGATGCGGGCGGCCAGCCCGACGAGCTCCGGCAAGGGCAGAGGTTCGGGCGCGCGGGCGTTCAGCCATCCAAGCAGCGCCGCCGCGTCCGCGCTCCCCCCTCCGAGCCCGGCCCCGTGCGGGATGCCTTTTTCCAGCACGGCCTCCACGCCCGGACGGAAGCCCGAAGCCTCGGCGAACAGGCGGTAAGCCTTGGTCAGCGTGTTGTTTTCCGGATCAATGCCCGGTTCCGCGCAGTGGAGCGCCAGCCCGCCTCGCGGCCTCAGGGCAAGCCTGAGCGTGTCGGACGGCTCGTCCAGCGGCAGGAATACCGTATCCAGCTCATGCCATCCGTTGGGGCGCACCCCCGTAATCCGCAGGGTCAGGTTCACCTTGCATCCGATCCGCAGTGCCGCCGTTTCCATCGTTCCGTCATCCACCCCGACGCCCTCCCGGCGCGTGTCGCGCTGTTTGTCTGATCAATTTATATCTTCCGATTTTCTTTTATCATCTTTCGCCTACGAACGTTTGACAAGCCCTGTCCAGTCATGGCACTAAAACCGATGTCTAACAGGGGTTCATCCGAAAAAACGGAGGCTCGGCATAGCTTCGCCCTACGCTCCCTTTTCGGCATGGACGGCTTCGGACAGGCGAGCCTGTCCGATAACTCCAACTATCCCTATGAATGAGGGGGAGGTTTCTTTATGGCACGCGCATGGATGAAAGCAGCTCTTGCGGGTATGGCCATCATGGCCATGACCGCCCCGGTGCATGCTGCCGATACGATCAAAATCGGCGTTCCCGGTGCACACTCCGGCGACCTCGTTTCCTACGGTATGCCGAGCCTTAACGCGGCTCGCATCGTCGCCGACGAATACAACGCCAAGGGCGGCATTCTCGGCAAACAGATCGAAATCATCGCCGAAGATGACCAGTGCAAGCCCGAACTCGGCACCAACGCCGCCACCAAGGTCCTTTCCGAAGGCGCCGTGGCCGTTATGGGCTCCATCTGTTCCGGCGCAACCAAGGCCGCCCTGCCGATCTACAACGACGCCAAGATCGTGTCCATTTCTCCGTCGGCCACCACGCCTGAGCTGACCCAGAAGGGCGACCACCCCTACTTCTTCCGCACCATCGCCTCCGACGACGTGTCCGGCCACCTCGCCGGCTCCTTCGCCAAGGACAAGCTCGGCCTGAAGAAGGTCGCCCTCCTGCACGACAAGGGCGACTACGGCCGCGGCTTCGTGAACTATGCCCGCGAAATGCTCGAAAAGGGCGGCGTCCAGATCGTCCTTGAAGAAGGCATCACCCCCGGCGCCGTGGACTACGGCGCGGTGATCCAGAAGATCCGCAAGGCCGGCGCTGACGGCATCATCTTCGGCGGCTACCATCCCGAAGCTTCCAAGCTCGTCCAGCAGCTTGCCAAAAAGAAGATCGACATTCCCTTCATCGGCCCCGACGGCGTGAAGGACGAACAGTTCATCAAGGTCGCCGGCAAGAACGCCGAAGGCGTCTACGCCACCGGCCCCACCGACGTGTCCAAGCTGCCCATGAACATCCAGGCGCACGAAAACCATAAGAAGAAGTACGGCACCGAGCCGGGCGCCTTCTATGACAACGCCTACTCCGCGACGGTCGCCCTGCTTGAAGCCATCAAGGCCGCCGGCAGCACCGACTCCCAGAAGATCATGGAAGCCCTCCGCACGAACATGGTGGACACCCCCCTCGGCAAGATCAAGTTTGACGCCAAGGGCGACGCCGAAGGCATCGGCTTCTCCATCTACGAAGTGAAGGACGGCAAGTTCGTCGAACTAAAGTAACGATACGTCATTCCCTTTTTCGGGTATGACGCCAATGTTCACCCTGCATCTTCCGTGACACGTCGGAAGGTGCAGGGTGAACCGCACGTTGCGGGGGCGGCATCCTGACGGGCGGCTGTCTTTCTTACTAAACGATTTTTCCGGGCTTCCCGCGGACGCTGAGGCGGGCGGGACGGGGCATTCCCCGGAGCCGGCGGTTCACCGGAGAAACCAGCGAGCAGGGCCAATGGATTTACAATATTTCGTCGAACTCTTTTGTGGCGGACTCACCAGAGGCAGCATCTACGCGCTCATCGCGTTGGGTTACACGATGGTGTACGGGATCATCGAGCTCATCAACTTCGCTCACGGCGAAATCTATATGATCGGCGCGTTCACCGCGCTCATCGTGGCGAGTGCGCTCGGCATCATGGGATTCCCGGCGGCGGGCATCATCGTCATCGCCGCCCTAGCTGCGGTGATTTGGTGCGCGGCCTACGGCTACACCATCGAGAAGATCGCCTATCGCCCCCTGCGCGGCGCTCCCCGGCTTTCGCCCCTCATCTCCGCCATCGGCGTGTCGATCTTCCTCCAGAACTATGTGAGCCTGGCTCAGACGTCCGACTTCGTGGCCTTTCCGCAGCTCATCACCGACTTTGAGTTTCTGGATCCCATTTCCCACATCATCGGCACCAGCGATTTCCTGATCATCGTCACCAGCCTCGTCACGATGGTCGCGCTCACGCTGTTCATCCAGTACACGAAGATGGGCAAGGCCATGCGCGCCACCGCGCAGAACCGCAAGATGGCTATGCTGCTCGGCATCGACGCCGACCGCATCATCTCGCTGACGTTCATCATCGGCTCGTCGCTGGCCGCCATCGGCGGCGTGCTCATCGCCAACCACGTGGGGCAGGTGAACTTCTTCATCGGCTTCATCGCGGGCATCAAGGCCTTCACCGCCGCTGTGCTCGGCGGCATCGGGTCCATCCCCGGCGCCATGGTCGGCGGCCTTGTGCTCGGCCTGTGCGAAAGCTTCGCCACCGGCTATATCTCCAGCGCCTACGAAGACGCCCTCGCCTTCGCCCTGCTGGTGCTCATCCTCATCTTCCGTCCGGCGGGCATCCTCGGAAAGCCCAAGGTTCAAAAGGTCTAAGGGGGCCGACATGAACATGATTTTAAGAGCGCTCATGGTCAGCGTATGGTTCATGGCGCTTACCTTCCCGCTTGTCGTCCTCAAGGTGGACGCTCTCAACGACACGATCCTGTTCCGCTGGGAAAACATGGCTTCCATCGGCGTGGGCGCGTTCGTGCTTTCCATTTTCTGGCGCTGGAGCATGGAACGCAAGGCCCGCGGGGCGGTTTCCACCGGCCCTTCGCTGTTCGCCCGCGCGCTTGAGGCCGTCCGGCAGCCCAAGCCCCGCTATACCTGCCTCGGCCTCATCGCAGTCCTGATGCTCGTCATGCCGTACATCAGCTCCATGTACCAGATCAACATCATGATCTCGGCGCTGATCTACATCATGCTCGGCCTCGGCCTGAACATCGTGGTCGGCCTCGCCGGGCAGCTCGTGCTCGGCTATGCGGCGTTCTACGCCGTGGGCGCCTACACCTACGGCCTGCTGAACACCTATTTCGGCCTCGGCTTCTGGGCCGTATTGCCCGTGGGCGGCATCATGGCGGCCCTGTTCGGCCTCATGCTCGGCTTCCCCGTCCTGCGGCTCAAGGGCGACTATCTGGCCATCGTGACCCTCGGCTTCGGTGAAATCATCCGCCTCGTGCTGGAAAACTGGACCAGCGTGACCAAAGGTTCCTTCGGCCTGTCCAACCTCAGCCGCCCCTCCCTGTTCGGCATGGAAATGGGCGTAACCGAAGCGACAAACTACATTTATTACATCGTCCTCGCCGCCGTGGTCGTCACCATCATCGTCGTAGGGCGCCTCAAAAACTCCCGCATCGGCCTTGCCCTTCAGGCTCTGCGTGAGGACGAAATCGCCTGTGAGGCCATGGGCATCGACCTGACCAAGGTGAAGCTCTCGGCCTTCGCGCTCGGCTCCTGCTGGGCCGGGTTCGCCGGGGTCATCTTTGCGGCCAAGACCACGTTCATCAACCCCGCCAGCTTCACTTTCATGGAATCGGCCATGGTCCTGTCCATGGTGGTGCTCGGCGGCATGGGTTCCGTGCTCGGCGTCACCATCGCGGCGGCCATTCTGGTGCTCGCGCCCGAATACCTGCGCGCGTTCTCCGAATACCGTATGCTCCTGTTCGGCGCGGTCATGGTCATCATGATGATTTACCGTCCTCAGGGCCTCATTTCCGGCGAGAAACGCACGTACAAGATCACGAACAAGGACAAGATCGACAGCTCCAAGTCGGCTTTCGACGTTCCTGCCACGGGAGGCCAGGCATGAACACCCCTGTGCTCGAAGTAACCAATCTGTCCAAAAATTTCGGCGGCCTGCGCGCGCTCAACGAGGTGGATCTCACGATCAACCGGCAGGAGATCGTCGCGCTTATCGGCCCCAACGGTGCGGGGAAGACCACGTTCTTCAACTGCATCACCGGCATCTATCTGCCCACCGAAGGGACCGTCCAGCTTCACCTGCCCGAGCGCAACGGCAAGCCCGCCAGCTCCACGACCCTCAACGGCATGAAGCCCAACGAGATCACGTCGCTCGGCATGGCCCGCACGTTCCAGAACATCCGCCTGTTCCCGACCATGACCGTGCTCGAAAACGTCATGATCGGACGCCATTGCCGCACGTCGGCGGGCATCGCCGGAGCGGTCTTTCAGGACTCGCGCACCAAGGCCGAAGAACAGGCTACCATCGACCGCAGCTATGAACTGCTGCGCGAGGTGGGCCTGAACATGCATTATCAGGACGAGGCCCGGAACCTGCCCTACGGTGCACAGCGCCGTCTGGAGATCGCCCGCGCTCTGGCGACCGATCCCGCCGTGCTGCTGCTCGACGAACCCGCCGCGGGCATGAACCCTCAGGAAACCCTCGAACTCAAGTCGCTCATCCTGCACCTGCGGAAGGAGTTCGACCTGTCCATCCTGCTCATCGAGCACGACATGGGCATGGTCATGTCCCTTTCGGATCGCATCTACGTCATGGAATACGGCTCCCGAATCGCCATGGGCACGCCGCAGGAAGTGCGCGAGAACCCCCGCGTCATCAAGGCGTATCTTGGAGAGTCCGACCATGCTTGAGCTTCGCAACGTCAACACCTTCTACGGCAACATCCAGGCCCTCCGGGACGTGAACGTACGCATCAACGAAGGGGAAATCGTCACGCTCATCGGGGCCAACGGCGCGGGCAAGAGCACCACGCTGATGACCATCTGCGGCGGCACGCCTCCTCGCAGCGGCGAAGTCCTCTTCCGGGGGCATCCCATCCACACGCTCAGGCCGAACAAAATCGTGGCGCTCGGCATCAGCCAGGTGCCGGAAGGCCGTCTGATCTTCCCCGATCTCACCGTGCAGGAAAATCTGGATCTCGGGGCCTTCCTCCGCAACGACAAGGACAACATCAAAAAGGACCTCGACTACATTTTCGACCTGTTCCCCATCCTCGCCCAGCGCCGCGCCCAGACGGGCGGCACGCTGTCCGGCGGCGAACAGCAGATGCTGGCGATCTCCCGCGCGATCATGGCCCGTCCGACGTTGCTCCTGCTTGATGAGCCTTCCCTCGGCCTCGCGCCGATCATCATCCAGCAGATTTTTTCCATCATCGAAAAAATCAATGCCGACGGCACCACCGTTTTCCTCGTCGAGCAGAACGCCAACCAGGCGCTCCGCATCGCCAACCGCGCCTACGTCATGGAAAACGGCCGCATCGTCATGGAAGACTCCGCCGACAAGCTCCTCACGGATCCCGCCGTGCAGAAAGCGTATTTGGGGATGTAATGGAGATATTGGGGAGGGGAGAGGGAACCTTTCTGGAGAAAGGTTCCCCTTCCCCCCTCCAAACCTCCCCCCTTCCCCTCCCAAGACTGTCAAAACCCCCGGCAAAGCCGGGGGCTTGAAACGCGGTGACCGCTCAAAGCGGTTTTTGCTATTCGCCTACGGCGAATTACAGCAGCTTAAGCTGCTCCACCTTCCTGTCTTCTTTTTCCTGGTTCCTTATGTAGAGCCGAATTTCCCGTTCTCCTACTCCTACCGTGCTTACAAAATATCCTCTCGCCCAGAAACTCGCTCCTGTTATTTTACGAACTTTTTCAAAATGTTTCGCTATCTCAATAGCGCTTTTTCCTTTTAAATAGCCCACTACTTCTGCCACCCCATATTTAGGTGGAATCGACAGTAACATGTGCACATGATCCACACACAGGTGCCCTTCCAGTATCTTGCAGCCTCGGCGGTTGGCCAATTCATGAAATACGCCCACCAACTCCTCACGAATCTTGCCGTACAAAACCTTTTTCCGGTATTTCGGAATCCAAACTATATGATACTTGCACTCCCAGACCGTATGACTTAAACTTTGTAATTGCTTCATAAAAAGCCTCCTTGTTCTGCCTTGAGCGGTTCGGACAAGGAGGTTTGCTGTTTTAGGGAATTGTCAAACTGCAGGAGCCCCCCGGCTTAGCCGGGGGATCACGTCAAGGATTCGACTTTATCGAATCCCTGTTTGAGGTTTTCGGTTCACCTTTTTGAGAGGGCTCAATAACACTATAAAAACAGGACATGCAGAAGACAGCAAGCTCCTGTTACAGATGCAAAGAAGCCGGGCAATACGGTTGCCCGGCTTCCTCTTTTTTGAAAATGCCTCCCCTGTTCCTTCCGAAACGCCCTCTTTCCGACATGTATGCCGTCCCAAATCAATTCCTAGGGAACGCTGGGACCAAGGATTCAATAAACACGAAAGTCTTTGAAGAGGAAGGGGTGGGGTTTGGGGAGGGGGAGGAGAAACTTTCTTCAGAAAGTTTCTCCTCCCCCTCCCCCTCCCCAATGCTTCAATTATTTACCGCTCTCTTCTTCAGCTTCCGAAACCTCAAGCGGGGCGGGCTTCCACTCGCCGGGCATGGGCGTATCCCCGAGATCGGCCTTATCGCCAAGATAGGGATTGAAGTACCCGTACGTGATCCACGGACAGGCCCGCCGGATGCGCTTGCGGAAATTGTTCAACCCCACGGACGGGCCGAACGAAATCCCTTCGAGCAGCGAGGGGTAAAATTCGGGATCGATATTCAGATTCCGGAGCTGCACAAGACTGATGCCGGTGGACTGGAACAGTTCGATGAGGGCTTCGATTTCCTCTTCCGTATCCGTGATTCCTGGGAAATACAGCAAGTTGACGGCGACATGCACCCCGCGCGAACGGGCCTCTATGATGGACTGCCGCACATCGCCGAACGTGTAGCCGTGCGGGCGGTAGTACCTTTCGTACACTTCGGGACGGGCGCTGTTGAGGCTCACGCGCAGCGAGGTCAAGCCCGCTTCCGCAAGCTCGGCGATGGCCTGCGGCCGGGAGGAATTGGAGTTCAGGTTGATCGTGCCATGCCCTCCGGCCTCGCGGTAACGCCGCACCGACTCGATGAGCAGCGGCGCTTCGGTCAACGGCTCGCCTTCGCAGCCCTGCCCGAAGGAAAAGACCGGCTTTTCAGTCTCGCGGCCCGCATGGAACCGCATGATCTCCACCACTTCCTCGGGCGTGGGCGTGAAGGTCAGCCGACACTGGGGGGTAGCGCAGATTTTGGAGCCTTCCTCCTGCTGTGAAATGCATCCGATGCATCGGGCGTTGCAGGTCCGGGACGTGGGCAGCGGCGCTTCGTAGCGGCCAAGGCTCAGGTTCTTCGCCGCCGGGCAGCCGTAACGCAGCGTACAATTCTGCATGATGTGCTGCATGAGCCTGTTGTCCGGGAAATCTTCAATGATCTTTCGGGCGGAACGGTCGATCTTGCCGCGGGAAATCCCTTTGAAGACCTGCCGCACGTCCTCATCCACCTTCTTGGCGCAGACGTAGAAACGCCCGTTGGCGAATCCGACCGCCCCATAGGCGAACAGAGGCAGCATGGGCGCGCCTTCATCGGTCATATACACGGGATGCGCCGTCAGCGTGTGCGCGGGCGCGGCGAAAGCGGCAACGGCCCAATCTTCCATGACTTCGGTTTCGCCGGTCTCCGGGTTCAGGCCCACGGCCCGGCGTCCGGGCAGCAGGAACAGCTCGCTTTCCTCCGGCAGAGGCATCAGTTCATCGGGACGGGGCAGGCTCCATTCCTCGCCCCGGCGGCACAGAAGCAAAAAATCCGGATGATCATAGATATTCCCCTGCTCGTCAGCGACAAGCATATGGGGACGGATGGAGGGAGATGCCATATGTAAGGTCCTTGCGGTTGCGGTCAATGGGTATTATGAGGTAAGCCGATGCGCCTACAGGTACTGGAAGTGACACGACTCCGCAAGGGGCAGGCCGGGGCGCGCACATCACGCAAGGAAAAAGGAAAAGGTTATGCTGCTGGCTTTCGAGGTTGTGTTGTTCGGAGGTTTGGCCTTCATGTTTTTCTGTATTCTGCGCAATCAGGACAGTATGTTGAAGACCATGCGCGAAGAGCACGGCGCTATTCTTTCCACGCTGGCCAAACTGGAGAAGCGCATCGCCACACTCCAGCAGCTTGAGGCCAGCATCGCCATCAATCCCTTGGCCGTTCAGCCGCCGTATCCCCCGGAAGAGAAGCAGGAACTATCCCAAACGTGGGACCGCGCTCCCGAGCCCGCCGAGAAACCGTCCTCTCCCCTCGGCGGCTTGAGCATGGACCCGCCCTCTTCCCTCGGTTATTCCGACGACAATCCCCCAAAGGGCGGTTTGCCTGAATTGAAGCTATAGAAGCAAGAAGGGATGCCAGATTGAAAGGGAAAAACGAAAGGCCGGGAAGTCCCCGGCCTTTCGTATCCGCTCTGAATAAAAACTACTCTTCGCCCATGATCACTTTACGCATGACGTCGATCAGTTTGGCGTCGGACCCGCCGCCCTTGCACTGGGCGAGCACTTCGGCCACATCTTCCCGGAACATATCCTGATGGATGGCCTGATCCTGATCCGCTTCCTCGTTCTCGGAAAGCTCGGACTCCAGATACCCCTGCGTCCACAGCAACAGCTGCGCGAGGTCTTCAGTTTCCGTCATGCCGTCAAGATCGGAACAGCGGGGCTCGCTCCCGCCTTCGGGGACATCATACTGCACTTCTTCAAGAATACCGTCGAGCGTTTTGCCGGGGTTCTTGGCGCAGACGGCCATGATGCCGCTCTCGAAATTTTTGACGGCCTCCGGGACGAATACCGTGCTTGCCCCCTCCGCGGCGTAGCCTTCGAGGAAGGCCGTAACAAGCCGCCGCGTGCCCGCGTCCAGCCCGTTATACTGCTTGCAGGACAATTCAAACGGATCAACGTCATTGCCGACGCCCTTCATGGTAAAGGTGCTGAAATCGTCCAAGGCCAGAGCGTTCGACGCCATCATCATGACGCCCGCGACACCCAAGCAGGCAAACGTGAAAAAACGCTTCATACTCGCTACTCCAGAAAGAAGCGGATCGGGCTGCGAACGGGGCCAGCCATGTTCAAAAATATGCCGGAGCCCCCCGGCTCCCTGCGGCACCATGCTGCAGGGATTGCCCGGAGTATCGCATGTTCGAACGCTTGTCCATATGCTTGTATGATAAGAAAAACGGCTAGGTTGGAGAACGGGGCGACGGCATGGGGCAACAGCGCCTTCCCGCCGCCCGGGGGCCTTACGAAAGAGCCAGGACGGAACCTTCTGCCCTCCGTGAAACTGTCCCGGCTACACGGAAAAAAATATCCGCAACGCCTCTCCGCATGTCCCGTAAACGCGATTTCGACCGTCCATATCCAACGGAAAAATTGAGCCCTTGAAAAAGAAAGAGCCGCCCGAAGCGAATGCTCCGGAACGGCTCCTCCATGTTGTATCCGTTTATATCCTAGAAGCTGTAACTGGCCCGCAAGACCGCGCCGAGCGCGCGGTCCACGTCCGTCTTGGAAAATTCGTCGCCGCCCTTGTCATACAGGCGGAGCTGGCGATCAAACAGCAGTTCGGCGCCAACCGTCAATTTCAGGTCCGCAATGGGCGTGATGTCGAGATACGCGCCGCCCGTATAGCCGGACTCTTCCACGTACCCCTTCCCGGCGACGCTGCTGTCGTTGGACAGGCGGTAGATGTCGCGATCCCATTTCGCCGCCACGCGTGCCGCGAGCAGATCATTGAAACGATACTGCACCCTCGTGCCGGGAAATCCTATAATGCCGGACAGCCCATAATCATGCTCGTTGCGCCACTCAGCCCCGACTATCGGCATGACAAGCGGGCGCACCGGAGAAATCAGGCCCGCCGCGCCGACATGGAATTTCAGGTCGTAGGTGGGCGAGAAGGTCAAGCCGCCGCGAGGCGCGAACGTAAACGAGTCCCAGATCTGATCTTCAAAACCGGAAATGATGGAGCCGCCCGCAAACCAGTTCACCGACTCGCCCAGAGCGCCATTGAACGAAGCGTCCAGCGTCAGCTTGTTCAGCTGGTCCCACGGTGAGCCCTTTTTGCTGAAATTCACCGAGTCGGAATGGCTCCAGCTAAAGTCGGAACGCTTGTAGGCCAGCGTGAACCACTTGTATCCGGCGGATACGCCGGTTTCCGTCTTGGAATACGAACCGCCTTCGTCCACATCGGCCTTTTCATAGCCTTGCGTGTATATGTTGAAGCGCGGCCCGTCCGATTCCCATGCCCATGAAGTATCCGGCATACCGAACGCCGCCAGAACCATAAGACATGCGGCAACGGTGAATCCCCTGAACTGTCTTGCGATCATCTTTTTCTCCCAAAAGCGTTTTACTGCCCTTCCGGGCGGAACGAACAATTAGAATACACCGGAAAGTATCGTGTTGTACACCCCCGTCTTTCCACGCTCCGGGACAACGGGCGTTCTTGCAGTATTTATGCTTTCCCCGCAGACAGAACAAAAGAGGGAAAGACAGCGGCGGCAGCGCCGAAAAAGCCGCATTTTCCCCGCATGACCGGAACGGCGGGTGCCCTGCCCGGATCCGCCGCGGCCTGCTCTGCATCGTAAAGGTGAACCCCCGCCCGGCCCCCCCGCCGTACGGCCGCCCGGCTTGCCCCGCCACCCAGCGCGCCCCATCCCCCGAGCCAAACGGCCGCATTGGATGGGCAGGTATCTTTTGCCTTTTTGCCGCTTCGGGGTTACACTATTGCCCATCTTTAAGAGCCCGAACGCATCCGAAGGGCTCCCCATTTCATTCTGAGGTACATCTATGCGCTGGAGTCAATGGTACATCCCCACTCTGAAAGAAGCCCCGGGCGACGCTGAAGTCATCAGCCACAAATTGTTGATCCGCGCGGGCATGATTCGCAAGCTCACTTCCGGCATCTATACGTGGCTGCCTCTGGGTCTGCGGACCCTGAACAAGGCCGCGAACATCGTGCGCGAGGAAATGGACCGGGCGGGCGCTCAGGAAATCCTCATGCCGACCGTGCAGCCCGCCGACCTGTGGCGCGAATCCGGGCGTTGGGAACACTACGGCAAGGAACTCCTGCGCTTCAAGGACCGCCATGAGCGCGACTACTGCCTCGGCCCCACGCACGAGGAAGTCGTCACCGACCTCATCCGCGGCGAAGTGCGCTCCTACCGCCAGCTTCCCATGAACCTGTACCAGATCCAGACCAAGTTCCGCGACGAGATCCGCCCCCGCTTCGGCCTGATGCGCGGGCGCGAATTCCTGATGAAGGACGCCTATTCCTTCGACAGGGACGATGCGGGCGCGGACATCAGCTACAAGAAGATGTTCGAGGCCTACAAAAAGATTTTCAGCCGCATGGCGCTGCAGTTCCGTCCCGTGGAAGCCGACTCCGGCTCCATCGGCGGCAACTTCTCGCATGAGTTCATGGTGCTGGCCGAAACCGGCGAAGACACCATCGCCTACTGCACCGGATGCGACTGGTCCGCCAACATCGAGCGCGCCGCCGTCCTCCCGCCCGCCAAGGCCTGTGAGGAAACCTGCGCCGCCATCGAGGAAGTGACCACCCCGGATCAGCACACCATCGAAGAAGTCTGCGGTTTCCTCAAGGTTCCCGCGCAGAAGCTCATCAAGACGCTGCTCTACGTGGTGGACGGCAAGCCCGTCGCGGCCCTCGTGCGCGGCGACCGCGAGCTGAACGAAATCAAACTGAAGAACTACTTCAAGGCCGACGAAGTGGTCCTCGCCTCGCCCGAGCAGGTGACCCAGTGGACCAACGCCCCGGTGGGCTTCGCGGGTCCCGTGGGCTTCACCGCCGGCCCCATCGTCGCCGACCATGAACTCATGGCCGACACGGACTGGATCGCGGGCACGAACAAGGCCGACACGCACATCCTGCACGTGGACCTCAAGCGTGACGTTCCGGCATTCGCCTATGCGGATCTGCGTTCCATCGCGGAAGGCGACGTCTGCCCCCGCTGCGGCAAGCCGGTAGCCTTCGCCAAGGGTATCGAAGTGGGCCACGTCTTCAAGCTCGGCACCAAGTACTCCACAGCCCTTAACGCCATCTACCTTGACGAAAACGGCAAGGAGCAGACCATCATCATGGGCTGCTACGGCATCGGCGTTTCCCGCGTGGTCGCGGCCTGCATCGAGCAGAACAACGACGGCGACGGCATCGCCTTCCCCCCGCCGCTCGCACCGTTCGACCTCGAGCTCCTCAACCTCGATCCCAAGAACGCCGACACCGCCGCCAAGGCCGACGAGCTGTATGATCTGCTGACCGGCATGGGCCTCGACGTGCTTCTCGACGACCGCGAGGAACGCCCCGGCGTGAAGTTCAAGGACGCCGACCTCGTCGGGCTGCCCATGCAGGTGGTCGTCGGCGGCAAGGGCCTCGCCCGCGGCATCGTCGAAGTGAAGAACCGCAAGACCGGCGAGAAGGGCGAACTGCCCGTGGAAGGCTTCGCCGAAGCCTTCGCCGCGTGGCGCAAGAGCGTCCTCGCCTGCTGGGGTATGTAAGGAACTTTATTGGGGGAGGGGAGAGGGAACCTTTCTGGAGAAAGGTTCCCTCTCCCCTCCCCCAAGCCCCCTCCTCTCTCCCTCCCAAGACTTTCGACTGGTGGGGAGGAAGCACGAAGGGAGTTTCCTCAAACACATTTTGTTATGGCGATGAAGCGGCCTTGCCGTTTCATCGCCATGCCGCATAAAGCCCGATTCCGGGCGAAAGAAACACCCATCACCCGCCCCGGCTCACAACGTGCCGGGTCAAGGGGCGGCTCGCCCCTTGCGGGTACAGGGCGGAGCCCTGTCCGCCGGAGGCCCCATCCCCTCATGTCCATCCTCACCGTCCGCCAACTGACCGCACAAATCAAGGATGCCGTGGAAAGCGGCTTTCCCTACGTCTGGGTGCGCGGCGAGGTCACGAACGTATCCCGGCCCTCGTCCGGGCACATCTATTTTTCCCTGAAGGATGAAAACGCCCTGCTCCAGGCCGTCTGGTTCAAAGGCAGCCAGAAAGAGCGCGAAACGTTCGATCCCCTGACCGGAGAAGTGTTCGAGGACGGCCCGCGGATGAGCCTCGCCAGGACGCTGAGAAACGGCCAGCAGGTCATCTGCGCGGGACGCCTTACCGTATACGCTCCGCGCGGCGGCTATCAGCTTGTGGTCGAACTCGCGCAGGACAGCGGCGAAGGGCAGCTCCATCTGGCGCTGGAAGCCCTCAAGCGCAAGCTGGCGGAGAAAGGCTATTTCAGCCTCGAACGCAAACGCCCCATCCCCGAACACCCGCACCGCGTCGCCGTGATCACAGCCCCCTCCGGAGCCGCCATCCGGGATTTCCTGCGGCTGTCCGGAGAGCGCGGTACCGGCTGCGAAATCCGCATCAACCCCGTCCCCGTGCAGGGCGACGACGCCCCACCCCGCATCGCGGAGGCGCTGGACGACGAAAACCGGCGCGGTTGGGCCGACGTGCTTGTGCTCATCCGGGGCGGGGGCTCGCTTCAGGACCTGTGGGCCTTCAACGACGAACGCGTGGCAGGTGCCGTGTACCGCTCACGCATCCCGATAGTGGCGGGCATCGGCCACGAAGTCGACACCTCCATCGCCGATATGGTCGCGGACCTGCGTGCCGCGACGCCAAGCCACGCCGCGCAGCTTCTCTGGCCGGAACGCCAGTGGTATGCGCAGCTCGTGGACGATCTGGAAGCGAACCTGCTGGAAGCCGCCGAGCGGCGCCTTTCCCAAGCCGATCAGCGGTTGGACACGCTTGGCAGGGCTCTGGCGTGGCTTTCGCCGGAACGCGGCCTTGCCCGGCTTGAGGAGCGGTTCGGCGCCCTTGCCCGCCGGTTGGATTTCGCGCTGGAACAGAAGCTGGAACGGACTGATGCACGGCTGCGTTTTCTGGAAGCCGGAATGTCCCGCTACGCGGAGTCCCGTGTGCTGGATACGCGGCTGGAGCAAACGGCGGCCCTGACCCGCCGCCTGCGGCAGGCGCAAGCCCTGCGGCTTGAGCAGATCGGGGGACGGCTGGACACGGCCTCTTCCCGGCTGGAAGAGCGCTTTGCCCGGCAGTTCGAAGGGCTGGAGCGCCAGCTGGAACGCCACGATCTGCGGCTTCGCGGACTCGACCCCGAAGGGCCGCTGGAGCGGGGCTATGCCTATGCTTTTACGGCGGACGGCCATTTCGTCCGCAGCATTCGGGATGTGCAGCCCGGCGCATCCCTGACCGTCAAAATCCGCGACGGCGAAGCGGATACCCGCGTAACCGCCGTCCGCGCAACTGGAGAGTCCCATGATATCCCGTAAGTGCCGGATCGCGTTGCTGGCCGTGTGCCTGACGTTGCTTCTGTGCGGCGGCGCGCTGGCCGCATCGCTGACCATCCATGCCCCGGAGGAAGCCAAACAGGGTTCCGCCGTCAAGGTCCGCGTCGTCATTGACGAGCAGCTGCCCCAGCTCACCTTTACGTGGCTGGGCAAAAACATTGCCGCGCCCACGGTGGCGGACGGCGGGCACCGCATCGCCGAAGCCCTGCTCCCCGTGCCCGTCAACGCCGACAAGGATCTGATCGTACAGGCCACCGCCGGGACGCTGACCGGAAAGGCCACCGTGAAAGTCCTCAAGGTGAAATGGCCCGAGCAGCAGATTTCGGTCAAGAAAACCTTCGTGAACCCACCCAAGGAAGCCATGAAGCGCATCGACGCCGAACGCAAAAAATCCAGCGAGGCCATCAACCGCGTGACGCCGGAACGCTACTGGCGCGGCGAATTCCAGCGCCCCGTTCCCGGTGTGGTGACCAGCGCCTTCGGCGGCAGGCGGATGTTCAACGGCGAACTCCGCTCCTACCATCGCGGCGTCGATCTGCGCGGTGCGGAAGGCACGCCGATCAAGGCCGTGGCCGACGGCAAGGTGGCCATCGCTCAGAACATGTATTTTGCGGGGAATACCGTCTACCTCGATCACGGGCAAGGCGTCGTCAGCTCCTATGCGCACATGTCCCGCCTCGATGTGAAACCGGGTGAGATGGTCAAGGCCGGACAGCAAATCGGCCTCGTGGGCGCGACCGGGCGCGTGACCGGCCCGCACCTGCATCTTGGGGTCAATATCCTCGGCGTCGCCGTCGATCCCCTTTCCCTTGTCCCCAAACAATAGGAGCCCGCATGGCCGCCAAGAAAACCCCGTCCTTCGAGGATCGGCTGCGCCGCCTTCAAGAAGTCGTCGCCGCGCTGGAAAACGGCGAACTTCCGCTTGAGGACAGCGTTCGCTTGTACAAGGAAGGGCTGACGCTCTCCCGCTCCTGCCGCGAGCAGTTGGAAAAAGCCCGCAACGAAGTCCGCCTTCTCACCGAGGAAGGTCTGGAGCCTTTTGACGAAAAGAAACTTGACGAGGAAGGGGAATAGGACCGGAGGAGGGAACTTTTTGTAAAAAAAGCTCCCTCCCGCCTTCCCCCGCAAAACTCCGGCCGATGGGGAGTCCGCGCAGCAGAAATGCCGCCGGGCGCAAACCGGACAACCATGAGGATTGGCGAAAAAGATATAAGGCTCCGGCGAGCGGGGACAAACCGGAAGGTACTGACAAAAGGCCTTTGCTGTGTTCTTCTTTTTCCTCTTCCCGCGTGCCCGATCCCTGTCCCCGCTGCTCACAAACCCCTTGGAACCAGAGAACGGAAGACACTGGAAGCGATACGGACGCTTTCATGCCGTCAGGATGATTTCCCGCCCGAGAAACCACATAAAGGACCCATTCATGAGCACCCCTTACGATTCCCAGCAGGTCAAGACGATCCTCGCCGAACGCGGCGCGCAGGTGGAGGCATATCTTCAGCACTGCCTCGACGCCATTCCCATGCAGGGACGACTCAAGGAAGCCATGTATTACAGCCTCCTCGCAGGCGGCAAGCGCCTCCGTCCGGTGCTGTGCCTGTCCACCGCCGCCCTGTTCGGCCTGAGCGCCGAAGCGGTGATGCCCTTCGCCGCCTCGCTGGAAATGATCCACACGTACTCCCTCATCCACGACGATCTGCCCGCGATGGATGATGACGATCTGCGCCGTGGCCGCCCCTCCTGCCACAAGGCCTTCGATGAAGCCACCGCCATCCTTGCGGGCGACGCCCTGCTGACCGACGCCTTCGGGTTTATGGCCTCCACCGTGAAGGATCTTCCCGCCGGGCGGGTGCTCGAGGCTCTGGCGTCCGTCTCCTCCGCCGCCGGTTCCGCGGGCATGGTCGGCGGACAGATCCTCGATATGGACTGCACCGGGAAAACGGACGTACCCCTGGAAACCCTGCAAACGCTCCATGCCCTCAAGACCGGAGCCATGTTCCGCGTGGCCTGCGTCAGCGGCGGCCTCCTCGCCGGAGCCTCGGAACCCGATATTGCCAGCCTGCGCGCCTACGGCGAAGCGCTCGGCGTCACCTTCCAGATCGTCGACGACATCCTTGATGAGACCGCCGATACCGCCACGCTCGGAAAGCCCGCCGGAAGCGATGCCGAAATGGGCAAGACCACATATCCTTCACTCATGGGGCTCGACCGCAGCCGCGAATTGGCGCAGGAGTTCGCCGAGAAAGCCGTCGACAGCCTGAGCGCCTTCTCCGGACAGGACGCCGCATTCCTCAAGGGGCTCGCGCTCATGTTGGTGACGCGCAACAAATAAAGCCACTGAAAAACCGATGGAGCGAAGCATCCCCGATCCCGCATCGGGGAGCGCCGCTCTCCGCAAGGTCCGTTTGCCAATTCGATAAGGCGGAGCTATACAGGGAGTTCCGCATACCACAAAGCAGGCGCCCCGCGCCCAAGCCCCGGCAACCTGCCCAGACCACAGGAACGCACTCTTCATGAACGAAACGGATAGTACCCTTCCTCCCCTTCTCGCCCGCATCACGCACCCTTCCATGGTGGCGGACCTGTCCCTCGCCGACAAGCAGATCCTGGCGACGGAACTGCGCCAGACCATTATCCGCACGGTTGCCGCCAACGGAGGGCATCTGGCCCCCTCGCTCGGCGTCGTCGAGCTGACGCTCGCGCTCCTTTCCGTATTCGACCCTGAGGAAGACAAGCTCGTCTGGGATGTGGGGCACCAGAGCTACGCATGGAAGCTGCTGACCGGAAGGTCGGAAAACTTCCATACCTTGCGCCAGCTTGGAGGCATCAGCGGTTTTCCGAAAATCGAAGAAAGCCCGTTTGATCATTTCGGCGTCGGACACTCCTCGACATCCGTTTCCGCGGCTCTCGGCATGGCGATGGCTCGGGATCTGGCGGGAAAGAAAAACCATGTGCTCGCGGTCATCGGAGACGGCTCCCTCACCGGAGGGCTGGCCTTTGAAGGGCTGAACCAGGCGGGCGACATGGGCCGGCGCCTCATCGTGGTCCTGAACGACAACGAGATGTCGATCTCCCACAATGTCGGCGCGTTGTCCCTCTTCCTCAGCCGCAACATGGAACGCGGCTGGGCGCGCAGGGTACGCCGGGAAGTCAAGGACTGGCTCAAGTCCATCCCCGGCATTGGCGATGAAATGGCGGAATACGCCCATCGCACGCACCGCAGCCTCAAGACCGTATTCACGCCGGGTATGCTTTTCGAGGCCCTGCGCTTCAACTACATCGGTCCGGTGAACGGGCACAATATCGAGGAAGTGGAACGCCATCTGAGAATGGCGGCCTCCATCGACGATCAGCCGGTCCTGCTGCACGTGCTCACCCGCAAGGGGAAGGGGTACCCGCCCGCCGAGGCTCAGCCTTCCAAATTCCACGGGCTGGGCAAGTTCGACGTCGCCACAGGCCAGACGCAGCCCAAACCCGCCGGAGCTCCGCCGACCTATACAGACATTTTCGGCGAAACGCTTTGCCGGCTCGCCAAAGAGGACGACCGCATCGTGGCCGTGACCGCCGCCATGTCCAGCGGCACGGGAACGGGACATTTCAAATCACGTTTTCCCACCCGCTTCACGGACGTGGGCATCTGCGAACAGCACGCCGTCACCTTCGCGGCGGGCCTCGCCTCGCAAGGCTACCGTCCCTTTGTGGCGATCTACTCCACCTTCTCCCAGCGTGCCTATGACCAGATCATACACGATGTGTGCATTCAGAAGCTGCCCGTGACGCTTTGCCTTGACCGGGCGGGGCTGGTGGGCGAAGACGGCCCCACGCATCACGGGGCGTTCGATCTTTCGTTCCTCCGCCACATTCCGAACATCAAGATACTCGCTCCCCGCGACGAACCCGAACTGCAGGCCGCGTTGATCACGTCCCTGAACCTCGGTCAGCCGCTGGTTATCCGCTATCCCCGCGGCTCAGCTCCCGGCCGCCCCCTGCCCAACGCCGAACCGCTGATTTCCCTGCCGCCCCTTCCCCTCGGCGAAGGCGAACTGCTCCGCGAAGGTACGGACGCCGTGGTTATTGCGGTAGGAAGCATGGTGGTCGCGGCACAGAACGCCGCCGAAAGGCTTTTCACTGAAACGGGCCGCAACGTGGCCGTATTCGACGCCCGCTGGATCAAGCCTCTGCCTGAAAAGCAGCTTCTCGATCTGGTAGCCCGTTTCGACCGCATACTGTTCGCCGAGGAAAACGCCCTTGCCGGAGGTTTTTCTTCCGCCGTGCTGGAACTCCTCGTCGACAACGGAACCCTGCGCGGGCAACGCATCAAGCGCATCGGCCTGCCCGACGCTTTTGTGGAGCACGGCACGCAAGCCCAGCTCCGCCACCGCCTTGGCCTTGATGACGAGGGCGTCTATTTGACATTGAAGGCGTTGATGGAAGAAAAATAGATATATTGGAGTGGAGAGGGGAGAAGGCTCCGTTCTTCAGAAGGGGTTCTTCCCCCCTCCCCCGGTCTTCATCAACACTCCGTCACCATCCGTCGTTATGCATACGCCGCCGGGGAATTGAAAAACCTTCCGGCTGCGGGAGGAGACGGCGGCTTCATCCAAGCGGAACAGCTTTTCGGACTGCGCCTGTCCGCGCCCGAAGCGGTGGAACAAACCGGCATATACGCGCAGGCGCGCCGCACGCGGCAACGAGACAAAGGCAGCACGCGGCAACAGGAGGCTGCCGTTTTCCTCCCGGAGCTGCGCGAACACTGGGGCAAGCACCTCGTTCCAATAGTGTTCGTCCTCACGGGCAAGCTCCCAAAGCGTGCGCGTGGAGCGGGAAAAAGAAGGGTTTTCAGCCTTCAACAGCGGAATGACATGATTGCGCATACGGTTGCGCCGGAAGGCATCGCTCCGGTTCGAGGCGTCTTCGATCCAGTCCACGCCGAGAGAGCGGAGAAAAGCCTCCAGTTCCGCCCGTGGCGTCCCAAGCAAAGGGCGTAGGAGACGCCGGGCCGGATCCACGGCCTTCATGCCGCCAAGTCCGGGCCAGCCGGAACCGCGCACAAGCCGCATCAGCACATCCTCACTCAAATCATCAAGATGATGGCCGGTAACAACCCACTCTGCGCGTTCAGACAAGAGCGCCGAATCAAAAAACGCGTACCGGGCACGCCGTCCCGCGTCTTCAAGGCCGATCCCTTCCGAACGCGCCAGCGCCTCCACATCCACGCGCCGCACCATGCAGGGCACGCCAAGCCGTTCCGCGAAGCGCCGCGCGGACTCCGCCTCTTCCCCGCTTTCCGGGCGAAGCCGATGATCGAGATGCGCCAACACGAGGGATACGCCGAGGCAGCGCAGGATCACGGCCAGCGCCGTAGAATCCGCGCCGCCCGAAAAGGCCACGATGACATGGTGCGGAGATACGCCGCACGTCTCTTTCAGAAAACGCCCGACCGCCATGCACAACCGAGCCCCGGCGGGCGGTAAATCCTGCATCCGGCACGGAAGAGCGTCTTTCCTCTCTGTCATCGTCATTTTGCCTGCCACGTAACATCCCATCAAAACGACTTCATCCCATACAACAGTCAGTTATGAACCGGCTTTTGCTCGGAGCGTCCCCTGCCTGCTTCCTCAGGAAGAACCGCAGCGCGCAACAACGACCACTCCAGCCGTTGTTTCCACATGGCTCATCTTCAAACAACCAGCCATCAAACTTTCCCGTCTTTTCGAACAGGGATTCGATAGGCATAAAAGTCTTTGCGGGAGGGGATGGGGGCGTGGGGGAAGGGGAGGGAGCTTTCTTTAGAAAGCTCCCTCCCCTTCCCCCACATCTTCAATCAATCTCTCGACTCAAGCCACAACAGACGCAGCCCTTCGAGGACAAGATCAGGACGGACGAGATCGAAGCAATCCACGACGCGGGCGACATCCGGGGCAAAGCCGCCGGTGGCGACGAACGCGACCGGCCCTTCGAGCGTCTTGGTCAGGCGCGCATACAGCCCCTCGGTCATGGACGCAAAGCCGAACAGGAAACCGTGGTTCAGGCTCGTCACCGTGCTCCGTCCTACAATGGGCACATCCGCGTGCGCCGTCAGCGCAATACGCGGAAGCTGCGCCGTGCGCGTAGCCAGCGCTCCGAGCGAGGACATGACGCCGGGGCAGATCAGGCCGCCGAGGTAGGCGTTTCCGGTAACGCAGTCGAAGTTCGTCGCCGTGCCGTAGTCCACGGACACCACGGAACGGACATCCGGCAGCAGGCGGCGTGCCCCGAAAGCCCCGACGAGACGGTCGGCCCCCACTTCATTGGGCCGCTCATAGCGGTTTTCCAGCGGAATGGGCAAATCCCGGTGCGCGAACCGGGGCGTCAGCTCAAGGAAACGTTCGCAGGCATGGGCCACCAGCGGGTTCATGCCGGGGACGACCGAACTGATCACGCACCCGTCGAGCGCCACATTGCCCGGCCCGGCCCCGGGCGTGCCGAATCCGGCATGACCGAGCAGATAGGCAAGCTGAAGGCCAAGCCCGTCGCCGCTCTGCTGGGTATCCGTAGGCAGCGTATAGGAGGCCACAAGCCCCTCTATGCCCGCTACGCCTATCTTCAGGGACGTATTGCCGATGTCGATGAGCAGCGCGTGCATGGCTACTTGTCCCATGTATGGGGGGCCGCTTCGCGCTTCCAGTCGGCAACGGCCTGCCGGACTTCCTCGGCCTTGGCCGGGTCGTCAAGTTTCTTGTAATGCTCGGCGAAGACATGCAGGTACGTCGCGCCGCGCGGCGAGAAAAGCCCCTTCACCCGGCACCACATCGGATCGAGCGCCTCCACGAAATCCTCGAGGATGGTGTTGGTGATGCTTTCCATAAAGGACTGGTGGTTGCGGTAGGCGAACATATACAGCTTGAAGCTCTTGGATTCCACACACTTCTGATCGGGGATGAACTCCACCACAATCGTGCCGAAGTCGGGCTGCCCTGTCACGGGGCACAGGGACGTATATTCGGGAAACGCCATGCTGACGACATACGGACGATGCGGGAAGCGGTTGGGGAAGACTTCCAAAAGGCTGACGCTCGGGCCGCCTTCGGGCTGCGGAAGGCGACCGGTGCCGAGAACTGTAAGCTGAGCGGTCTGGTCGCCGCCGTTGGTCATGGTCATGCAAAAACTCCTTGGGGCCGGCCTGAACCGGCAAAGGCTACGGAAAACGCCCTCAAAAGCATTCCGCGCTTGTCTGTGAAAGTAAGGGAGGATACAACAGGCTGAACCGTCGCACAAGTGACGGCGGCCCCCGCGTATACGCGGCACATCGTATGGCTTGGCTCCATTATGGAAATGGAGAGCAGCAGCCCTGTGCATACGCGGCCCATCGGATTCCGCTCCCTGAGCGTATACCCGCCCCGTGTCCGCAGAGAACACTCAGCTCCTCGACCTCGACGCGGGAAGGGGTTCGCCCCTGCGTTCGCGGAGAGCCCACCTGATGCCGGAACCCTTCGGTTGGTTTTCAGGTTCGCCCCCGTCCACGGAGAATATGCCGCGATGGACGGCACGCCGCTGCGAATGCGCAGGCCCTTTTGTCCTCAGCCATCTTCATCCAACGCCCGTTGGCATCATACAGGAGGTTCCCGTGACCGAAACGATCTACACCCTCAGCCTGCACGCCTGCGCCGAAGGCGATATCCTGCCGCTTGCCTTCCTGCCCGCCACCGCCGCTCCCGCACCGTTTGCGGTTCACGGCATGGCGGCCCGCCCCCTTCCCGACGGCAACCGGGACTGGCGTGTGGGGACCTGCCTTTATGACGCTTCGGGCGTCGCCCGGCTCAAGGTCACGGGCCGGATGTTCCTGCCTCCCTCCAGCCTTGCCTTGGATGCTCCGCACACCCAGATATGTCCGCTGCTTGAGGCGCTCACGCCCATCGAGGCCGGAACGCGGACCTTGGCCGCACGCCGCGAACACTGGGCCCTGGCGTGGATTACCCTTTCCGACAAAGGAGCCGCCGGGCTGCGCGTAGACGAAAGTGGGCCGCTCATGGCCGCCGACACCCGCGCCAAACTCCCGCTCTGCCATGAACAAGGCTTTATGATCCCGGACGATCCGCAGACGCTGCGCTCCCTTGTCATGGAACTGGCGCTCGGTCAGGGATACGATCTCATCCTTACCAGCGGCGGCACAGGACTCGCCCCACGCGACACCACACCCGAGGCGCTGCTCCCGATCTTTGAGCGCCGCCTGCCGGGTTTCGAACAGGCGATGATGCAGGCCAGCCTCGCCAAGACGCCCACCGCCGCCATTTCCCGAGCCGTCGCCGGGACGCTCGGACGCACCATCGCCATTACCCTCCCCGGCAGCCGCAAAGCGGTTTCCGAAAACCTCGCCGCCATTCTTCCCGCCCTCGGCCATGCCCTTGAAAAACTGCATGGCGATCCCTCCGATTGCGGGAAACGAGCATAAGCCACGGCAAGTTGAATCATCCCAATATACAGGCAACAACGCATACCCGCTGTCAGACCAGCATATGTTGGCTTTTGGCACCCCATACCAGTCTTCATCGGACAATCGGAGAAAGGAGAAAAGCAACATGCTGAGGCAGGCAACAGATGCGGATCTGAACCAGGTTGAAGAAGGGTATCAGAAACATTTTCTGCATGAGAAGGAACACGGAGCCTTCACTGTTTTTCAAGAGGGGGTGTATCCGACAAGAGCGGATGCGGCGAAAGCGCTGTCAAAGGGGGCATTGCATGTCTATGACGAGAATGGGGACATATTGGGGAGTATCATTGTCGATAGGAACCAGCCGGATGAATATGAAACGATAGATTGGCCAAACCGCGCCCCTGCCGAGAAGGTGATGGTCATTCATCTGGTCATGGTATGCCCTGAAGCCGCAGGGAAAGGCATCGGCTCCTCTCTCGTCAAGTATGCGATGGAAAGAGCGCGGCAACATTCCTGCGAAACGGTAAGGCTTGATACGGGAGCGCAAAACATTCCCGCCGCTTCGCTCTACAAGAAGTTGGGGTTTCAACTGGCTGAAACGGGCACGATGAAAGTCGGCGGGGTGATCTCCCATACTGGGCACCTCTTTTTTGAAAAGATGTTATAAGCGGACGAACATTCCATTTCAGATGACGGCGGTGCCCCCTCACCGCCCTCCTTTACGCTGCCGGTGCAGCACGGCTTTGCCCTTCCGTTTCCTGCTCCATCCTTGCGGGCCGCAAGGATGCTTTGCACTGCGTGGGCTTTCCGCCTCCTTTGAACGGTGTCCGGGGCTTTCTCCTGCGCGGGCTTGCCGTTGAACACGGATGCCTGCGGAATTTCCAGCATTTCGGAGAGCCTTTTCCGCCTCCCGTCCGCCTCTTTTTCCTTGTGGGGCGGGACGGGTTGCGGTAGAGATGCGGTTTGAGCAAGGAGCATATCATGATTACAGCACACCCCAAGGTGCGCATCCAGTACCTGCGGGATTCGCAGGCCGTGTACACGGCGAACGGGGCCGAAGGCTTGCGGTACGCCACTTCAGGTTCCGTGGGCCTCGATCTGAGGGCCTGCCTTGAAGAAGACGAAGCCGCCATTCCGGCGGGCGGGCGTCTGGCCATCCCTTCCGGCATCGCCGTCGAACCGCTTACGCCGGGCATCGCCGGGTTCGTCTACTCGCGCAGCGGGCTCGGAGCCATGCAGGGCCTGACCGTGGCGCAGGGCGTCGGCGTCATTGATCCCGACTACCGCGGCGAAATCACCGTCGTCCTCCTCAATACGTCCAACGAGGAACGACGGCTCCGACGAGGAGACCGCATCGCGCAGCTCGTTTTCCAGCCCGCCTTGCAGGTGGAGCTTGAGGAATGCGAGACGCTGGGCGCCACCGGACGCGGCTCCGGGGGCTTCGGGCATACGGGAAAACACTAGACGGCCTTCACAGAACACGCCGTCGTACTTATATGAGCATTCCGGCGGCCGCCGGACAGGAGATACCATCATGACCACTTCCTCTCTCGATACGATCAAGGCCCGCGAAGAATCCCTTCTCTGCCGGACGTACGGTCGTTACCCTGTCAGCATCGCCAGCGGCAAAGGCTCCAGAGTCACCGACCTCGACGGCAAGGAATACGTCGACCTGCTGGCCGGGATCGCGGTAACCAGCCTCGGCCACTGCAACGAGGAAATCGCTCAGGTCATCGAGAAACAGGCCCGCAAGCTCATCCATGTGAGCAATCTCTTCTATCAGGAAGAACAGCTTGAACTGGCCGAGGAACTGCTGTCCCTGAGCCACCTTGGAAAGGCGTTCTTCTGCAACTCCGGCGCGGAAGCCAACGAAGCGCAGATCAAGCTGGCCCGCCGCTACATGCAGCGGGTGAAGAACGTCGACGCCTACGAAATCATTACGCTGGACAAGGCGTTCCACGGCCGCACGTATGCGACGATGGCCGCCACGGGGCAGGAGCGTTTTCAAGACGGGTTCGCGCCCATCCCGGACGGATTCAAGACCGTGCCGTGGGGCGATCTGAACGTGCTTGAGGCCGCTATTACTCCCAAAACCGCCGCCGTTCTCGTCGAAATCGTACAGGGCGAAGGCGGCATCCGGCCCATGCACGCCGAATACGCCAAGGGTATTGAAGCGCTCTGCCGCGAAAAGGGCATCCTCTTCCTCGTGGACGAGGTACAAGGCGGCCTGTTCCGTACCGGCAAGCCGTGGGCGTTCCAGCATTTCGATCTCAAGCCCGACGCCATTTCCTGCGCCAAGGCCCTCGCCAACGGCCTGCCCATGGGCGCTATGATGACCACCGACGAAGTCTCCAAAGGCTTTGTCGCAGGCAGCCACGCCACCACGTTCGGCGGCGGCGCCCTGACGTCCGCCGTGGCGGCCAAAGTCGTGCGGATCATGAAGCGCGATCATCTCGACGAGCGCGCGGCCAGCCTTGGCGGCGAGTTCATGGAGTCCATCCGCCGTATCAGCGAAAGCCACCCCGGAACGATTAAGGAAGTGCGCGGCCTCGGCCTCATGATCGGCATCGAGCTGGCCTTCCCCGCGAAGGCCGTTTGGGAAGAACTCATCCGCCGCGGCTTTATCTGCAACCTGTCCCACGAAGTCGTCCTGCGCCTTCTCCCGGCCCTCAACATCCCGGAAGAAGATCTGCGCGCCTTCGCGGACACGTTGGAAGACATCCTCGCAAACATCAAAAAGTAGCGTGCCGTTTTCTGCGAGAAGAGGCACGGGGCGCTTTGGCCCCGCCTCTCCGTCCGCCAATTGAGAGGGTAGGTTGGAAGGGGCCTTCCCCAAAGAGGCCCTCTTCCCCATACCCCTTTTCTTTATAAAGGATTTCAGGATGATCGTCGATCATATCAACAACTGGCGGCGTTACGGTTTCGGCCCGGCATGGGAAGAAACGATGCGCTGGCTCGAAAACTACGCGCCCGGCGGTTCCGGTTCCCTTGCGGACCTCACGGATGGCACGCATCCCCTGACGGACGGTTTCGTCAGCGTTGCCACACTGACTTCGCGCCCGCTTTCCGGCAGCCTCTACGAATGCCATAAGCGCTTCTGCGATGTGCAGATGGTGGTGGAAGGCCAGGAATGGCTGTTCAACGCCGCCACAACGGGCCTCTCCCTCGACGGCCCATTTGATGACCAGCGGGACGTGGGCTTTTTCCAGCCCGCTCCGGCGGAAGTCAGCCGGGTTACGCTTTCGCCCGGCACCTTTGCCCTGCTCTTCCCGTGGGACGCGCATCTTCCGGCCATCGCGGTGGACGGAGTACCGGCCCCCTTGCGCAAGTGCGTGGGCAAAATTCCCTTCGAGTCGCTGCGCCTTTCATAAAACTACTTGCAACGCGAACGATTTTCGGGCAAACCTGCGGCCTTCCCGGGGGAAGGTCTGGCCCGTCTTGAGGGACTCCCCCTGCTTCACGTTAAAGTAAAGAGGACACGAATGGACATTTTCGATCAGGCGCAGGAACTGGAACGGCTCGCACGCGAAACCGCCCTCCAGCGCGCCCGTTCTTCACAGTACTGGGAAGGGCCGGAGTGGATCGACGGTCAGGCCTGCTGCCGTGAATGCGGCGAGCCCATTCCCCAGAAACGTCTGGAAGCCCTGCCCGGCGTCGGCCTGTGCCGCGCCTGCCAAGAAGAACGGGAACGTGAAGGCTTCTGATTCCCGCACAACATCCGGGGGAGGGCCTCACCTCCCCCTTACCCATTCCCGCGTCCGCGAACGCCGGTTTTTCCGGGATACGCCGTGACAATACCCCCGCCTCCCCAATCAAGAAACATCCCCCTCGGCCCCGTACCGCGCTGGCTCCTCGGCCTTCTGCTCGGCATAGCGACCTACGCCGTGGCCTTCCTGCTGCGCTTTCAGGAGTGGCCGTCGTGGCAGGATGTGGAATACCGCCTTGGTAATGAAATGCTCCTCGCCACGCACGACGCCTACCACTGGGTCGCCGGGGCTGAGGGGTTTGAATTCGGCGCCGGACATCCCATGTCCGAACTGCTCCGTATCCTCGCCCTGATTACAGGCGCCGAGCCCGCGCAGGTCGCCTTCTGGCTGCCTCCGGTCATGGCCAGCCTCGTGGCTCTGCTCATCTTCCTGTGGGCGTGGGGCATGGGCAGCATGGAGGCCGGTTTCTGCGCCGGCATCCTCGCCTCGCTCTCGCCGGGCTTCCTTGCCCGTACCATGCTCGGCTATGCCGACACCGACCTCGTTACCCTGTTCCTGCCCCTGCTTATCGGGCTGGCCCCGGCTGTGTGGGTCATGCATTTCCTCCGCCACCCGCTGGCCCTGCCGTTTCGTTGGTTCCAGCGCTGGACGAAACGCCCCATCCCCATTGCGCTGGACGCTCCGGGCCATCAGCCGTACGCGCCTATCTCGGCCTTCTGGGTGTTCACCCTCAGCGCAAGCGGGCTGCTCGCCTGGTGGTCTCAGGAATGGCATTCCATGTTCCCGTACATCGTGCGCTATAATGTGGCCTTGATCGGCTGCATGGCGCTTCTGCTGGCCCGCCCGGGAGAACGCCGCACGGCCCTGCTCGCAGGGCTCGCCTATGCCCTGCCCGCGCTCGGAGGCCCCACGGGAGCGATGTTCCCGCTCACGCTTCTCATCGCCATCATGGGCCGAGAACGCCAATTCGTGGCGCAGCTCCACCGCCCCGCCGTACTGGCGGCGTTCTGGCTGATGGCGGCAGCGCTGCTTGTCGATCTGAGCGTGTTGAGCACGATGCTCCACCATGTGCAAGGCTACCTCAAGCGCGCCGGGGATGCCGTGGCTACGGGCACGCCCGATCCGCTGGTCTTCCCGTCCGTAGCCCAGTCGATCATCGAGATCCAAGATCTCACACTGACCGAAATCTTGGTTTATTTCCATCCGTGGCAACCCATTGCTATCCTCGGGCTGCTCGGATTCCTGTTCGTGCTTTGCGCCCGTTCCGGGGCACTCTTCCTTGTGCCGCTGGCCTTGCTGGCCTTGCTCAGCACCAAGATGGGCGGACGGATGGTCATGTTCGGCGCGCCTATCGTCGCCATCGGGCTGACCCTGCCCGTGGACTGGCTGGCCTGCGCCCTCGGGGACGTCCGGGCGAAGACCACCCGCAAGGTGTTCTTCCTCGCCTGCCTCATATTGGCCGGGCTCATCCTCCTTGTGCCGAGCTGCCGGGAAACCATGATCGAGCTCTGGAACTCACTCGGATGGCTCCATTTCGTGATCATGGGGTGCCTTCTCGCCATGTTCGTCATCGGGCTCGGGCGCCAGCGGGGCTGGCGCCTGACCCGCACGCTTGACATGATCGGGCCGCACCTGCTCTACCGCTCGGCGGCGGTCATCCTCATGCTCGCCATCGTGATCCCTCCGCTTGCGGATCTCGTACCCGCCATGACCCACGGCCCCATCCTCAACCGCCGCCACGCCGCCGGACTGCGCGAACTCCGCAAGGCCACCCCCGAAGACGCCATGATCTGGCATTGGTGGGACTGGGGATACGCGGCGCACCATTTTTCGCGGCGCGACACCATCGCCGACGGTGCGGAACACGGCGGGCCTTCGCTCTATCTTCCCGCAGCCGTCTATGCCACGGACGATCCGCGTTTCGCCCGCCAGATCATCAAATATACCGCTGCAAAAGGGAATGTTCCCGGCAACGTATTCAAAGGTTTGACGGCGTCTCAGGCCGCGGACATGATCACATGGCTGAACAACCCAAACAACCCGCTCATTCAGGCCGACGGCAAGCAGTATCTTGTGCTCAGCTTCGACATGTTGGATCTCGGCTTCTGGATTTCCACCTTCGGAAGCTGGAACTTCCTGTCCAAGGAAGGCCGGGGCTACGCCATCAGCATCGTCCCGCAGGCGCTTTCCTACCGCCTCGATAAGGGGGAGGTGGTGATGAAGGGGAGCAACATCAATGTCCCCGCCGCCAGTATCGACGTCTTTTCCGACGGGCAGCTCGATCACCGCGACTACGTGACGCCGCCCGAGTACCTGCCCGACAACGCCGCCATCAAGGCATGGAAGGAAGACATGGAGCGCCGCCGCAACGTACACTTCATGTTCAACCGCGTGACCGGAGAAAAGCTCGTCATCGACGACCGCATGTACAACACCCTTATGGTGCAGCTCCTTATCTGCGATCCCGGCGATCCGCGCTTCGCTCCCTATTTCCGGCTCATCTTTGACAACGTCTTCTGCCGTGTTTACGAAGTGTTATAGAAAAGCAAAAACGTGGGCCCCTTCCGAAGGGGGCCATTTTATGACAGAAAAGCCTTCCCCAATACGGGGAAGGCTTTTCTGTCATCAACCCAAATACGGATTATGGGTTCAATAAAGACAAACGTCTTTGAAAGAGGAGCGGATGGGGTTTGGGGAAGGAGAGGAGAAAGCGTGGGGCGCCCCCCCTTTCTCCAGAAAAGCTTCCTCCCTTTCCCCCATTTTCCTCTACTTCACAAACAGCATCTCCTGATAGCTCGGGAGAGGCCACAGATCTTCGGGAACGATCGTCTCGAGATGATCGGCAAGGGTGCGGATGGCATTCATGGCCGGAATGACCACGGTGCACTTGTGATGCGCTTCCTGCACAGGATCTTCAATCTTCATGTCCACATTGTTTTCGAGGTGCTCAAGACCCTCGCGGAGTTTGCGCAGGGTGTCGTCGATGTCGTCGAGCAACACAGTGTCGGGTTCGCGGTTCAAGGCGCGCATGTCGAGGCAGGCACGGAGCAATTCCTGCTGGAAGCGCAGCCCGGCGGGGTAGATGATGGTCCGGCCCATCCGGATGACGAGGTTCGCTTCGGCGCGGATCGTCTTGCAGTACTGTTCGATATAGATTTCCTGACGGGCCTTGAGCTCCTGACGCGACAGCACGTTATACCGGCTGTAGAGATCCACCACATCGGGGCTGGTGTACACCATCAGGGCTTCGGGCGTGGTCCGGTAGTTGGGCAGGCCGCGCCGCTCCGCTTCCTGGTGCCAGATTTCGGAATAGCCGTCGCCGTTGAAGATGACCGCGCTGTGCTCCTCCACAATCTCCTGGATGAGCTTGCCCACGGCGGCGTGGAGCTTTTCGGGATCGCCGCCGGAGAGCTTTTCGAGGCGGGTGGCGGCATAGTCCAAGGAGTCGGACATGATGGTGTTCAGAGCCGTCTGAGAGGCCGAGGCGGGCATACTGGAGCCGAGCGCGCGGAATTCGAAGCGGTTGCCGGTAAACGCGAAGGGGCTCGTACGGTTGCGGTCGCCGGGATCGGCGGGCAGAGGCGGCAGCGTATCCACCCCCACGTTCATCAGGCGCTTGCCCTTGGAGCCGCGAACCTGACCGACGCGGAACTGTTCCAGAATATCGGTGAGCTGATCCCCGAGGAACATGGACATGATGGCCGGCGGCGCTTCGTTGGCACCGAGACGGTGATCGTTGGACGCGGCGGCGACGGTGGCGCGGAGCAGCCCCCCGTACTTGTGCAGGCCACGGATCGCGGCAACGAGGAACACGAGGAACATCGCGTTCTCATGCGGCGTCTCGCCTGGTTCGAAAAGGGTGCCGACTTCGGCGTTGCCGATGGAATAATTGAGGTGCTTGCCCGAACCGTTGATGCCGCTGAACGGCTTCTCGTGCAGGAGGCAGTGAAGGCCGTGCCTCTTGGCGACTTTCTTCAGCACGGTCATCATGAGCTGGTTGTGGTCGATGGCGAGGTTGGCCGTTTCGAACACCGGGGCGATCTCGTACTGGCTCGGAGCCACTTCGTTATGGTGCGTGCGGACCGGAACGCCGAGCTTGTAGAGTTCGCGCTCGGCCTCCGTGATGCAGCTCATGACGCGGCGGGGCATGACGCCGTAGTACTGGTCTTCAAATTCCTGCCCCTTGGCCGGTTTCGCGCCGAACAGCGTACGCCCGGCGGTGAGCAGATCGGGACGGCCGAACACGAAGTTCCGGTCGATGAGGAAAAATTCCTGCTCCAGCCCGGAGTACGAAATGATGGGCAGGGAGGTCTTCTTGCCGAACAGCTTGAGGATACGGCTGGCCTGCTTGTTGAGGGCCTGATTGGAGCGCAGGAGCGGGGTCTTGCGGTCAAGCGCCACGCCCGTCCACGACAGGAAGGCCGTGGGGATGCACAGCACGATGCCGCTGCTGTTTTCCATAAGGTAGGCCGGACTGGTCACGTCCCACGCGGTATAGCCGCGCGCCTCGAAGGTGCTGCGCAGGCCGCCGGAAGGGAAGCTTGAGCCGTCGGCTTCGCCCTGGCTCAGCATCTTGCCGCTGAATTCCGTGATCACGCCGCCGTTGCCGTCGGGCGAGAGGAAACCGTCGTGCTTTTCGGCGGAATGGCCCGTCAGGGGATAAAATACGTGCGTGAAGTGGGTAGCGCCCTTCTCGATGGCCCAATCCTTCATGGTGGAAGCCACGATGTCCGCCAGCGAAGGATCGAGTTGGACCCCCTGCTCGATGGTCTTGCGCAGGGACTTGTAGACGATCCGGGGCAAGCGTTCCTTCATCACCTTGTCGCTGAAAACGTTGCTTCCGTAGATTTCAGTCGGCTTGGTGTCGGCATAGTTCAGGGGGGCGAGATCCGGTTTGTAGCTGGTAATGGCTCTAATGGCATTGCTGCGGGCGTTGCTTCCGCTCATGCGTCTGTACTCCTTGGGGGGATTGCTGTTTCGACGGAATGGGTGTTTATACTCCAACTGGCCGGTGAACGGAAGGGGCGAAAGAGGCCTTTTCCTTGCGTGATTGTTTCTGAAAAAGGATCTTGCCCCTCTTTACGAGCCTAGTGTTCTCAGGTATATGAAGGAACTCTACACAAGCTTGATGCGGTTCAGCCCGCATCGTGAAGACTGCCAGGAGGTAGTTTCTTGGAACAGAAGGACATCGAATATTTTCGTACGCTCCTCAACAATATGCTTGAAGAGGCGCAGCACAAGGGAGATTCCACGCTGGAGGACCTCACCGACAGCAACGAGCTCTTCGCTGATCCTGCCGACCGTGCGTCCGCCGAATCGGATCGCGCTTTCACACTGCGCATCCGTGACCGCGAACGCCGCCTGATCCGCAAGATCCAAGCCGCCATCCAGCGGCTGGACGAAGGGACCTACGGCATCTGCGAAGACTGCGGTGAAGATATCAGCATTCCCCGTCTCAAGGCCCGTCCCGTGACCAAGCTTTGCATCAACTGCAAGGCCCGTCAGGAAGAAGGGGAAAACATTCGGGGCGAGTAATTCTACAGCCCGCCAAGGTTCACGCTTTGGCGGGCTCTTTCTCATCGGCGGGCCCGCCCGTCTCCCAAACTCACGAGGCTTTGCATGGACTGCCATGTGTTCCGTCGCCTGTGCGACGAGCTTGCGCCTGCGCTCATGGGTTGCCGGATCGAAAAAATCCACCGCCCGGCCAAGGATGTGACCCTGTTCACGCTCTACGGCACAGGCGGCAAACGTTTCCTGTTTCTTCGCGCGGGCCGCAAGGCTCCCTTCCTTTTCCTTTCGACGCACAAAATCCCCGTCGGCAGCGCACCGCCGGCCGATATCATGCGGCTGCGCAAATACCTTGCGGATCGCCGGATCATCGACGTGCTGCCCGACTGGGTGGGGCGCCGCCTTTACCTTCATGTCAACGCCGATACCGAATGCTGGCTTACGCTCGATCTGCGGGAAGGCCCCTCGCTGCTTTTCGACGCGCCGCCTGAGCCTGAAATTCAGGCATGGCCCGATCCCGCGCACTGGGCCGAAGCCTGTGAAGGCGACGGCTGGCGGAACTGGCCGGTCATCACGCCGCCCTTGCGCCGTACCCTCCCTTTGCTCCCGCCCGACGAACAAGCCGCCCTGCTCCTCGATCTGGAGGCCGGAGGCGGAGATCTTTTCCTTTACGAGAACGCCGCCGGGGAACGCGAGCTTTCCGCATGGCCCCTGCCGCCCGAACGACGCCGCGACGCCGACGGCACGCCGCGTGAGGAACTGGTGGTCGAGGATGCCATCCGGGCGTGCGCAGCAGCCGGGGAAGCTCAAGTCCTGCGCGGCATCGCGGCCCTCTCTCGGGCCGAAGCGGCCAAACCCCATCAGGCCGAGGCCAACCGCCTGCGCAAACTCCTGCTCAAGCTGGAGAGCGAAAAAAAACGCCTCAGCGACATGGTTGCGGCACAAGATGCCGCCCGCCTGCTCCAATCGCAGCTTTACCGTTTTTCTGCGGAGGAAAAACACGCCTCCGTCACGCTGGACGGGGCCGGAGGGCCTGTCGATCTTGCCCTCGATCCCCGCCTCACCGTCCGTGAAAACATGGCGTCGCTGTTCCACAAGGCCAGCCGGGGCAAGCGCGGCCTTTCCATGCTTGAAGGCCGCTTTGCCGCCGTACAGGCCGATCTGGCCCGTGCGGAGCAAGCCGGGCTCATGGCACAAGCCGCGACGTCCGCGCCGACGCCCGCCAACGCACCCTCTCCCGCCGCGCCGCAGTTCCGCGCTCCGGAATTGCCCAAGAACGTACAGCCGTTCCGCAGCAGCGACGGCTTCCTGCTCCTTCGGGGCCGCGACGCCAAGGGGAACGCCCAGCTTCTCAAGCTGGCAGCCCCGCACGATCTCTGGATGCATACCGGCGGTGGGCCGGGCGCGCACATCCTGATCCGCCGGGATCACGCCGCGCAGGAAATTCCCTCCCGGACCATTTCCGAAGCCGCCATCCTTTCCGTGCTCAAGAGCTGGCGCAAGGACGAAACGCAGGTGGACGTCATCGCCGCGCTCGCCAAGTTCGTCCATCCCATACGCGGCGCGAAGCCCGGGACCGTCCGCATCGACCGTATGGAGCCCGCCATCATCGTCACGCCTGACCCTTCGCTGGAGGAAAAATTGGCGTTGTAAAGAAAATCGGGGGAAGGAGGGAGGAACTTTCTGAGAAAGTTCCTCCCTCCTTCCCCCGTACCCCCTTCCCTCCCTCTTCAAAGGTTTTCATCCTTATCGAATCCCTTATCCCGACTCTTGCGGCTCATGGCCGATACGGCTTCGAATCTTTTTTCTTATTGAAGAGTACGCAGCGCCATCGACAAAAAAGCCCGTCTGCATACGAAGGCGGGCCTTTCTTCATCAGTACAATCGGAAACAGGGATTCAATAAAGTCAAAAGTCTTTGGAAGAGGAGGGGATGGGGTTTGGGGAAGGGGAGGAGAAACTTTTCTGAAGAAAAGTTTCTCCTCCCCTTCCCCAATCTTTTTCCCCTAAACTTCCGTAATGACCGGAACCACAACCGGATCGCGTCCTACGACCTTGCGGAAGAAGCTCCGCAGGGAGGAACGGATGCGATCGCCAAGGCGCGGGATGCCGAGCCGCGGAGAAGTTTCGAGATGATCGAGGACAAGACACTTGGCATCCTCAAGCAGATGGCTGAACTGCTGCTCAAACACAAAGCCCTTGGAAATCATGTCCGGGCCGTGGATGACCTCGCCGGTCTCCTCGTCAAGCACCAGTACAACGACGACAACGCCGTCGCCGCCGAGAAGCTGACGCTCGCGCAGAACGAGGTTGCCCACATCGCCCACGCCCTTGCCGTCCACAAGAATGGAATCGGCGGGGATCTTCTCCTCAAGCCGAATGGTATCAGGCAGCAGGGTCAACGGCTCGCCATCGTCGAGGATGAACGTGCGCTCGGGCGCAATGCCCCAATCACGGGCCAAATCGCGGTGCTGGATCAGATGGCGGTACTCGCCGTGAATCGGCACAAAGAACTTGGGCCGTACGGCGTCGAGCATGGTGCGGAGCTCGTCGCGCCGACCATGGCCGGAAACGTGCACAGGGCGCGTCCCGTCGTGGCAGACATCGGCCCCCATGCGGTACATCTGGTTGATCAGCCGGTTGACGGCGCGCGCATTGCCCGGAATGACGCGGGAAGACATGATCACCGTGTCGCCTTCCATGATGGAAAGCTGACGGTGCTCGCCGGACGCAATGCGGGAAAGCGCGGACAGGGGCTCTCCCTGAGAACCTGTGGCGATGACCACCATGCGCTCAGGGGAAACATCGGGGATGGTCTGGTCCGTAAACAGCTCGGGCGGCATACGCATGAAGCCAAGATCGCGGCCGCGCTCAATATTGTTCACGAGGCTGCGGCCGCTGACCACAACGGCGCGGTCGAATTCGCGGGCCATGTCGAACACCATCTGGATGCGCTCGATATGGCTGGAAAAAAGCGTGATGACAATACGGCCTTTCGCTTCCGAAAAAATCTCGTGGAACGTCTCGCGCACCACTTTTTCTGACTGGGTGTGCCCTTCACTCTCGGCATTGGTAGAGTCGGAAAGCAACAGCCGGACGCCGTCAGCGCCCGCGAAACTCCGCAGGGCGGGCAAATCCGTGCCGACGCCGTCAGAAGGAAATTCATCGATCTTGAAGTCGCCCGTATGCACGACTTTTCCCACTGGCGTATCCACCGCAAGGGCGTATCCCTGCGGGATGGAATGGCTCACCGGAATGAAATGGAAACGCAAGCCGCCGAGCGCCAACTCGTGTTCGGGGGTCACGGTAATGAGTTCGGCCCGGTCGAGGAGGCCGCGTTCACGGAGCTTGTGCTCCACGAGCGCCAGCGTCATGGGGGAGCCGTAGACTTTCAGGCCCTTGATAAAAGAAACCAGCCACGGAACCGCTCCGATGTGGTCTTCGTGCCCGTGCGTAAGCACCACGCCGAGCAGCCGCCCGCGCTGAGCCAAGATGGGCTCCAGCGGCGGAATGACCACATCCACGCCAAGTTGCTGGTCATCAGGAAACATGATCCCGCAGTCGACAAGAACACACCCTTCGGGCGTGTTCCACATCTGGCAGTTCATGCCTATTTCACCCAATCCCCCTAGGGGAGTAATCGTCAAAAAAGTATCCGTCATTATGCTCTCTGTTCGTAGGTTATTGTCGGAAGTTTACCCGAAGCCCGGCGTTTTCACAAGACGTTATCGTAAAGGACGGGCACGGAAAAAGATAAAAAATAAAGTAATTTCAGCGAATAATAAAACGAAGCCCTTCCCACAGCAGCCAGCGGACGCAAGCGGATATAAACGCCAAAAGGCCGGGGTTTCCCCCGGCCTGAACAAATCTGAAACGGGCCTCGCGGCTTAACGCTTCGAATACTGGTAGCGAGCACGAGCGGCGCGCTGACCGTACTTTTTGCGTTCCTTCTTACGGGCGTCGCGGGTCAGGAACCCTGCACGCTTCAGGACGCCGCGCAGGGACGGGTCGGCGCTCAGCAGGGCACGGGAGATCCCGTGACGAACGGCTTCAGCCTGACCGGTCACGCCGCCGCCGCAGACGTTGACCTTCACGTCGAACTTGTCCACGAGCTTGGTAAGGACCAGAGGCTGGCGGATGATCATCTGAAGGGTCTTGCGGGGGAAGTAATCTTCCACTTTACGACCGTTGACTTCGATAGCGCCGTTGCCGGCATAGAGACGGGTACGAGCAGTAGCGTTCTTGCGACGGCCCGTGCCGTAATCAAACTCAGACATGATTGACTCCTGGCCTCGTTAGTACGGGAAGGACAGAGGCTTCGGGCCCTGGGCAGTATGCGGATGCGTGGGGCCAGCATACACCTTGAGCTTCTTCAGCATGGCACGACCCAGACGATTCTTGGGAAGCATACCACGGACGGCGTGCATCAGCACGTCGGCAGGCTTCTCAGCAAGGAGCTTGTCGAGCGTAATTTCACGCAGACCGCCCACATAGCCGGAATGATGGTAATACTTTTTCTTTTCCAGCTTGGCGCCGGTGACCTTGATCTTTTCGCAGTTGACAACGACGATAACGTCGCCATTGTCCATGTGAGGAGCAAATTCGGGCTTGTGCTTGCCGCGGAGGCGATGGGCAATTTGGGCGGCCAGACGGCCGAGAACCTGATTGTCCGCATCCACTACAAACCACTGGTGGTCGATATGCTCCGGAGTGGGGCTAAACGTCTTCATGCTGAAGCGTCTCCTCTGCTAAAACTTGTAGAACGAAATGTATAAAATGCCAGAGCAGGCTTGTCAAGCGACAAAACCGTTTTCCTTCTGCGCTCGGCAGAACAGAACCGTTGCCGGGGACGCCCTAGCATCGATTCTCATAACATGGCGCTTTTGATAAAACGCCCTAGAACCGCCCGGCGTCTGCCCCTGCCGCCCTTTGTGAGGAAAGGGAGAAAGGAAATCCGGACATTGTTCGGAGCAAAACACAACGCGGGGCAGCCACAACCATGCGAGTAACGGATCACAAGGGAGAAGCCGATGTCCGCAATCCGAAAAAGCCTTTTACAGCTTATGTTTTCCGGTTCGTACATGCGCCGCTGGAACGACAAACTGCGTCCCGTGGAACTCTACGAAATAGACAAGCAGGCGCATAAAATGATTGTCGCCTGGATGCTCACGCTCCTGAACAGCGGTGGTTATTCTGCCTCAGATCAACTTAAATTGCAACAGGAAGTTATAGAAAGAGGGCTTTTTGATTATCTGTACCGTCTGGTCACAACCGACATCAAGCCCCCCGTATTTTACCGTATCTGTGAAAACGAGAAAGATTACAAAGAACTGACGGAATGGGTCCTCAAAGAGCTTCGCCCCGTGCTCGGCGCGCCGGACGAAGGTTTCTGGGAGCGCCTTTCCGCCTACCACAGGAACCGGGATCGGACGAGCCTCCCGGATCGCATTCTCACGGCGGCCCACCACTACGCTTCGGGGTGGGAATACAACGTCATCAAGCCATTCAACACGTTTGACGAGGAAAACCAGTCCATTGCCGAATCCTTCACTGAGCGTCTCGATGGTCTGACCGATCTGTGCGGCGTGAACGAACTCATACAGGGGCACGCCTTTTTCAGCGATTCGCCCACGGCCTTGGGGCGTTTCGCCAAGCTGTGCGGCCAGCTCCGCTTCCAGATCCGCTGGGCCGACACGCCCCGCGTGCCGGAAACCTCCGTGCTCGGGCACATGTTCCTCGTTGCGGGTTACGCGTATTTCTTCAGCCTCTCCCTCGGAGCCTGCCCCGCGCGCCGGATCAACAACTTCTTCGCCGGACTGTTCCACGATCTGCCGGAACTGCTCACGCGGGACATCATCACCCCGGTCAAACGCTCCGTAAACCAGCTCCCAAGCCTTCTACGCGCCTACGAACTGCAAGAGCTGGAGCGGCGTGTCTTCGGCCCCCTCTCCGCCGGGGGGCACGACCGGCTGGTGGAACGCCTCCGCTACTATCTCGGCCTCGTCGGTGAGGGTGTGACGTCAGAGTTCGACGAAACCATCCGGGACAGCTCGGGGCAAGTGCGCTGCCTCGGCTCGTTCGACGCCCTCCACGCCAACGGCAATGAAGACGGACTCGATCCCAAGGATGGAACGCTGCTCAAGGTTTGCGACAACCTTGCCGCGTTCATCGAGGCGCACTCTTCCGTCCGCACCGGGATCTCCTCCCCCAACCTGCATGAGGCCATTGCCCGGATCAGGGGCGATTTCCGCCATCGCTCCCTTGGTCCGTTGTCGCTCGGGACGATCATTGCGGATTTTGATTAAGAAAAAAGGAGAGGGGCGGGAGGAACTTTCTGAAGAATCCCCATGAAGGGGACAAGCGGCCCTCCCCCACCCTCTGCAAAGACTTTCATTAAGGATCAACGATGAGAAGGGTGGCTTACCGGACATCCCGCTTGTCGGCCTTCCCCCGGCGGCTCCGAGCAGGCTCCCAAAACGACAGGCCTCACCGGACAATGCGGGAATGGATTCTCGCGAAAGGCGCATGTGAATGGAATTCTATTGGGATTCGACAGTTCCGTTGAAATCCCTGAGCCCATAAAAAAACGAGCACTGCAATACAGTGCCCGTTTTTTTTATCCTTTGCTAGCTCTTACCGAAAAAAGGCCTTACCCCGGCAAAACAGCCCCCCCTGCCGGGAAAACTCCCGCTCCGCCCCCAATCGAAAGCCTTGGGAGCGGAGGGGCTGGAGAAGGGGGAACCGTGGGATGCTCCCCACTTCTTCAGAAGGGTCCCTTCCCCACTTCCAGCTCTCACGCTACCCCATATTCACCATAAAAAAGTACACAATCGGCGCAAGAAGCAGCCGATACACGGCGAAAGGCCGCAGGGTGATGCGCCCCACAAGGGCGATAAACGTCTTGATGGCGAGCCAGCCGAAAAGGAAGGCGAAAAACAGCCCGGTAGCGAACAACGGAATATCATCCACCGTGAAGAGGGACCACGTCTTGAGGAGATCGTAGCCGGTGGCCGCAAACATGATCGGCACCGCCGCCACAAACGAATATTCCGCGGCAAGAGCGCGCTTCTCGCCAAGCAGCATCCCGCCCATAATCGTAGAGCCGGAGCGGGAAAAACCCGGCCACAACGCCATGCACTGGCAAAGGCCGATGCCGAGCGCCAGTTTGGGCGTCACCTCGTCGATACTGGAATACTTGGGCGGGCGCTTCGCACAGTAGCTTTCCACAAAAAGCATCAGCAAGCCGCCGACGGCAAGCGAAAGCGACACGCTAAAGGGGGTGAAAAGCTGCTTGATGTACGAATGGAGGAGCAAACCCAAAACCGACGGCGGCAGCGTCGTCAGAAAAAGGAGCCAAATCCCCCTCAACCCGGCAAAAGGTTTCGGGGCTGACGTTTGCACCCGACCGGGCAGCAGCAACCCCATGAAACGGTCCCAATACACCATCAGTACGGCGAAAATGGAACCAAGCTGGATGGCGACCTCAAATGTGCTGGCCTTCGGGCCCGTGAACCCAAGCAGGTCTCCGGCAATGACCAAATGCCCCGAAGAAGAGACCGGCAGGAATTCGGTCAATCCCTGCACAGCCCCCATGATGAGGCCGGTAGAAAACCAATCCATGTGCTACTCGCAGGCGTTACACGGCGTTATGGCTCTGGCGGCGAAAGCGACGGCCTCACGGTACAGATGGGGCGGCGCGTACGGCGTGAGGACACGGGTACGGTTGGCGCCGACCACCAGCGACATGAGAATCTGGGCCGTTTCCTTCACGAGCAGCTCGCGGATGGAACCGTCTTCAATGCCCCGCCACAACTGCTGTTCCAACAGTTTGTGAATGTCGTTGAACTTTTCGAACATCAACTCGCGGTCGTCGGTCGTCTTCATGTCGCTGTAAGGCGAACAGCGCACAAGGACAAGCCAGTTGGAGTCGGGATCAATCGAAAAATCGAGATACGCCTTGCAGAAATTCAACACGCTCTCGCGGCCATTCTTGCCTTCGTCGCACGCCCGCTGCAAAACTTCATGAAAGCGTTCGAGGACGTCCATGCCTGCGGCAAGAAAAAGCTTTTCCTTGTTTCCATAATGATGGGTCAACAACCCGAGAGCCACTCCCGCACGTTCGGAAATCTTCTTGAACGTGGTTTCGGTATAGCCGCATTCGCCAAAAAGTTCCTTCGCGGCCTTCAGCAAGGCCTCCTTCTTCGTCATGGCCATATGATCCCCCAAAAAAACATGATCAAGAAACAACGCTGTTTAGTTGCGCAACCAACAGACTATGCTACAGGATTCCGCTCGTCAACGGAAAAGTATGCCTCGTGTGAGCGGCGTTCTTATACTGTTCAAAAAAGAATTGCACCTTTTTTTTCATACAGCGGAAAAAGGAAGCGGTATTCACTCCTTCCCGGAAGAAACCGGATAGACGCGCCATACGAGCGCACCGATGACCAGCGCCACGCCGATCCCCATCGCATACGGCCCGCGCCATCCTATATATGACCAGCCGATCCCGAAAAACAGTGGCGAAAGGCTTTGGCTAAGCCGCAGCACCGTACCGTTCATAGCCATGACGATGGCCCTGTTGCGCGTTGGGGCAAGCGTGGTCATACGGGCGTTCAGCAAGGGGAACGTCAGCCCCTGCGCCACTCCGCCGATGAAAATGGGCAAGGTCAGCCACCAGAGCGAGGACACGGCGTCGGGAAGAACAAGCATGAGCGTTTGAGCCACGACGTAGCAGCACGTAGCGCTCAGCATCAAACGGCGGTGCGAGTATTTCCGCCCGAGCCACGCCAGATTCATGGCAATGGCCGCCGTACCCAGCGAAGCCACGGTAAAGACGGCTCCGATATGGGAAGGGGTTGCTTTATATAATAGGTCGGCGAGCAGAGGGAAATAGGTGATGGTAGGCCCGTAAAGAATGCAGAAACAGAGAAAAGTCAGCCCGAAAAGCCCGATTGCGGCGGAGTGGAAAATGATGGAACGGCTATCCCGCGCGTACTGTTTCCAATCCATGCCGGTATGCGGGCGCTCCAGCGGGACACTCAGGGCAAGCAGCCCCACCGGCAGCGCGGCCAGGGAAATCCAGAACGGCCACCTCCAGTCCATCTCACCGAGGAAACCGCCGATGGCCGGGTACAACGCGGTGCCGAAGCTGATCGTGGCGCCGACCATGCCCATGACTTTGGGGCGATCCGCTTCCTTATAGAAATCACCTACCAGCGTCCCGTACAAGATCCCCAAAGGTGCGGCCCCCAGCCCTTGTATGGCTCGCCATGCCAGCAGGTTCTCGAACGAATCGGAAAAAGCGCACCCCATTCCCCCACAGGCGAACAGCAGCAGCCCCGGCAGCAACACCGCCTTGCGTCCGAAACGGTCGGCAAGCACGCCCGCCACCAGCGTCATAAACGCGCTCGGCAGCGTAAAGCAGGTGATCAGAAGCGCCACCCCTGCGGCGTCCTGATGAAAAACGGCCCCCAGCTTAGGCAGAATAGGCAACGTGATCGAGACGCCCATAACCCCCATGAGGGCCACGCACAGCACAAGAACCAGCCCCGCAAGACTGACGGGGCGGGATTGCCCCTCTTGAGATGCCTCGCCGGGCAGGCCGTCCTTTGTCACGTGTCCTCCTCATCGTTACGGGTGGATTCTCCGAATTCGCCGCTACGGATTTGGAGAGCCGATATGGCCGCAGTGTGCTTCAATCCCGCCAGCCAGACAACCTTTTTCCAAGGTTGATCTTCTGGCGGTTCCAAAGATAGCGAATAGAACGCATTGCAGGGTGCAACGTCTCCCGCCGATTCCGCTCACGCGCTTCCTCAAGCAATGAAATCCACTTTTGCGTCAGCATGTTCACGTCAAAGGCTTGCGCCCGCTTCGCGCCGTGTTCCGTCATCCTCCGGTATAAACCAGATTCCTGTTGCAGGCGATCAATAGAGTCCAGCACGGCCTCGGCCGAGGCTGCTTCCAAAAAATCCAGCGGGGAGGTACGCAATTCCTGTAGGCCGGTTCCGGGCCAAGTAGAGCTGGTACGCCCGCTTTCCATGCGTTGATCAGCTTGGATGCCGGTTTGGTTGCCAGCACAACAGGAGGGCAGTCACGGATTGCCAGCACGGCATCCACATGCTGGTAATCGTGCCATTCCCCCTGGAAACGGTTGACGAAGCGGACCCCCCGCTGCCGCAGGGCATCCTGAAAGGCACCGGTCTTCACGAACTGCGGTTCATATTGATCGCTGCCGAAGTAAGCAATCGTTTCAAGGCGATCTCCCCGTGCGGGATCTCGTGGAATCAAACCCGGCTGGGGCCAATGCGGCATCGTCCGCCGCAGCCCCGTCTCCCCCATCAACCCGTTCTGCATAACGGTCATATCGGATAACGCGGGGCGGGGCCGGTCCGCTTGCGCGACAACGGCAAAACACCGGTGAACTCCCTGTGCAGGGGTCGCATCATCCCAATGGAAAACGCACACGGCATTGTCGACAGATCTGCAGCTTAATACGGGGTCAAAGGGGCAATCAACAGCGCATAGCCGCGCCCATGTCAGTATTATCCAGCAGTCCCGTCCGGAAATGATCCGTTCCGGGCATTCGTCCGGAGCAAAGGGGCGAGGCTCGGAAACAAGCTCAGGCCACTTCTTGAAAAGATGTTTCTCATTGACGACAAAGTATATCTTCTCTCGCGGACAAGCACGGGACGACATGGGCGGCTCACTCCACCGCGTGATATTCACAGCGGATTGTTTGAGATATGAAGAACGTATTTTTCATTATACCATAGAATAAAGTAAGATATATCTTTATATTGTTTACTTGACAAAACAGCGGCTTGCCAAAACAAAAACGTTCCTACCTGACGGCATCCAATCAATATTTTTTCTACATAATCGTCCATAATAACTTGCGCAATTCTTTTTTTGATATGGCACACAATTTGTGACTCTTCGATCAAACAGTCGACAATGCTTGCACTAACGGGAAAAACACCACATACTATAGGGTAACTTTTGGGGAAGGTTTCTTTTCTTCTTTCACAATTCTGTCCAAGGTAAAGGAGTCATTATGTCCGTTGAACTGCTTGCTATGGTAGCGGTTCTGCCCATTTTGGTGGCGCTCATCCTTATGGTCGGCATGAGATGGCCCGCAACGAAAGCGATGCCGCTCGCGTGGCTTGTCTGCGCCGTCAGCGGCATCCTTGTCTGGGGGTTGAGCCCCGGATATGTTGCCGCTCTGACGTTGCAGGGCATCGTCACCGCCATCGGCGTTCTCATCATCGTTTTCGGCGCCATCCTGATTCTCTTCACGTTGGAGAAGAGCGGCGGCATGGAAACCATCCAGTACGGGATGCAGAACATCAGCCGCGACAAGCGCGTTCAGGCGATCATCATAGGATACATGTTTGCCGCCTTCATCGAAGGCGCGGCCGGTTTCGGCACCCCCGCGGCGCTCGCTGCCCCACTCCTGCTGGCCCTCGGCTTTCCCGCCATGGCCGCGGCCATCATCTGCCTTGTGTTCAACAGCTTCCCCGTGAGCTTCGGTGCGGTGGGCACTCCCATCGTCATGGGCCTCTCCCCGCTCAAACCCATCCTTGACGCGGGCGTCGCCGACGGCGGCATGCCCTATGCGGCGTTCTGCAAAATCGTGGGCGAATACTGCACGATGATGCACATCCCCATGGCTTTCATCCTGCCTGTTTTCATGCTCGGCTTCATGACCCGTTTCTACGGCCCCAACCGTACGTGGTCCGAAGGCTTCTCCGCGTGGAAATACTGCATCTTCGCCGGCGTCTGCTTCTCCGTCCCCTACTTCATCGTTGCGTGGACCCTTGGACCCGAACTGCCTTCCCTCATCGGCGGCCTCATCGGCCTCGGCATCCTCATTTACGGCACCAAGCGGGGCTTCTGCGTTCCCGAAACGACCTGGGACTTCGGCCCGCATGAAAAGTGGGACGCCTCCTGGACCGGCAGCATCGCCGCCAGCGGCAAGACCGAATTCCATCCCCACATGACCCAGTTCCGCGCGTGGCTGCCCTACGCCATCATCGGCCTCATCCTCGTGCTGACCCGTATCCCGGAACTCGGCCTCAAGGCGTGGCTCGCCTCCTTCAAGCTCAGCTTCGTCGATATCCTCGGCTATCAGGGCGTGAGCGCCTCCATCGACTACCTGTTCCTGCCCGGCACGATTCCCTTTACGCTGGTCGCCATCCTGACCATCGGCCTCCACAGCATGAAGGCCAACGACGTGAAGGACGCATGGACCACCACCTTCGCCAAGATGAAGGCCCCGACCATCGCGCTGTTCGCCGCCGTGGCGCTGGTGTCCATCTTCCGTGGCTCCGGCGTGAACGACGCGGGCATGGACTCCATGCCGCTCGCCCTCGCCAAGACCCTCGCCGCCCTCACCGGTGAAGCCTGGCCCGCCCTCGCTTCCTACGTCGGCGGCCTCGGCGCCTTCATTACCGGCTCCAACACCGTGTCCGACCTGCTCTTCGCCCAGTTCCAGTGGGATATGGCCACGCAGCTGAAGCTCTCCAAGGAAATCATCGTTGCCGCTCAGGCCGTCGGCGGCGGCATGGGCAACATGATCTGCATCCACAACGTCGTGGCCGTCTGCGCCGTTGTGGGCCTCTCCGGCAGCGAGGGCATGATCATCAAGAAGACCTTCTGGCCCTTCCTGCTCTACGGCATCATTGTCGGCATCATCGCCTGCGGGCTCGTTTTCTAGAGTGGTATAGAACCATTGAGGAAGGGAGGGAAAAACGTTTCTCCGGAAACGTTTTCCCTCCCTTCCCCAAACCTGCGGCGCGGAGCCCATCCCTCCTTTACCAAAGGCTTTCGCGCTCATCGAACTCTGATTACAACATTCTCCGTATGAAAAGGCCGCCCGAAATGTTTCGAGCGGCCTTTTCCGAAATGGATGGGGCCCCTCAAGCGGTACGCTCTTCGGACTTAAGGCGGCCTGGCCGTTCCGCCAACAGCCCAAAGCCATAACCGAGCGCCGCATCGGCGGAATTCAAAACCAAAAGGGGAACCTTCCTTCCGAAAGATTCCCCCAATGGCATCGATTCTTTTCCCCTACGAAATCTTGCTTCCCGGCGCGACATCCCCACCGGGGGCGAGGAGGGTCAGCTTGCCGTCCGGGGCTTCCGCGGTCAGGATCATGCCTGCGGACACGAGCCCGCGGATCTTGCGCGGCGCGAGATTGGCGACCACGCACACCTGACGGCCCACGAGGGTTTCCGGCTCAAAGTGTTCGGCAATGCCCGACAGGATCTGACGCGGTTCGGCTTCGCCAAGATCGATCTTGAAGCACAGCAGCTTGTCGGCTTTGGGCACCCGGCCCGCTTCGAGGATCGTGCCCACGCGCAGCTCAAGCTTCTGGAAGTCGGCGTATTCGGCCACTCCGGGAACAGAGATTTCGGCGGGCGCCGAAGCAGGCGCGGCTTTGGCTTCCTTCTCTTTGGCGGGCTTCTTCTGCTTCGCCTTCTTGTCTTCCTTCATCTCTTCCGGGATTTCCAAGCGCGGGAACAGGTTGGACGCGGACGCGATCACGCTGCCCGTCGCAAGGCATTCCCAAACGCCCTCTTCATCGTTGACGTTCCCGGCGGGCGCGACGCCGAAACGCTCGGACGCGGGCAAGGGCTGGCCGAGCTGCTCAAGCAGAGCCGCCGCCGTGCCCGGCATGACCGGCCACAGGCAAAGCGCCACCTTGCGCATACATTCGAGCAGCAACCGGATGACCGTACCGAGGCGGGCCGTATCGCCCTGCTTGAAAAGCGTCCACGGGGCCTGAGAATCCACATACTTGTTGAGGGCGCGCACGAGATCCCACAGCGCGTCGAGGCCCTGCGAGAAACGGATGTTGCCGAACAGCTGCACGTAGTTGCGGCGGGAGTTCTCCGCAAGTTCGATGAGCGCCTTGTCGTCCTCGGCCAGTTCGCCCATCGGCGGAACCTTGCTCTCGAAATACTTGGCGTTCATGGACAGCACGCGGCTGAACAGGTTGCCGAGGTCATTGGCGAGATCGGCATTGAAGCGGGTGATCAGCGCCTCTTCGGAGAAGCTGGCGTCCGAACCGAACTGCATGTCGCGCAGCAGGAAATACCGGAACGCATCCAGCCCGTAATGTTCCGCCATTTTGATGGGCTCGACCACGTTGCCGAGCGACTTGGACATCTTGGTGTCCTTGATGAGCCAATAGCCGTGCACGTTGAGGTGCTTGTACAGCGGCACCCCGGCGGATTTCAGCATGGTGGGCCAGAACACGCCGTGCGGCTTCAATATATCCTTGGCGACGAGGTGCTCGCCGGGCCAGTACGCGGCATACTTGTCGCCGTCGGGCCAGCCGAGGGCGGAAATATAGTTGAGCAGCGCGTCAAACCACACGTAACAGACGTAATCCTTGTCGAACGGCAACTCGATGCCCCATTCGAGGCGGGTTTTCGGACGCGAAATGCACAGGTCTTCCAGCGCGCCGCTTTCGATCATCGACAGCACTTCGTTGCGGTAGCGCTCGGGACGGATGAAGTCGGGATTTTCGCGGATATGCCCGGCAAGCCACGGCAGGTACTTGGACATGCGGAAGAAGTAGTTCTTCTCCTGAATGAAGTCCGGCTTGGTCAGGTGCTGCGGGCACAGGCCGTTTTCCAGTTCCTTTTCGGTGTAGAAACGCTCGCAGCCCGTGCAGTAATGCCCGCCGTGCTCGCCGAAATAGATGTCGCCGTTGTCGTACACCTTCTGGAGGAACGCCTGCACGCGGGCCTTGTGATCGGCATCCGTCGTACGGATGAACTGATCGTGCTTGATGCCGAGCTTGGGCCACAGGGCCTGGAACTGGCCGCTGATGCCGTCCACGAATTCCTGCGGGGTCTGCCCGGCCGCTTCGGCGGCCTTGACGATCTTGTCGCCGTGCTCGTCCGTGCCGGTCAGGAACCACGTATCCTCGCCGAGCAGCGTATGGAAACGGCGCAGGCTGTCCGCAACGATGGTCGTATAGGCGTGCCCAAGGTGCGGGCGGGCGTTCACGTAATAAATCGGTGTCGTAATGTAAAACGTGGAGGACACGGGAAAGCTCCTTTCATGGTGTTCCGTATATGCCGACCGTAAACCGTCCCGTCTACAGCCGTTTCTGGCTCATCGCACCCTTCCCCGCCGGAACGGGCTCCGCCGCACGGCCTCCCCTCCGGCCAAACGCCTTTGGGGGATGATGGAAGGGGGCGGGAGAAGGAGAAGGGTTCTTTCTCCAGAAAGGCCCCTTCTCGCTCCCTCGTCTCTATCTCTTCCGCTTGCGCTTGCGCTTGGGGCGGAGCCCCTCTTCAAGCGTTTCCATCTCGCCGTCATTGAGCCCGCCGAGATCGTCAACAAGCTCGTCGGATTCGTCGCCAAACGCCTCGTCGATGGTGTCCGGGTCGGCCATGACCACCATCAGCTCGTCATGCGGACGGGGCGACGAGGGCTTGTTCTCCGGCTTCGCATCGGGTTTCCCTTCCGGGCGCGGCGGCGCGTCGGGACGCCGGGGATCGAGAGCCTGCCACTCGTCGAGCGTCAGCTCAAGCTCCTCGTTCGTATCCGTCAGCAAGGCCACGCTGTTGCGGAACATGTTGGCGCGCAACACTTTCATGGGGCCTTTGTTGGTCTGATACCGCTTCCCGAGGCGCGGGCAGCTGCTGTGGAAAATATCGTAGTTCTCCTGCTCATAGCTGAGGCAGCACAGGAGGCGCCCGCAGATGCCCGAAATCTTGGACGGGTTCAGGAACAGGTTCTGTTCCTTCGCCATTTTGATGGTCACTGGAACGAACTTGCGCAAGAACCGGCGGCAGCAGCACACCATGCCGCAGCTCCCCACAGCGCCGAGCATCTGCGTCTCGTGCCGGACGCCGATCTGGCGCAGTTCGATGCGGGTGTGGTACTCGCGCACCAGATCCTTTACCAGTTCACGAAAGTCGATCCGGGTCGGGGCGGTAAAGTAAAACACCAGCTTGCTGCGATCGAACAGGACCTCCACATCGACAAGCTTCATGTCGAGCTGGCGTTCCCGGATGCGCGATTCACAGAACTTGTGCGCGGAGTACGTCAGGGTATCGTTCTCTTCGGCGACGATCTGATCCTCGTCGGTCACCTTGCGCAGGACATCGCGCACACCATCCGGAGGAAGATCCTCAGGAAGGCGATCCACAATGTTCATGACCGTGGCGATGCCGAGGCCCTGACCGGTTTCCGCAAGTACTCGATCCCCTCTGCCTACAAAGGGGTCCTCACAGTAGAAAAAATATATTTGTCCGTAATGACTGAATTTTATACCGATTATGCGCTTCATGTAGGTGCGTTGTCCGCCGCGGGGCGAACCGGGTAAGAAGGATGGAAATAGATCCCTTTCTTTTCCGTCATTCCAGAGGCTGTGTCAATCACCCGACAGCGCTGGATTTTGAAGCCGCGCTACGGTATGCAACAGGTTCCTTGTTCCCTCACCAACCCACGGAGGCGTCATGCTCGACCGCGAACAGGCTTTGGCCCTTTTGAACGAACTCGGCCCCGAAAAACATCTCATCCAGCACGCGCTGGCCTCGGAAGCGGTCATGCGCGCCCTTGCCCGGCATTTGGGCGAGGACGAGGAAGTCTGGGGCCTGACCGGGCTGCTGCACGATCTCGACTATCCCCTCACCCATGAGGACCCCGCCAAGCACGGCCTCGTCGGAGCCGAACGCATCGGCGACCGCCTGCCCGAAGAAGCCCTGCACGCCATCCGCGCCCACAACGGCGAGATGACCGGCGTGGCTCCCTCCTCCGCCTTCGACTACGCCCTGCGCTGCGGGGAAACCGTGACCGGGCTTGTGGTCACGGCGGCGCTCGTGCGCCCCACGGGCATGGAAGGTATGCAGGCCTCCAGCCTCAAGAAAAAAATGAAGGATAAAGCGTTTGCCGCCAGCGTCAACCGTGACTGTATCCGGCAGTGCTCGGAGCTGGGGCTTGAACTCGGCGACTTCCTCACCCTCGCCATCGGGGCGATGGCGGAAATCGACGAGGAGCTCGGGCTGAGGAAATAGGCGGCCCGGCCTTCCCCGACGGCGGGGCGTGCGCACGCCCCCTGCCATCGGGGCTCCGCGCAGGCACGGCACATTCCGGCACGCGGATACCCTGCGGCGCAGTCATCCACGGGGCACCGCGCAGAGACCGCACATATTCTCCAACGGACGAACCATGAAAATCCGTACGGTCTGCACCTGTCCTCTGGAAATCGTCCACGACATCATGAGAGGCAAGTGGAAAACGATCATCGTGTTCCAGCTGCGGAACGGCGGCATGGGGCTGGCGGAACTGGAACGCGGCATTGAAGGCATCACGCAGAAAATGCTGTTGCAACATCTGGGGGAACTCAGGGCGTTCGGGCTGATCGGCAAGATCGAACCGGACGGATACCCGTTGCGCGTGACCTACTTCCTCACAGAGCGAGGGGAAAAGCTGTTGCGGGCCGTGCGGATCATGCAGGATATCGGCGTGGAATACATGCTGGAGAACGGGCAGGCCGGCATTTTGGAGCGCAAGGGCATCATCCCTGCCGCCGAGGGCATACCCACAAAAAAGTAACTACTGTACTTTCCGCCACATGCCGCTATCGTGGGCACAACACCCGGAGGTACGGCATGAATACGGCACTTCTCTTGATCGACATCCAGAACGACTATTTCCCCGGCGGCGCTTGGGAACTGTCCCACGCGGACGAGGCCGCCGCACAGGCCCGGCTGGCGCTGGGGCGTTTCCGCGAACAACACAGGCCCGTTTTCCACGTCCGGCATATCAACACCCGTCCCGGCGCGGCCTTCTTCCTGCCGGATACGCCCGGTTCCGAGATACACGGCGCGGTCAAGCCGCTGGACGGCGAGCCCGTCATCATCAAACACGCGCCGGACGCTTTTTTCCAAACGGATCTCCACGACGCCCTCAGCCGGGCGGGCATACGGAAACTCGTCGTCTGCGGAATGATGAGCCACATGTGCATCGACACGAGCGTACGGGCCGCCCGAAACCACGGCTACGACATCACGCTCCTGCATGACGCCTGCGCCACGCGGGATCTGTCATGGAACGGGAAAACCATCCCCGCCGCAACGGTACACGAAGCATTCATGGCGGCCCTGCACGGGGCTTTCGCCGACGTACGGACGACCGGGGATTTCCTCCCGTCCCTTCCCGCATAACCGGAGCCTCTTCCGCATAATCGCCACCGCAATACGGCAATGACGCCACATGAGGCTATTTTGGGGGAAATAGCATACCCACCGCGAGACGGCGAGGGCCCCGGACAACCGCCACCCCGCCGCCTGAACAGCGAATACTCTGATGCGGTGAAGCCGCCCCATGCCCGCACAAAAAAGAGGGGCTTCCACGGAAGCCCCTCTTTTTTGTGCCGTAATCAAAACAATCAGCAGTTCCTGTTGCAGTGGAACTCGTCATCCATCCAGTATTCTAGAGGCATGGCTTTCTTCATGTTTTCGATGAGGGCCTTTTCCTTTTCGGAGTCCATCGCATGGAGACGGATATAGACGTGGCTGGTCCCTTCCTGCGTCTTGCCGCGCGAGGTGAGCACGGAAAGGACGTTGCCGCCGTTCTGGCTGATGGCCTCGAAAATCGGGGTCAGCACACCGGGCTTGTCGGGAAGCATGAAGGCAAGCTGAAGGCCGCCCTTGCTCGCCCCGCAGAAGTCCACCAGCACTCTGAAGATATCATGATCGGTGATGATCCCTACGAGTTCCCCGGAACCATCGACCACGGGCAGGCCGCCGATGCCCTTGTTTTCCATGAGCAGGGCGGCGGCGTCCACGGCGTCGGTGTCATAGACCGTGACCGGATCGCTGGTCATGATGTCTTTCACCTTCACTTCGGAAAGGAGATAATACAGCTCGTGCATATCGAGCGTCGTCGCCTTGGAAGGAGAGGCGGCCCGGATGTCCCTGTCGGAAACGATGCCTACCACATGCTTCCCGTCAAGGACGGGAAGACGCCGGATATTATGATCCTTCATCAACTTCGACGCTTTCAGCATGGATGTGTCAGGGGTCACGGTGATGACGTCCTTGGTCATCCACTCACGAATCAGCATGGGAACCTCCTTGCGAGACAATCCGAGAGTTACAAGGGTTAAGGGGCGCTCTTCGAGCAAGCCTTAATCTACACGAATTCCCGCCTTCACACAATGCCGGGAGACGGAAGAATACACACTGGCCTCGCCCCGGAAAGCATGGTATCCGACCCTCATGATACCTTCCGATCTAATGCCGTTCTGGCTGACGCTGGGCCGCCCGCTCACCCGGCTTTTGTTCGCCATGTGCATTGGCCTGCTCATCGCCAATATCGTTGAAGCGCTGCGCTGGACACAGCCTCTCGCCCGCCTTTCCGCGCCGCTGGTGCGGCTCGCCCGGCTGCGCGAAGCCGCCGGGGCGTCCTTTTCCATGGCCTTCTTCTCCCCAGCCGCCGCCAACGCCCTGCTGTCCGACAGCCACGCCAAGGGCGAAATCAGCCTGCGCGAGCTCGTGCTCGCCAACCTGTTCAACAGCCTGCCCGCCTACATGGTCCATCTGCCGACCATGCTGTTCATGCTCTGGCCCGTGCTCGGCGCTCCCGCCCTTATCTATACGGGGCTGACCCTCGCGGCGGCCGCGCTGCGGACCCTGTTCACGGTGGGCCTCGGGCATTTCCTCCTGCCGCCCCTTCATGGCGAGAACTGTATCGAGTGCCGGCTGCCTCAGGAAAAAGTCACCCTCAAGAGCGCCGCGCTCAAGGCATGGAAACGGTTCCGCCGCCGCCTGCCCAAGCTCGTCATGTTCACCATCCCCGTGTACGTCGCCATGTACCTGATGCAGCACTACGGTCTGTTCCGCACCGCCGAGGCGTGGCTTTCCGACCATACCCCGTGGCTCGGGTTCATCCGGCCCGAGGCGCTCGGCATCGTGCTCCTGAGCCTCGCCGCCGAAATCGGCGCCTCCCTGTCCGCCGCGGGTTCCGCCCTGCATATGGGCGGGCTCACCCCCCCGGAAGTCATCATCGCCCTGCTCGTCGGCAACATCCTCTCCACCCCCATGCGGACCGTCCGTCACCAGTTCCCGGCCTATGCCGGGTACTACAGCCCCGGCCTGGCCTTCAAGCTCATCTTCTACAATCAGCTCCTGAGGACCATCACCATGATCGGCGTGACATGGGCCTATTGGCTATGCGCCATCGCCTGAGGGACCCGCTTCCCCGCCTTCTTCAAGGGCTACGGAAGCATAAATGCAGCCCGTATCCGGGTACGCCACCCCAAGCGGCTCCTTTGCCCAAAATTTGAAAGAAAGAAATCCATAGGTTACCGCTTTCGAAATTTTCTTGCAAAAAAAGCTTGCCAAGTTTCTCAATCTCGCTTATTAAATGTCCTCGCTGCTGCGGTAGCACTTATGGCAAGGTAGCTCAGTTGGTCAGAGCATACGGTTCATACCCGTAGTGTCGAGAGTTCAAATCTCCCCCTTGCTACCAGATGACAATGGCGGTTCCGGATAAACATCCGGGACCGCTTCGTCGTTTCAGGGTATTCGATGTTTCTGAACATTGGCGCATACCGTTTCTTTTCGGGAACGGCGTGCGCTTTGTTTATGGAAGTTCCGGGCCGGCTGCGGGCGGCGTCCCCATGTCGTCCAGAAGGCGCGGCGACGGCGGAACCCCCGTCGGCGGGTCACACCATGCGGGAAGACGCGAGAACAGGCCGAGCATACGGTAACGGTCCTCATCCGGAAACACGCCCGCGCCGCACCGCTCAAAGACGATCCGGGACCATGCCCTGCCCGCCTCCACAAACGAACGCGGATCGGCTTCGTACCGTTTCCGGCCCCGCACATGAATGTCGTAGGACGCCAAATGGTCGTATGTCGGAGCCGCCGCCATGACGGTCTGCCAGAACAGCGCATACCCGTCCTCGCGCTCCCGGGCCGTGCCCGCCTCGCCTTCCCCGTAGTGCTCCATATAGGCTTCGCTCAGGCATTGCCGGAACGCGGCGATCCGTTCCGGAGGCGTGTCCTCCGGCAGCAAGCGCTGCCCGAGGCTCCCGAAGGTTCGGGCGTTGGCTTGTGTCTGTTCCGTAATAGGAACATGGAAATGCATCAGGCAGCATCCCGCCAGCAGCCCGGCACCCAACAAGGCTAAAACGTTTCGCATGGCGTTCTCCTCGGGATTCCGGACGACTCCGCAGGAATTCCCTTGCTATTTGCGGTTTCGCCGCGCGGCGCTTCCCCAGCGGGACAGGCTGAACACAAGCTCCCGCACATCAATGGGCTTGGTGAGATGCGCGTTCATCCCGGCGGCGAAACTCCGCTCCTCGTCGCCGCGCATGGCGTGGGCGGTCATGGCAAGGATGGGGACGCTCCGGCAGCGGGGCAAGCCGCTCTCACGGATGCGCCGCGTGGCGTCATAGCCGTTCATGACCGGCATCTGCACATCCATCAAAATCACGTCGAAATCCTGATCTTCCGCATAGCGGTCCACGGCGTCCCGCCCATTCTCCGCCACGCACGTCTCCACGCCAAACCGGGCGAGCATGTTGAGGATCACATACTGATTGAGCTCGTTGTCCTCCACCACAAGGACCCGCTGCCCAACCAAATCCCCAAGGGGCAGGCTCTCGTCCGGAACATTGCCCCCGGAGCAGAACGAACCGGCATCACCCGGCGGAACGTCTTCAGCCAACGGGAAGGCCAGCTCAACCCGGAACGTACTGCCCTTGTTGACGCGGCTCCCCACTGTCAGCGTGCCGCCCATGAGTTCCACAAGCCGCTTGCTGATGGCAAGCCCGAGCCCCGTGCCGCCGAAACGGCGGGTGGCGGATTCGTCCACCTGCATGAACGGGCTGAAAATGCGCCCTATTTCCGATTCGGGGATGCCGATGCCGCAATCACGGACCACAAACTCCAGCCGCACGCGCGTGTTGGTGGAATCCACCACACGGACGCGCAGGCTGACCGACCCCTCGTCGGTAAACTTCACGGCGTTGTTGCACAGATTGAGAAGGACCTGCCGGACGCGCAGGGCGTCGCCCATAAGCAGCAAAGGCACATCCGGGGCGATCTCCAAAGAAAACTCAAGCCCTTTCCCCTCGGCTTCCGGAAGCACTACTGCGGCAAGGATACCAAGCTCTTTCTTGAGGTTAAAGGGAGTGCGGGCCAATTCCAGCTTGTTGGCCTCGACCTTGGTCAGATCAAGGATATCGTTGAGGATGCCGAGCAAGGCCGTGCTCGATTCGCTGATCCGGGAAATGTATTCATACTGCTGCGTGGTCAAATCCGTCTTCAAGGCCAGATAGGAAAGGCCGATGATCGCGTTCATGGGCGTCCGCAGCTCGTGGCTCATGTTGGCGAGGAAGGATGACTTGGCCCGGTTGGCGGCCTCCGCTGCCTCGGCGGCCATGCGCAGGGAAGCCTCATGCTGCTTGTGCTCGGTGATGTCGGCGACGTAGCCAACCGCCCGGACGGCATCGCCGTCCCGCGAGAATTCACACTCGAAATCGAACCACCGCGAACCCTTTTCCGGGTCCAGCAGTTCGATCTCAAAACGTTCGCACAGCCCCGGCTTCCATGAGGATCGGCGCAGCGCTTCCAGCACCCGCTTCCGGCAGCCCGGCGCTATGCGGCTCCATAATCCTCTGAACGCGGAAAAACACACCATGTCGGCGGGGATGCCGAACTGCTCGAAAAAAATGTCGTTGGCGGAAAAAAGAATCCGGCTGCCCCGCGTGCACTCGAATACGCCTATCCGGCCTATCCGGCAGGCCGTTTCGAACCGGGAAAGATTCTCGCGCAGCCGTTCCCGCATACTCTCCAGCTCGCTGACGTCCTGATGGTATCCTTTTAAGCGCAACAAGCCGTTCTTGCTGCGTCCGGGCAACAGCTTGCCGCCGCAGCGCACAAAAATACGCCCGCATACGGGATGGAGCCACGGGTACTGGACTTCATACCGCTGTCCGGTGCTGAGCATCTTTCCCACGCACTCGTCCACCGCGGCGCGATAAGCTTCATCCACGCGACCATACCAATGCCTGAAACAGTCCTCCGGCGAAGGGTGCGTCTCCAGACCGAGCAACAGCAACATGGTCTCGTTGGCCGTCATCCGGTGCTTTCCGTTTTCCTCGTCGACCTCAATGGCCCAAAGGCCCGTATTGCCGATCCGAAGAGCCTCGCTCATCCATTCGGGACTGTTGAACATGTCCGCGTCGATCCCCATAGCCCACCCTCCTCCGCCGCGATTCCGCAAACCGGAACCCTCGGAGCGTATCCAACATTCCACCTATCTGTCTCCCTCTGCGGCAGTGGCCTGCAAAGCGGGAACGTCAAGAATAACGATGTCTTTTCCCCTCAGCTCGACCAAACCCGCCTCGGAGAACCGGGACAGCTGGCGGGAAAGCGTTTCACGGGCCAGTCCGAGCAGGTTGGCGAGCACTTCCCGGGAAACCCCGAGCCGGATGCAGTCCCCACCCCCAATCTGCCTTCGGTGCAGCAAATACGTGGCAAGCCGGCAGGCCGCACCGCCCTGCCCCTGCGCAGCCAGCTTGTGCGCGAACATCCGCAGGCGAAGCGACAGCGCCGCGAGCATCCGCAAGGCCATCTCCGGATTTTCCGTCACCAGCGTGAACAGCGCATCCGCCGGAAGGAACAGGGTTTCCACATCGTCCACGGCCACGGCGGACGCGGGGAACGTTCCCTTCTGGAACATTGCCGCCTCGCCGATCGTGTTTCCCTTACGGACAAGGTGAAGCACCATCTCCCGCCCGTCGGGAGCGAACCGGACGACCTTCACGACGCCGCGCAGTACTATGTGCATACCGTCGGCGCGTTCCCCCTCACGGAACAGGGTCGCCCCGCGCGCAAACGCGCGCATCCGGCACCCCGCAGCGAGACGTTCCCGCTCGTCCGGGGACAACGGCTCAAACAGCGGCAAGCCCCCGAGCACTTCCAACCGTTCGTTTGACATGCCCGCTCCTGTTTCACAGTGTATTTCCTTGAAAAATACACCGGAGTCCTTGCCAGACGCAAGCGTTTCCGCACCAAAGGTTCCAAATGCAAAAAGGACGGGAGCTTCCAAAAAAGCTTCCGCCCTTTTTGCTGCATGACTGTTGACGGATGGGTTGGCGAGCCCCTGCGCGGCAGCCCTGCGGCGTCACAGGGCACGCGGGAGAAGCCCATCCCCCGTACTTAGCCCAGAAGGGCCTTCAAATCCTCGTCAGGGGTGGAAATGGGCTTGATGCCCCAGTTTTCGACCAGCAGATTAAGGATGTCGGGGGACACGAAGGCCGGGAGGCTCGGTCCGAGGTGGATGTTCTTCACGCCGAGGGCGAGCAGGGTCAGCAGGATGGCCACGGCCTTCTGCTCGTACCACGACAGCACCAGCGAGAGCGGCAGATCGTTGACGCCGCACTTGAGCGCGTCGGCCAGCGCCAGCGCCACCTTGACGGCGGAATAGGCATCGTTGCACTGCCCCACGTCCAAAAGGCGCGGGAACGGCCCGATCTTGCCGAGATCCTTGTCGAAGAAGCGGAACTTGCCGCACGCCAGCGTGAGGATGAGCGTATCCTGCGGGGTCTTTTCCACAAATTCGGTGTAGTAGTTGCGGCCCGGCTTCGCGCCGTCGCAGCCGCCCACGAGGAAGATGTGGCGCACGGCCCCGGACTTCACCGCGTCAAGCACGGCGGGGGCGGCGTCCAGCAGCGTCTTGCGCCCGAAGCCCACGGTCACTTCCTTGCCCGGCACGTCTTCCGCGAATCCGGGCAGTTCCAGCGCCTTAAGGATGAGCGGCGCGAAGTCCCGGTTCTTGATATGCACAAGGCCCGGCCAGCCCACGATGCCGGAGGTGAACACCTTCCCACCGTAATCCTTGGGGTTCTGGATACAGTTGGTGGTGAACAGCACCGCGCCGGGGAAACCGGGCAGTTCCTTCTGCTGGTTCTGCCACGCCGTGCCGTAATGCCCCACAAAATGCGGGAACGCCTTGAGCACCGGATACCCGTGCGCGGGCAGCATTTCGCCGTGGGTGTAGATGTTGATGCCCGTGCCCTGCGTCTGCTTCAGCAGTTCGTACAGGTCTTCGAGATCATGCCCGGAAACGAGGATGGCCTTGCCCTGGCGATGCCCGAGGGAAACCTGCGTGGGGACGGGATCGCCGAACGCCTTGGTGTTCCCGGCGTCCAGAAGCTCCATCGCCTTCAGGTTGGCCTTGCCGCAGCGCAGGACCAGATCCAGCCAATCTTCAAGGCTGCGCGCCTTGTCCGGCGTGCCGTCCTTGTCGGGCATCCCGGCGGCGAGCGCCTCATAGACGAAGGCGTTCAGTTCCGGGTCACGCTGGCCAAGGATCGCCGCGTGATCCGCATAGGCGGCTACGCCCTTCAGCCCGTACAGGAGCAGCTGCATGGCGGAACGGACGTTCACGTCGTCGCTGAAACGGTCGGTCCCGGCCTGCACCTTCCGGATGCTTTCCCAGTCGGCATCCACAGCCGCGTCACAGGTATCCGGCGTACAGCCGAGCTTCGTAGCGAGCGCCTTGCGGCGGCGTATGGCTTCCCGCGCCACTTCTTCAAGGGCCGCGGGATCGAAATTCACGTTGGTAAGGGTGGAGAACAGCGCGCGGACGGTAAAGTCGTCCGTATCCTGCTCGATCACGCCCTTGGCGCGGGCCTTGAGCGCCGTGCGGGACAGCAGACGCAGGGCATAGATCACATGGTCCTGAAGATCGGCCACCGGAGCCAGCTTGCCGCAAACGCCCATAACCGTGCAGCCCGTGCCCTTCGCCGTCTGTTCACACTGATTGCAAAACATGGAAACCTCCAGAGTTGAGGGGAAACGACATCATCTTGTAAACGGACATTCCCTTCTTTACCGAAAAAAGGCAGTGATCGGGATCACAATCACCCCTCCCGCATAAAAAAATCATGCCGCAGCCGCGTGTTCCGCCCGTTTTTCCCGGCTTGACAAGGCTCTCGCACGCCAGATAGAAAAACCAGTTAACCGGTTTCACGCCGGGCCATCCAATCCGCAGCGCGCAACCGCGCCCTGCCCCGGAGTTCGCCTCATCATGATATGCAAACGCTGCAAGTCCGCCACGGCCATCATTTCCCTGCCGAGCCACAACACCGGATTCTGTGAAAACTGCTTCCGGGATTTCTTCTCCGCGCAGGTCGCCCGCGGCATCGAAACCGGAAAGCTGTTCACCCACGAGGACCGCATCCTCGTCGCCCTGTCCGGCGGCAAGGATTCCCTGTCCCTCATGCTGGAACTTTCGCGTCAGGGCTATGACGTTACCGGCCTGCACATCGACCTCGGCATCCCCGGCTCGTCCGAAATCGTGCGCGGGGTCATCGAACGCTTCTGCGGCAAGCACGGCTTCAAGCTCATCGTCAAGGAAATGGCCAAGGAAGGGCTTGCCATCCCGCTGGTCAAGCAGCGCCTCAAGCGTCCCATCTGTTCCGCCTGCGGCAAGATCAAACGGCACTATTTCAACAAGACGGCGCTTGAAGAAGGCTTCACCGCCCTTGCCACCGGGCACAACCTCGACGACGAGATCGCCCGCCTGTTCAGCAACACCCTCCGCTGGGACGTCGGCTACCTGTCGGATCAGGGCCCGCGCCTCGACGGGGAAGACGGCTTCGCCCGCAAGGTAAAACCCTTCTGGCGTCTGACCGAATTTGAAACCGCAACGTACGCCTTCCTCGAAGAGATCGAGCACCATCATACGCCCTGCCCTTACAGCGCGGGCGCGAGCTTCACGTACTACAAGGGGCTCTGGAACCAGCTTGAAGAGGAAATGCCCGGACGCAAGCTTTCCTTCTACGTGGACTTCCTCAAGCGCGGGCGTTCCGCCTTCGCCGGGCTCGAAAGGACGGAAGGCGACGCCCTCGCCCCCTGCACCGTCTGCGGCTACCCGACATCCTCCGGGGTGTGCGGCGTCTGCCGCATCCGGGAAGTCGTCAAGGAAGGGAAAGAGTAGAGATTGGGAGGGGGAGAGGCCCTTTCTGGAGAAGGGGCCTCTCCCCCTCCCAAACCCTCCCCCTCTCCCCAAAGACTTTTGGCCTTATCGAATCCCTCTTTCCGGTTTTTCGGAAGGTGAAGGCCGGGGGCGCGGATCGGGTCCGGAAAAATATTTTGAGAGCGAATCAGTTCTGAGGAGCCGGATGCGGACATCCCGCCGGAGCAGTCTAGCCGGTGCGGGGAAAATCCCCGGTTGCCCTCTTGGAGAAACTATGAGCATCAAGCAGCGATTTGAGCAGGAGCCGATCTACCTTATGGACGGATCGGCCTTCGTATACCGGGGATTCTACGCCAACCAGAGTATGCAGCGTTCGGACGGATTCCCGACGAGCGCGCTGTTCATCGTGGCCCGCATCCTCATGCGCATCCTCCGCGAGGAACAGCCCAAGCATTTCGCCTTCGTGCTCGACGGGCACGGCCCCAACTTCCGGCACGAGCTTTTCCCGCTCTACAAGGCGCAGCGCAGCGCCACCCCGGAAGACCTCATCAAGCAGATCGATCCCATCCATCGGCTCATCAAGGCGCTCGGCCTGCACCTCGAAGTCTCCGACAGCTGCGAGGCGGACGACTGCCTCGCCTCGCTTGCCAAGCGCTACCGCGAGGAACGCCCGGTGATCCTCGTGGCTACCGACAAGGACCTCAAGCAGTGCCTGCATGACAACGTCATGATGTGGGACCCTGCCAGCAGGGACGAAAAAATCGTCACACTCAAGAGCTTCGAGGAAGAAACGGGCCTCAGGCCCACGCAATGGCCGGACGTGCAGGCGATCATCGGCGACTCCAGCGACAACATCCCCGGCGTCCGCGGCGTGGGGCCGAAGACGGCGGAAAAGCTGTTCCACGAGTACGCCTCGCTGGAAGCCATCCGGGACGGCTTCGCCTCCATGAAGCCCGCCCTGCAAAAAAAATTCGACGGCCAGCTCGAAGCCATGTTCCTGTACCGCCAGCTCACCACGCTGGACACCAGCCGCTGCGCCTCCCTCACGCTCGACGCCATGCGCGTGCGCCCGGTGAACCGGCAGGAAGCCGCCACCCTGCTCCGCGAATTCGAGCTCAGCTCTCTTGAGCGCGAACTCGCCACGCTCATCCGCGACGGACGCGTGGCCGTGGAGCACGACGCTTCGGAAACGGTGGATTCCGGAAAAAGCGGCTCCATGCGCCAGCTTTCCCTGCTCGACACGCCCAAGGCCGAACCGCGCCAGCGCCTCCGCGACGCCTCCGATCCCTTCTTCGACGCGCTGGAAGGCAACCCCGTGGCGGTGCTCGGCGGGCACGGCGAACTGGCCATCGCCGTCGGGGATAAGGAAATCGTCTATACCGGCCTGACGCCCAAGCTCGTGGACCGCCTGCTCAAGGCGAAGTTCGTGATCGCGCCGGACGTCAAGGCGCTGCTGCACACGCACGCGGACTGGGGACGCATCCCGCCGGAAAAATGGTTTGATCTCGGGCTCGCCAGCTACCTTCTGGAGCCGGAGGACCGCGACTACGGCTGGCCCAAGCTGTCCGCCCGCTGGGGCACGGCGCTCGGGCTTTCGGCGGCCAATCCCGGCCTTCTCGCCCTCACCATGACCGACCAGCTGCTCAAACGGCTGTCCGGCGCGCACCTCGTCGAGCTCATGAAGACGCTCGAACTGCCGCTTATCCCGGTGCTTGCGGATATGGAAAGCGCGGGCGTCAAGCTCGACGCGGAAGCGCTCGCCGGTTTTCTGGAAGAAGTGCAGAAGGATCTGGACCGCATCACCGAGGACATTTACCGCGAGGCGCAAGGGCCGTTCAACATCCGTTCCGCACAGCAGCTCGGGGACGTGCTGTTCAACCGCCTGAAGCTCCCTGTTTCCGGCAAAACGCGCGGCGGGCAGGCTTCCACCTCGCAGGACGTGCTGGAAAAACTCTCCGGCCACCATCCGGTGGTGGACGCGCTCCTTGAATTCCGCAAGCTGGAAAAGCTGCGCTCGACCTATCTGGAACCGCTGCCCCGGCTCATGGGCGGCGACGGACGCATCCGGACCACGTTCAACCAGCTTGCGACCGCAACGGGCCGCCTTTCGTCCAGCAACCCGAATCTCCAGAACATCCCGGTGCGCGGAGCGCTCGGACGCCGGATGCGCGCCTGCTTCACCGCGCCAGAAGGCAAAAAGCTCATCTCGGCGGACTATTCGCAGATCGAACTGCGGGTACTGGCGCATCTTTCCCGCGACGAGACGCTGCTGGCGGCCTTCCGCGAAGGCGCGGACATCCACGCCCGCACGGCCAGCCTCCTCTTCGACGCCCCGCCTTCCGAGATCACCCCGGATCAGCGCCGCAACGCCAAGACCATCAACTTCGGGCTGATCTACGGCATGGGCCCGCAGAAGCTGGCGCAAGAGCTCAAGATCCCGCTGTCCGAAGCCAAGGCGTTCATGGCCCGCTATTTTGAACGGCTGCAGGGGCTCAAGCATTTCTACGAGAACGTCGAGGAAATGGCCCGCGAACAGGGCTATGTCACCACGCTTGCCGGGCGGCGACGCCCCCTGCCGGACATTCAGGCCGAAAGCCAGCAGGCGCGTTCGCTCGCCCGGCGTCAGGCCATCAACACGCTCATTCAGGGCAGCGCTGCGGACATCATCAAGCTCGCCATGCTTGCCGTCCACGATGACGAAACTCTCCGCACGCTGGACGCCAAGCTGCTGCTCCAAGTGCATGACGAACTGCTGCTTGAAGTCCCCGAAGCCGCCGCGCAGGAGGCCGGGGAGCGCGTCGCCGCGCTCATGGCAAACGTCCGTCCCGGCGGGATCGTCCTCGACGTGCCCCTCAAGGCCGACTGGGGAGCCGCCGAGAACTGGGGCGATGCGCATTAATTATAAAGGGGAAAACGTGGGGAGGGGAAGGAGAACCCTTCTGAAGAAGGGCTTCTCCTTCCCCTCCCCACACCCCTCCCCTTCCTCTCCTAAGACTTTTGTGTTTTGAGACTTGGCATTGGCGGCAACTGTGCCATGCATCATCCTTTGAAAGGAAACCGGGAGAAAGCTATGCCCCGATTCATCAATCCCAAGCATCTGATGGGAGCCACCAAGAATTCCCTGTCCGGCCTCGTGTTCGCATGGAAAGGAGAACAGGCGTTCCGGCATGAAGTGCTCGTACTGGTTGTTCTGGCGGCACTGCTTGCCGTGACGGGCAAAGATGCCGGACAATGGCTGCTGGTGCTCGGAGGCTGGCTCGGGGTCATGGTCGTGGAACTGCTCAACAGTGCCGACGAGGAATCCTTCGATCTCGTGACCACCGAATGGAACGAACACGTCAAACGCGGCAAGGATATGGCCTCCGCCGCCATCTTCCTAGCAATGGTCATCAACGCGGGCATCTGGACCTACGTTTTCCTCCTGAACTGAATATCCCTCTAAAAAATCACAAAAACTATCGCCGCATTGTAAACGGAAAAACAGGGAACGACACTCACGCCTCCCCCACCCCATTACGAAAGTCTTAGGAGAGGGAGGGGAGAGGTCTGGAGAGGGGAGGGAGAAGCCCTTCTCCAGAAGGGTTCTCCCTCCCCTCTCCAGTTGCCTTTCACCCTTCTCTCTCCAAAGGACACCCATGCAACAGCTTTTCCTCAAAAAACACGAAGACCGCCGCCTGCGGGCGGGGCACCTGTGGATATTCAGCAACGAAGTGGACGTGAAACGATCCCCGCTGACGGCGTTCGCGCCGGGCGAGGCCGCGCAGGTCTGCGCCGCCGACGGGCGCACCATCGGGACGGCCTACGTCAACCCCGCTTCGCTCATCGCCGCGCGCATCGTCAGCCGCAAGGCCGATGAGCCGCTCGACGCCGCCCTCATCAAAAAACGCCTTGAACGGGCTTTGCAGCTGCGCGAAACGCTGTTCGACGTGCCCTTTTACCGCCTGTGCCACGGCGAAGGCGACTGGCTGCCCGGCCTCGTGCTCGACCGCTACGGCGACGTGTTCAGCGCTCAGATCACCACGGCGGGTATGGAAGCCCAGAAGGATGCCCTGCTTGAAGTGCTCGGAGAGCTGTTCACCCCCAAAGCCGTGCTGCTCCGCAACGATGTGGGCGTGCGGACGATGGAAAACCTGCCCCTGCTCGTGGAAACGGGCATGGGCACGGTGCCGGACGAAATCGAAGTACGGGAAAGCGGCGCAGCCTTTACCGTCTCGCTGGCGGAAGGCCAGAAGACCGGCTGGTTCTACGACCAGCGCCCCAACCGGGTGGAGGCCGCCAAGTACGCCAAGGGCAAGACCGTGCTCGACGCCTTCTGCTACGCGGGCGCGTTCGGGGTCATGGCGGCCCGGAACGGTGCGGCGGGCGTGACGTTCCTCGACGCCTCCAGACAGGCTCTCGACATGGCAAGCCGCAACCTTGCCGCCAACGCCGGATGCCCCGGCGAGACGCTGCCCGGCGACGCGCTGGACACGCTGGCGTCCCTGCGCGACGGGGGGCGGAAATTCGGCGTGGTCTGCGTCGATCCCCCGGCCTTCATCAAGCGCAAGAAGGACGCCGAACAGGGCCTCAACGCCTACCGCCGGGTCAACGATCTGGGCTTGCAACTCGTGGAAAACGGGGGCATTCTTACGAGCTGTTCCTGTTCGCACCACCTTGAGGCCGAAGCGCTGCGCCGCCTGATCGCCCAGTGCGCCGCCAAGAGGGGCCTGAACACGCAACTGCTGTATCAGGGCTTCCAGGGGCCGGATCATCCGGTGCATCCGTCCATGCCCGAAACGGCCTATCTCAAAGTCTTTATCCTGCGGGTCTGGAAAGACTGATCCGCGCCGCGAAATTTGTCCGCATGACAGGAGACATCATGTTCAACAAGCCCCGTTTGCTCACTCCCGGCCCCACGCCTCTGCCCGAACGCGTCCGCCTCGCCCTCGCGCAGGACATGATCCATCACCGGAAGCCCGGCTTCAAGAAAATCCTGCTGGAAACCGAAACCATGCTCCAGAAGCTGTTCGGCACCGAACAGCCGGTGCTCCCGCTTTCCTGCTCCGGCACCGGGGCCATGACCGCCGCCGTGCACGGCCTGTTCCTGCCCGGCGAAACCGTCATCGTGGTGAACGGCGGCAAATTCGGTGAACGCTGGTCCAAAATCGCCGCCGTACGCGGGCTTAAGGTCGTGGAAATCGATGTGGCCTGGGGGCAGGCCGTGACGCCCGCGCAGGTCGAACAGGCGCTCCGCGAACATCCCGAGGCCAAGGGCGTGTTCATGCAGGTCTGCGAAACCTCCACCGCCGCGCAGCATCCGGTGGAAGCCATCGCCCGGCTTACCCGCACGCGCGAAGTGCTCCTTGTCGCGGACGGCATCTCGGCGGTCGGCATCTCTCCCTGCCCGATGGACGCATGGGGCATCGACTGCCTCCTCACCGGCTCCCAGAAGGGCCTCATGGTCCCGCCCGGCATGGCGCTGATGGCCCTTTCCGCGCGCGCATGGAAACGCGCCGAATCCATCCCCGTCTCCTGCTTCTATTTCAACCTCGCGGGCGAACGCGACAACCTGCTCAAGGGGCAGGGGCTGTTCACCTCGCCGGTCAACCTCATCGTGGGGCTGCACGAAAGCCTGTCCATGCTGTTCGAAGAAGGCGGCCTCGACGCCCTGTACCGCAAGCAGTGGGCGCTCACCTGCATGGTCCGTACCGGGGCGCTGGCGCTGGATCTGCCCCTGTTCGCGCCCACGCATTACGCATGGGGCGTCACCAGCATTATGCTGCCCGCCGGGGTGGACGGCGACAAGCTCCTCAAGGTGGCGGCCGACGAATGCGGCATCGTATTCGCGGGGGGACAAGATCATTATAAGGGCCGCATGGTCCGCTTCGGGCACATGGGCTGGGTGGACTGGGCCGACGCGCTGGCGGGATTGCACGCTCTGGCGCACGGTTTGCGCGCCTCCGGCGGCTTCAGCGCGTCGCGCGATTATCTGGAAACGGCACTTTCCGCATATCATCGCGCCCTTGACGTTGAGCCGGGACGAGTTATTCCTGATGTAAGAAGTTGAACCGGCATCCCCGCCGGACCCATCATAGACACTCGTTCCACGGAGACACCATGAACGCTGCTTCCCCTGAAGACCACAAGGCCTGTGACTGCAATAAGCCCGGCTGCGACTGCTCCATGCCGCAGGTTACGTTTTCCACGTTTATCCTTTCCCTCGCCTCGTCCGCGCTGGTGCAGCTCGGCGAGGTCCCCAATCCTGAATCGGGCGCGACCGAACAGGATTTGGTCATAGCCAAGCATACCATCGACATCCTGACCATGCTCGAAGAAAAGACCAAACAATGCCTCGACAGCGACGAAGCCCGCCTTCTGGAGGGCATCCTGTACGAACTGCGCATGAAATACGTCATGAAAAAGGTGGATTAAAAGCCATGCCACAAGAAATGATCCGGGTGGGCCTTGTCGGGGTCACCGGCTACACCGGAATGGAGTTGGCGCGCCTGCTGACCGGCCATCCGAACATGAAGCTCACCGCCGCCACCTCCCGCACCGAAGCGGGCAAGCGGCTCGGCGATCTGTATCCGTTCCTCAATGGCCTGCCGGGAGCCGACGTCATCCTCATCGAGCCCGAACCGGAACTCATCGCCAAAGAATGCGATCTGGCCTTCCTCGCCGTCCCGCACACGGCGGCCACCGAAATGGCGGCGGCGCTTGTGGAGCGCGGCCTCAAGGTGGTGGATCTTTCCGCCGACTTCCGCCTCAAAAGCGCGGAAACCTATGAGCAGTGGTACAAAGTCGAGCACAAGCGACCCGACCTGCTTCCCGAAGCGGTATACGGCCTGCCGGAACTCTACGCCTCCGACATTGCCAAGGCGCGCCTTGTGGCGAACCCCGGCTGCTACCCCACCTCGATCATCCTCGGCATGACCGCGGCCCTCGCCGACGGCCTGATCGAAACCCACGGCATCGTCGCGGACTCCAAGTCCGGCGTATCCGGCGCGGGCCGTTCCGCCAAGCTCGGTTCGCTCTACTGCGAAGTCGCGGACTCCTTCAAGGCTTACGGCATCGGCACGCACCGCCACACCCCGGAAATCGAGCAGGAACTGTCCCGTCTGGCGCACGGGCCCATGACCATCTCTTTCAATCCGCATCTTGTGCCCATGAACCGCGGCATCCTGTCCACGATCTACGCACAGCTCAAGGCTCCCCTCTCGCAGGCGGACGCCCAGCGGGTGTATGAGGAAACATGGGCGGACAGCCCGTGGGTGCGCGTCCTGCCCTCCGGCCAGCTTCCCGAGACCCGTAATGTCCGTGGGACGATGTTCTGCGACATGTCCGTCATCGTCGATCCCCGGACCAACCGTCTCATCGTGGTATCCGTCATCGACAACGTCTGCCGCGGCGCATCCGGGCAGGCCATCGCCAACGCCAACATCATGTGCGGGCTTCCGGTCACGACCGGACTCATGCTCTGCGCCATGATGCCGTAAGGCCTGCCGGGGGGAATCGCTCTGCGTGCGATGCCCGTAAGACTCGCAAGCTCGCCTAACGGTCACGGCTTCGCCGCCCTTTGGGTCGAATTCCCCCGGCCCCCCTCAGAGCGATCGAAAACGAACGGTTCCAAACCGCCTTGCGCCGGTTTGGAACCGTTCGTTTTCGATCGCCCCGTATTGTTACATCGTACTTTCGCAACAGGCTATCGTTTTCAATGCAACAAAGTCCATCATTCCAAAGAATTGGTTATGATAATCACAGAAAAATCCGGAATAGGGATTCGATAAAGATGAAAGTCTTGGGAGAGGAGGGGTGGGTGCGAGCCGCGCCGGCAGTTTTTGGGGAGGAGGAGAACCGTGGGGTGCTCCTCTCCCCAATCTCAAAATCTCTTTACTGCCCCTCAACACGCACAGCGCAGCATCTTGGCGCCGTCGCGGAAGAGGATCTGCATCTTATCGGGAGGAAAGATTTCCTGCACGACGCCGCTGCCGAACTTGGGATGATCGATAACATCGCCGACGGCGAAGGACTCGTTCATGGCGTAGGGGCGGGCGGAAGCGGCGGTCATGTTCATGGTGCGCTGCCAATTCTGCTCCATGTCCTCAGCGGCCTTTTGCGCTTTGGCGGCGGCCCGGGACACGGCGGCGGGCGATGCGGCGGCCGTCGAAGGCGTGGAGGTGGGCTTGAAGGAATTCACGGCCTCCTTACGGGTCTCACCGGCCTTTACGCGGCAAACGGCCGTCTTTCCCTTCGCTTCCTTGGGAGTCGCAGGCGGGTAATACTTATGCACGCTTCCGCAGGCGCGGCATTCCACCTTGACAATTTCCCCGCCGACAAGGGCGACGATGACATGCCCGGTAATGTCATTGCAGCGAGTGCAACGGGCTTCAATACGATCTCCGGGACCCGGCAAACCAGCCATAAAAACTCCTTCAAAACACGCTATCACGAAAAAGAATGAAGAAAAAAAGCCAGCAAACGAAATACGTCCGGGGTACGAACACAGCAGGAACGAACCCCTCGTTTCTTTGTCCAGACCGGAAAGAATACACGCATGATAACGCAGTGACAAGCCCTGACGCGCCGAAAAAGAATATCCAAACATCCGTGCGGGCTACACGGCATCTCCATTGGAGGAGCCCGGCAAATCGGCTCTGGTGCAACAAAAACGGTTCTGGTATGGTGCAACGAACACAAACCCAATGAAAGGAGCGTTCTTATGGATGCCTTTGAAGTCCTCCATACTCGCCGCAGCATCCGCCAGTTCCTGAACCGGCCCGTCGGAGAAGATCTCGTCAAAGAGTTGCTGAGCGCCGCCATGTCCGCGCCTACTGCGGGGGGCATCCAGCCGTGGAGGTTCGTGGTCATCACGGACCGCGAAAAACTGGATAAGATTCCGGATTTTCATCCATATGCGGGCATGATCAAGCAGGCTCCGCTCGCCATCCTCGTGTGCGGGGACACCACGTCGGCCAATTACGGCAAATACTGGGTGCAGGACTGCTCCGCCGCTATGGAAAACCTGTTGCTCGCGGCACGCGCCAAGGAGCTGGCTTCGCTCTGGTGCGGCGTCCACCCCGTCCCCGAACGGGAACAGGCTTTCCGTGAGCTCTTTAATCTTCCGGATACCGTATCGCCGCTCGGCCTTGCCATCCTCGGCTATTCCGAGACGCCTTTCTCGCATAAGGAACGTTACGACGAACAGAAAGTGCATTATAACGTCTGGTAACCCCCTCCGACCCGACTGCACTGTACGGTTTGAAACAGTCCCCGCACGAATAATTGAAGCTATCTACAGGAAAATACAGGCAATAAACTATCCTCGAAGCCGTGACGCTTCCGCATGGACAAGAAACAGCCTACGGATGATGACGTATCGCTTCATAGGGCAATGCAAATCTGCATTGCCCTATGACAGAGAGTGCACACCGAATTCTCCTCGCTGCATCATAAACGGCGACTCCATGAGTTCAGCCTCTGGATTCAGTACCGAACACATTGCCCTTGTGTACCTTTCTCTCGTTGCCCTGCTGTCGCGTTGCGGTTGAAAGGGGTTGATGACCGTCCTCTTTTCTTGTCGACAACAGCTGCATCTGTGTGATGATGCCGCGCCGTTCTCCCTGATTCCATCGCATCCCGTTCTTTTTTTATCCCCCACGTCTCCAGGTTCTTGCGGCATGGAACTCTCGAGTTTTTTTCAAAAGAGCCCTTCCTAGGGATGGCGTCTCTCAAGAGTTCCCTGGTGAACTCCAGAGCATGATGGGCCTTATGGGGTCGGAACTCCAGAAGGGAAGGGAGAAACACCTATCCAATATAACATAACAATATAAATATGTTAAAACCATACAAACAGAAAAAAGCAGAATCACTTATCCGTTTTTGTGCCCTATATACCGTTCCATATGCGCTCTCTTGTCCAAATCATATCAAATTTGTTCCCCTTTGATTGAGCATTCAGTCTATTGTGTTCATATACAAGGCTTATTCCTCTCCGCTCCGTATTCGTTCCCCAATAACCCGCTATTACATTCAAAATTCGGTTGACAATAGACCGTGTCCTGTTATTAGTCGGACTAAAGGCGTCTGGTCTGTGGAGCCGTAAACTCCACAACCGCTCACAGGCAGAGGAATCGGTGAACTTTTTCACCAAAACAGATTTGGCTTTCGGCACATGCCCAAAGCCAGGAGGAGACTGTTATGGCAAATGAAAACAGCAACGTGGTCGTAGACCGAGCTCAATCGCACTGGTCAGACCTGTGGAAGAAGGAAGACTACTGGGCCATTTGGCTTGGTTTCGCTCTGCTCATCGCGGCCATCTGCATTTTCATCAATGGCGCTCCGGCCAGTTATAAAGAAACGATCGATAAGTCCAACGCGATCATGAAGGTGGAAGCCGAGAAGGCTCCATTTAAGACTATCGCGTATATCCAGGCTCAGGACGCCAAGAAGGGCGTCGTAGGCACCAACCTGCCTATCGCCAAGGAAATCAAGGCATTCATCGCCAGCCCCGGCAAATGGACGGACAACCCCGTGAAGTCCATGTTCACCAGCCAGGCCGAAGCCGACGCGAAGAACGCGGCCAACAAGGAAAAGGCTGAAGCCGCCAAGGCCAAGGCCGAAAGCTCTTTCGCCGCCGCTCAGGCCGCCGAAAAGCTCGCCGCCGACGCGGGCTACAAGGATGCCAGCCTGAACACCGCCGCCGAAGCGGCCATCAAGGATTGGACCAAGGCCAAGGCCGACGCGTCCAAGGCTTCCGCCAAGGCCAAGCCCGTAAACCTCTTCACCACCCTGCCCTTGCTGATGGTCGCCTTTGCCCTGTTCTTCGGCATCGGCATCTTCGTCATGGGCCAGAACCTGCCCAAGTTCCTCATCGGCTTCGTGGGCCTGTTCGTCGTCGTGGTGATCGCCATGATCCTCGGCAAGCAGTCCACCATGGCCTACTACGGCATCGGCGTGGAGCCCTGGGGCATCATGTTCGGGATGATCATCGCCAACACGATCGGCACCCCGCAGTGGATGAAGCCCGCGCTCCAGGTTGAATACTTCATCAAGACGGGCCTCGTGCTCCTCGGCGCGGAAATCCTGTTCGACAAGATCATCGCCATCGGCACCGCCGGTATCTTCGTGGCGTGGGTGGTCACCCCCATCGTGCTCATCACGACCTTCATCTTCGGCCAGAAGGTCCTCAAGATGGCTTCCCCGACCCTGAACATCACCATCTCCGCCGACATGTCCGTGTGCGGCACCTCCGCCGCCATTGCCGCGGCCGCCGCGTGCCGCGCCAAGAAGGAAGAGCTTACCCTCGCCCTTGGCCTGTCCATGACCTTTACCGCCATCATGATGGTGGCCCTGCCCGCCTTCATCAAGTACCTCGGCCTGCCTGAAGTGCTTGGCGGCGCGTGGATCGGCGGTACGGTCGACTCCACGGGCGCCGTGGCCGCCGCCGGCGCGCTGCTCGGCCCCAAGGCCATGTACGTGGCCGCGACCATCAAGATGATCCAGAACGTGCTCATCGGCGTGACCGCCTTCGGTATCGCCGTGTACTGGTGCACCAGCGTTGAAAAGACCGCCGGACGCGAAACCAGCCTGATGGAAATCTGGCACCGTTTCCCCAAGTTCGTCATCGGCTTCCTCACCGCTTCGATCATCTTCTCCATCTACAGCGCCGACCTCGGCCCTGACCTCGGCACCGCCCTCATCAACAAGGGCGTCATCGACGGCATCGAAAAGGGCGTCCGCACGTGGTTCTTCGTGCTCGCCTTTACCGCCATCGGCCTGAGCACCAACTTCCGCGAACTCGCCCCCTACTTCAAGGGCGGCAAGCCCCTCATCCTGTACGTCTGCGGCCAGTCCTTCAACTTGGCTCTGACCCTCCTCATGGCGTATGTGATGTTCTACCTCGTCTTCCCCGAAATCACGGCGAAGATCTAACGGACTCATCGGCGCATCCGGCTTCCGGGTGCGCCACTTCCGGCAAGCCCGGACCCGGAGGTGGGATCGCCCGGCGATTCCACCTCCTTATTCAAAAGCTCACCGGGCCGGGATCTTCCCGGCACCCCTCATAGGAAACGCATCATGTCCAGACGCCCTCTCCCCGGCTATGTGAAACTGCTTCTCTGCATGTTCACGATATGGCTGCTGCTCTGGGTCATCACCCCGCTTTGGGTGCCCTACAGCAAGCTGCATCAGGATTTCGCCGCGGCACAGGAAAAATATGATGTGCCCATCGGCGCCCTCTACTACAACGACATTCCCTTCATCAACGAAGCCGCTATGGAAATCCGCGACACGTGGCGTTTCCTCCCGCGCGGCCCGTTGCCTGAAAAGAAATAGCGGAGATGACCGGGGGAGGAATAACCCTTCTTCAGAAGGGTTATTCCTCCCCCGGCCCCCCTCCTTTTCCAAGACTTTCGACTGGTGGGGAGGCGGCTCAAAAGGAGTCCCCGCCTGATGGATGCTGACGAGAAAGAAGAAGAAGAAGAAGAAGAAGAAGAAGAAGAAGAAGAAGAAGACTCTTCCTTTGCAAAGCAAAAAGGCTGCGAACATCCGTTCACAGCCTTTCGTTTTTTCAACGGGACTCCCTCCGCGCGGCCTCCCCGCCAGTCAAAGTTTTCGCGGGGAAAGGGAGGGGTTCGGGGAGGGGAAGGGGGGCCTTTTCCAAAAGGCTCCCCTTCCCCTCCCCGGTTGCTTTATTCTTCGCCGTCGAAAGCGAGGTTGGCGCCCATGACGGGGCCATAGTACATGGCGGCGTCGTCAAGGTCTTCCTCGATGCGGAGAAGCTGGTTGTACTTGGCGAGACGGTCGCTACGGCAGAGCGAACCGGTCTTGATCTGACCGGCGTTCACGCCCACGGCGAGGTCGGCGATGAAGCTGTCCTCGGTTTCGCCGGAGCGGTGGGAAACGACCGTCGTGTAGGCCGATTCCTTGGCAAGCTGGATGGCGTCGAGGGTCTCGGTCAGGGTGCCGATCTGGTTCACCTTGATGAGGATCGAGTTGGCGATGCCCTCTTCGATGCCTTCAGCGAGGATATCGGGGTTGGTCACGAACAGGTCGTCGCCCACAAGCTGGATGTTGTCGCCAAGGGCATCGGTCAGTTCGCGCCAGCCGTCCCAGTCGTCTTCGGCAAGGCCGTCTTCAATGGAGATGAGCGGATACTTGGCGGTGAATTCCGCCAGCCATTCGATCATTTCCGGGCTGCTCAGAGCGCCCTTTTCGCCGATCATGTACTTGCCGTTCTTGTGGAACTCGGAAGCCGCCGCGTCGATGGCAAGCACCACTTCGGAACCGGGGTTGTAGCCGGATTCCTCAATGGCCTTCAGGATGTAGCTGAACGCCTCGTCGTGGTTCTTGAGGTTGGGAGCAAAGCCGCCCTCATCGCCCACGCTGGTGATGTGGCCATCGGCGGCGAGGATGGTTTTCAGAGTATGGAAGATTTCGGAGCCCATGCGCAGGCCGTCGGCAAACGTGTGCGCGCCGACGGGCATAATCATGAATTCCTGAATGTCCAAGTTGTTGGGGGCGTGAGCGCCGCCGTTGATGATGTTCATCATGGGAACGGGCAGCACCTTGGCGTTGACGCCGCCGATGTACTGGTACAGCGGCAGGGCCAGGGATTCGGCGGCGGCGCGGGCCGTGGCGAGCGACACGCCGAGCATGGCGTTGGCGCCGAGGCGGGACTTGTTGTCCGTGCCGTCCAGATCCAGCATGGTGTTGTCCACCTGCACCTGGCGCAGCGCGTCGAGGCCCACGATCGCTTCCGCGATCTCGGTGTTCACGTTTTCAACGGCCTTGCTGACGCCCTTGCCTTTATAACGAGCCTTGTCTCCGTCGCGCAGTTCCAGCGCTTCGCGGGTCCCCGTGGAAGCCCCGGACGGGACGGCGGCACGGCCTACATGACCGGAATCAAGGGAAACTTCTACCTCTATCGTAGGATTGCCGCGCGAATCAAGAATTTCGCGGGCCCAAACTGAAGCGATCGTGCTCATGGTCCAGCTCTCCGTTCTGCCCCTGAACAGTGTGTGACCTTGGGGACAGGGGCAAGCCTCCCGGTCACGGAACATCTTTTTTCACATACCATCAAACGCGGGGCACTGCAATGAGCCGCCGCTCCGGATCCCGCATCGCCTTGCCATCGCAACACATTTGCCACAAAGCCCTCTGGAGGGCAGGCATGGCGAACACGCTCCGCCCCCTCACATGGCCATCACGCACAAACGGATGAAGGCACCGGAAGGGAAACTCTCCCAAGCGGGACAAGGCGGATTCAATGGCTTTTCAGAGTTCATGAAAGCTTCCTCCATATGTGGAAAACGTATTTCCCTTTCGGAACGCCTCGTCTTGAAACGTCTTTCCAAATCGTTTACCGTCCATTCTTTGGAGAAAACCCGGGAAGCCTTCCCGGGAACCGTGGTTTCCCATATCCCAGGAGATATCCCATGCGTACACTCGTGCTCTTGATGGCCGCCCTGTTTCTTGCGGCCGGGCTGGCCTCCGCGCCGGCCCAGGCCATAGGCGTCCAAAAAGAAATGAAGGTCGGCTTTATCTATATTTCCCCGATCGGCGAGGGAGGGTGGTCATACGCGCATGATCAGGCCCGCAAGTTCCTGAGCTCCCTGCCCGGCGTGACGACCTCGTATGTGGAAAGCGTACCCGAAGGGCAGGACGCCGAGCGCATCATCCAGAACATGGCCCGTAAGCATTACGATATCATTTTTGCGACCAGTTTCGGCTACATGGATTCCATGCTCAACGTCGCCGAACAGTTCCCGAATTCCACGTTCATGCACTGCTCCGGCTATAAGACCGCCCCCAACATGAGCAACTATTTCGGCCGGATCTATCAGGCCCGTTACCTTACCGGCCTTGTGGCCGGTTCCATGACCCAAAGCAACGTCATCGGCTACGTGGCGGCCTTCCCCCTCCCCGAAGTCATCCGCGGCATCAATGCGTTTACCCTCGGCGTGCGCGCCGTGAACCCCAAGGCCGAAGTCCGCGTGGTCTGGACCAAGTCATGGTATGATCCCGCCATGGAAAAGAGCGTAGCCAAGAACCTCATCAAAGAGGGCGCGGACGTCATCGCGCAGCATCAGGACTCCAGCGGGCCGCAAGAAGCCGCACAGGAACAGGGGACCTACTCCATCGGTTACAATACCGACATGAGCCGGGTCGCGCCCAGGGCTCACATGACCTCCGCCATATGGTCGTGGAACCCCGTCTACGAAAACGTCGTGGAGCAGGTCCGCGCCGGGACGTGGAAAAACGGCTCCTTCTGGTACGGCATGGAAACCGGCGTGGTGGATATCGCCCCCTACGGCCCCATGGTCCCGCAAAACGTGCGCGACTTGACCGAGGCGGCCAAGGCCGACATCAAAAGCGGCAAACTCGTTGTCTTCACGGGCCCCATCAAAGATCAGAAAGGCGTTGAGCGCATCCCCACGGGCATGGTTCCTTCCGACAAGGAACTGCTCGGCATGGATTGGTTCGTTGAAGGCGTCATCGGCACGATCGACTAGAGAACGCGTCTTGAAAAGGAGGAGCCCCGGAATGGCAGGATTCCCGTTTATGAGACAGGCGGAGGCATTCCGAAGCTCCTTGCCGTTTATCCTGCTGCTGGCCGTTTTCATCCTGCCGTGCCCCATGAGTGCGGCGGCGAAGCCACGGCCCGCCATTGCCTTCGTCCATCTGCTCCTGCCACCGGGCGGGGAGCCCCATGCCTCCCCGGCGGGCTGGATCGGCAGCCTTGACCGGGCGCGCGATACGTTGGAATCCCTGCGTATCCCCACCATCGTATCTTCCGCCTCGCCCGGGAACGCCGAAGATCTGAACGAGCTTTCCGAGATGGATCCGGAAGTGCTGATCACCACAAGCCCCCTGCTCTACGCCGCGGCCTGCGACGTGGCGAAACGGAGCCCGAATACCGTGTTCTTCGCCTGTACGGATGAGACCGTGCATGACAACATGAGCGGGTTTCAGGCCCGCACCTACGAAGCGCATTACCTTGCCGGGCTGATCGCGGGCGCGCTTTCGGAGGATGGGGTCATCGGCTATCTGGCGAACGATCCCTACCAATCGAAGGCCTCCCGCCTTCGCAACGCCAATGCATTCACACTGGGCGCGCAAAAGTCCAAGGCGGCAATCCGGGTACTGTACGCGCCCGGCAACGACTCCGATGAAGAACTCAAAACGCTGATTGCAGCCGGGGCCGATATCGTCGATTTGGAACGGGCACTCCCGTCCCTTGTGGAGCGCCTGCGCGAACATTCGGTGCGCTATGTGGGGACGGCGGGCCGTACCGTCGATCCTCTATGCCTCGCCGCGCCGGAATGGGAATGGAGCAATGCCTTCGGAGATCTGCTCACGCAGGTACGTTTCGGCATCTGGAGGCCGCGCAACGTCTCTTACGGCATCAAAGAAGGCGTCGTGGGGCTTTCCCCCTTCGGCCCGGCCGTACCCGAAACCGTGCGGGTTCGTGTCCGCGCGGCGAAGGAGGCCATCCGTAACGGGGCTTCCCCATTCGAGGGGCCTGTCCGCGATGTTTCCGGGTCCCTGCGCATTGCGGAAGGGAGCGTCCCGGATGACGCAACCCTGCGCGGCATGGACTGGAGAGTCCAAGGGCTGGAGCCTCTTCCGCTCACACCGGACGGCCGATAAAGGCAAGGGCTTTAAGGATGCCAGGAGCAGGGGGAAGGCCTTTTATGAAGGGCATCATCCCTTTTCCAACGCATCCGCCTCTTTTACATCCTCTACCGGAAAACGAGCCTGAAAAAAGCCGCACCCTATTGAAACGCGCATCACGCATCTTCCTTTCCGTTTCACGCCCGTAGGGAAACAGCACCAGCCCTGCGGCATATCAGCCGACTCCCCATCAACCGGGAGCCTAGCGGATTGGGGGGAGAAAAAGGGGGCACGGCGCACCTCTCCCCTTTTCTCTTCCCAGCGGCCTGTTGCTGCCATTGAGCCATGCCATACCCAAATTGACGATGCCATGCGGCTCCTGTATGGCTACACCATGAGTGACGAACTGGAACATTCCGCAACACTCCGGGCTCGTGCGGCCTGCCTCAGGGAACACAGGCTTCACTTCATCCTGTGCTTTGGGGCGTTTCTTGCCGGAGCAACCGGAAGCCTGTTGACGGCGTCGTTTCTCAAAGCGAATGTTGCCGCCCCAAACGACACACTGCTCGCCGAGGGGCTTGCCATGCTCGGTGTCATCGGTCTGGGCGGCCTGCTCTCCGCTCTCTTCCGCTGCCTCTCTTCCCGGCACAGCCGCCTCGGCAAATCCGTCCTCTCCCAATACCCTGCGGAATCCGTGGATCCGAAGGCCGTTTTTCAGGAAATCGATGCCGATATCCTCCAGCACGGCAAACGGTTCGGCGGGCTGTCCATCGGAAAGGAATGGGCCATTTTTCAAGAGGCCATGCTCATTTCCCGCATCCGGGGCATCTTCTCCGACATCCTCGAACCGGAACGCGAACACGGCGAAACGGCCTACCTCCTTTGTCTGGTGGACGCTGACGGCTCCATACTGGAAGCGTCCCTTCCTTCCCGGAGCGTACTGGACAAAGCCCGCGCCTGCCTGCTCGAAAGCGTGCCCGACGCCGTTTCCGGCGGCTTTGAAGCCATGACCGACTTCATGAACATGGACGACGAGGGCAGACGGGAAATCAACCGCCGGGTGAACGCGCGCCGACAGGCCGGAAAGCCCGTTTCCTTTTCCTATGCCGGGCCCGACGGCGTTCCGACGTCGCTGGCTACGGAACAGACCGTGGAAGAAGGCATCGCCCGCATCAAGCCCGGCGACATGCTGGTTCTGACGCCCCTTTCGCCGCTATTCCTGCCTTCCGGGGAGGAATGCCTGTATATCGCCTGCGAGCAGGACGCGGGGCAGACGGAAACGCTGCGGCTTTCCGCCTACATACGTCGCGGTGACGACTACCTGCGCGTGTTCAGGGAGATGCCCGGACGCGAAGCCGGCCTCCTGTTCCGGGACTGCTTCATGCGCCGCGCCGTCCCGGACATTACCGATTGGCATGTGCAGTCATGGGAAAACGATTGGCCCGAAGAGCGCCCGATCCTGTTCGTGGACGACAAGCGTTTCGAAAACACATCCTTTGAGGACGTGGAAGCCGCGCTCGACGGCGTGGACGGCGGCGATTACGGCTCGTTCTTCCTGATGTTCCCGGGCGGCTATAATGGCTACCTCTCCCTCAACGGCAGGCAAGGGGACAACTATGTGGTGGAAGCCGCCCTGCCTGACGAGGACAGGTACTTCAGGATCGCCACACCGCGCCGGGCTCAGGTTCTCTTCTGGTTTTCAGGCTATTACGAAAAATCAAGGTTTCCCTATATGGAAGAATGGAAAGACGTCACCAAAGAAGTGAAAAAACGGCGCGGGGAAGCCGACTGAGGGGAAGCCCCGGCTGAACGGCCCCTGTGGAGACAGGATCATGGAAAAGGTGTTTTCGGACAAGACCGAAGAAGGCATCCGGCTTATATGGATGCAGTTCGATCCTGAAAAAACGGCCGAGGGCGTGCGGCTCCTGCGCGAGGCTGCCGATGCGGGAGACCCGGACGCCTTGTGTTTCCTCGCCCGCACGTACATGGGCGAGCGGTACGTTTGGGAATATGCCGCGTTGGAAATCAACGGCGAAAAGGCCGCGTCCCTCCTGAAAGAGGGAATCCGCCGGGGCAGCGCCTGCGCCGTGCTCCTCGCCATGCGTTGCGGGGAGCTGACGCCGTCGGCGCGCAAGGCCATGCCCTTCGCCTCCCTGAAAGAAGCGCGGGACGACGTACTGGGCAAGGCCGAGGCGGGGCATCCGTTCTGCCAATACATGATCGGCAACACGTATTACTTCGGGGACTGTTTCGAAATCGACGGCATCGATCCCCAAACGGCCTTCCATGACCCGGACGGACTGCGCGCGGATACGGCCCGGCGGGCCCTTCCTTGGCTTGAAAAGGCTCTCAATGGCGGCCTCTCCGATGCGGCCAAAAACCTCTACAACCTGTTTTCCGGTTCGGAAGGCTTCCCCAGGGACCGGGGCAGGCAATGGGAAATAGCCCTTCGGGGCGCGTCGGCAGGCAATCCGTACTGGGAGGAACGGTGCGGGAAAATGTGCCGCGAAGAAAACGGCAGGGAAGCCGAAGCCATGCACTGGTTCCGGCAGGCCGCGCATCACGGGCAGGCCAGCAGCTGGTTTCACATAGGCTCCCACTATGAGCGCGGCCTCGGCGTAGACAAAGATCCGGCCAAGGCCGCCGAAGCCTACCGGAACGGCGCGGAAAAAGGGTCCTCCGACGCACAGCAGGCGCTGGGCGTCATGGCCGCTTTCGGGCGGGGCGTGCCGCAGGACCCCGCCCAAGCCGCCTATTGGCTGCGTCTGGCCGCTGACGACGAAAAGCCTCTTGCCTGCGGCGTATTAGGGCACTGCTACCTGCGCGGCCTCGGTGTCCAGCAGGACGATGGGGAAGCCTTTGCCCTGTTGGACCGCTTTGCCGAGGCATACGACAGGGAAAAGCCCGATGACGGAGAAACAAGCACGTACCCTGACGAGCTTGTGGGCATCGTCTACAACGGCCTTGGGGAACTGTACGCCGATGGGCGCGGGGGCCCCGTGGACATCAAGGAAGGCATACGATGCTTTCAGGCCGCCGCCGAGCTGGGCAACGGCGACGCCCGACGCAATCTCGGCCGATTCAAAAGGAACTGGTTCGGCAAGTGGGTGAGGAAATAGCCACAAGCGAAGACCTCCGCCTCCCCCAGCAAGATCATGCGCATGTCCGGCGGACGGTTTCATCGGCACCCCGGTGTCCGCGTCGTTTTTCCCTTTCCCCTTCGCTTTCCGGGCCACCGTGTCCGCCCGCCTTCTTTCCCATCCTCTTTTCATGCCCCCCAGTACCCGAGGCGGTTCCCCCGCCAGCCCTCCTTCTCGGAAATACCGCTACATATCAATAGGATACTGGCGCACGTTGCTCCGGAGCGCGGCCCTGCTCAAAAAGCCCTCTCGAGAAGCTCCCAAGGGTGCCACCCCACTTTGCCGTCCCAACCGAAATACGGCCTTCGTGTGGCAACAAGCCGCTGCTCCGCAAGCAATTGAATGGCCACCGGCGGCGTGGCGAGCTTCGAGGCCTTACGCTTCGCGCCGTCGAGCGTCCCTTCGTACTCAAAATGCCTCCCATCGCCCAAACGGATGATAAACAGGTGTTCTGACTTCATATATAGGGCTCCTGTTAGTCTAATAAAGAAGCCATGCTATGATAGAATATACGGTCTTTCAAGGACGATGAGATGTTTTATGATTCAAGGTGGTTTCATGCTCATGATACGAAGCGGCCTTCCCTCCGGCCCGCTTTCGGGCCATCTCTCTGCCCCCTCCGCGCCAGCCGCCTTGGACACCCCGATCTTCCTTGCGCCGCGCCCCATTCACCGCCTTCTCGTGCATCTCCACTTTGAAATCGTCACATCCCGAAGGCAGTGTGCGGGAAAAAATTGCAGGCACAGGATCCGATACGTACGGAAGCCTTTGGAGAAGGACGGATAGCGGAATGGAAAAAGGAAGAGGCCGCTCTGACGGGCTTGGAGAAGGGGAAACTTTTCTAGAGAACTCCCCATCCCCAATGCCTCCAGACGCTTTCAGCGCTCATCCGTTTTGTATCCTGTACGGCGACGCCCGGACGCCCTTCCTCCTTCACGGATACCCACGCATACGGATTGTTCGTACAATCAATACAAACGTCACAATAAGGCCACTGTTCCGCCACGAACGGCGTCTAGGTTCTCCCTTGCCTCATCCTGAAACGGATCAACAAGGAGAACCTCCATGAATGCCGATCACAGTCGCCGCACCTTCCTGCTGGGCGGGCTGGCTACCGGAGCCGTGCTGTTCGCCGGGAAAACCTTCCTGCACCCTTCCGCAGCCCACGCCGCCACGGAAGCCGTCACCCTTGACGCATGCGTCAACATGACGCCCGGGGAAATGGCGGACAGATCCCAGTACGTCATGGCCGCGTGGAAATACCTTCAGGACGCCGCCGCGGAAATCGGCAACCCCGGCTTGCGCGCCGCCGTACTGGACATCATGAAGAACCCGGCCCCGCTGCTGGCCGAAGGTGACGCCAAGGCCATCATGGCGGAACTGAAGGGGCAAGGGCTGCTCGCTCAGGACGCCAAGGCCGTTTTCCCGACCTGCGCCAGCACGAAGAAAAGCCCTCAGCCTTTTTACACCGCGCCCGGCAGCGGCTGGAACAGCCATCATATTTATCCCGGCGGGCTGGTAACGCACACGGCCCTCAACGTTGCCTCCTGCAAGGCCCTGTACGACAACTATGCCGATATGTTCGGCCTGAAGCTCGACCGCGACGTGGTGCTCGCCTCCCAGCTTCTCCACGACCTCCACAAGCCGTGGGTCTTCCAATGGCAGGCGGATGGAACCTGCCGCAAAGAAGAGCCCCTTGCCGCCACCGGAGAACACCACGTCCTCAGCATCGCCGAAAGCCTGCGGCGCGGCCTGTCCCCCGAACTGTGCGTGGCGCAGGCCTGTGCCCACGATCACCCCGGCGCGGCCGCGTCCGAGCAACTGGTGGTGGGCTGGCTGAAGGCCGCCGCCGTCATCAACGGCAAGGATCCCTTCAAGGCCGGGCTTGTGGGAAAGGACGGCAAAACCCTGCCCATGCCCCGCCGTATGGAAGGCTTCGTCACCCACCTCGCCGACCATGACTGGGTGCTCAGCGTACCCGCCGCCCAGTGGACCGTGGACGCCCTCAAGCAGGTCGCCGTCCGCTCCTATGGCATCAAGGAAGCCGACCTGACCAAGAAGCCCTTCAACCAGTTCCGCAACTACGTGCTTTCGCAGAAGACCGCCATGCAGCTTTACGGCGCGTACAGCACCAAAGGGCTGGACGGATTGACCGCCGAAGTCGCTGAAATCGTACGCGCCTGATTTTCACTGTGTTTCTCAACAAAGGAATCTTTCATGAACACACGCATCATTCCCGCCCTGCTGGGCGCCCTGCTTTTCTCCGGCGTCGCGGAAGCCGCGCCGAGCATTTATCCGGTGGATACGGCCCGCTTCCTGGGCGGGAGCCGTTTCGACTTCAAGGTGGAATTTGACGGCGAACTCGCCGAAAAGGACGCCAAAGTCCTGATCAACGGGCAGGACGCCAAGGCCGTTCTGGGCGCGAAACCCGAATTCATCGCCAAGGAAAAGGGGGCCGACGCTTCCGCGCTGCTGCTGCGCGGCGCTTCGCTCAAGCCCGGACAGTACAAGGTGACGGTGGAGAGCCCCACCGGGAAAGCCTCCGCAAACTGGGACGTATACGGCACGCCCGACAAGCCCGTCGCCAAGAACGTCATCCTGCTCATCGCCGACGGCCTGAGCATGGGCCACCGCACAAGCGCCCGCCTCATGTCCAAAGGCGTGACCAACGGCATGTACAACGGCAAGCTGTCGATGGACACCCTGCCCTACACCGCCATGCTCGGCACATGCAGCGTAGATTCCATCGCCGCCGACTCCGCCAACACCGCCTCCGCCTACATGACCGGGCACAAGTCCAGCGTGAACGCCCTCGGCGTCTACGCGGACCGTACCCCCGACTCGCTGGACGATCCCAAGCAGGAAACCATCGCCGAACTGCTCCGCCGCACGACCGGCAAATCCATCGGCGTGGTTTCGGACGCCGAAATCGAGGACGCGACCCCGGCTTCCGTGGTCGGGCATACCCGCCGCCGCGCCGACAAGGCCGAAATCGTGGATATGTTCTACAGCGTGAAGCCCGACGTCATCATCGGCGGCGGTTCCGCCTACTTCCTGCCTCAGAACGTCCCCGGCTCCAAGCGCAAGGACGACAAGAACTACGTCGAAATGTTCCAGAAGGAAGGCTATGCCCTCGCCACGTCCAACACCGAGCTTTCCAAGGCCGTGAAGGGCAACCCCGACAAGCTGCTCGGCTTGTTCCATACCGGTAACATGGACGGCGTGCTGGACCGCAAGTTCCTCAAGAAAGGGACCGTGTCCAAGTTCCCGGATCAGCCCGATCTCACCGACTCCATGCGGGCCGCCCTTTCCGTGCTTTCCAAGAACCCCGAAGGCTTTTTCCTGATGCTTGAAGCGGGCCTTGTGGACAAATACAGCCATCCCCTCGACTGGGAACGCGCCGTCTACGACACCATCATGTTCGACAAGGTCGTCGCCATAGCGCAGGAATTCTGCGACAAGAACCCCGATACCCTGCTCATCGTCACCGGCGACCATACCCACTCCATCAGCGTCATCGGCACCGTGGACGACAACCTGCCCGGCGAGCTCATGCGCGACAAGGTGGGCATCTACGCCGAGGCCGGCTATCCCGCCTATAAGGACGGAAACGGCGACGGTTACCCCGACGACGTGAACGTGTCCAAGCGCCTCGCGGTGTTCATCGGCAACTACCCCGACCATTACGAAACCTACCGCCCGAAGATGGACGGCCCCTTTGTCCCGTCCGTCAAGGATGAGAAGGGCCATTACATCGCCAATGCCGCCTACAAGGATGTGCCCGGCGCGCAGCTCCGCATCGGCAACCTGCCCCGCACCGAATCCACCGGCGTCCACTCCATCGACGACCTTGTGGTCGGCGCGCGCGGCCCTCATGCCGACGCCTTCCGGGGCTTCATGAACAGCACGGAAGTCTTCCGGATCATGTCCGAAGCCCTCGCGCTCGGAAATAAGTAGGAAAAAGCCGAAGGGAGGGCGCTTCCTGCCGAAGCCCCTCCCTCTCCTTTTCCCTTCTTCCACAGGAACCATCCATGAAAAAACTGCTCCTCCTCTTTTTTGCCCTGCTCTGCCTGACGGGTACGGCGAAAGCGGCGACGCCGGAACTCTCGTTCGACGAACTGTACAGCGGGGGCGGCGTCCTCGGGCTCCAGTTTTCCGACAAGGTAAAAAACCTTGCCGGACAGCGCATCACGATCAGAGGCTTCATGGCCCCGCCGCTCAAGGCCGAGGCAGCCTTCTTCGTGCTCACACGCGAACCCGTGGCCCTGTGCCCGTTCTGCCAATCCGACGCGGACTGGCCCGACAATATCCTCGTCGTCTACCTTTCCTCCAGCCAGAGCTTCGTCCAGAACAATACCACCATTGAAGTGGAGGGCGTGCTGGAAATCGGATCGCACCGCGACGGAGACACCGGATTCATCAGCCAGCTCCGGCTGCGGGACGCCCGCTTCCGCACGCTGTAACAGACGACCCAAGCAAGGATCTTGTATGAACGGGCTCGAACTTCAGGACATCCTCCTCACCTTTCCCGAAGGCGGGCGGAGGCGCACGGTCCTCGACATACCGTACCTTAAAGTGACCTCCGGCGAGCACATCGGCATCCGGGGCGCCTCGGGATCGGGCAAAAGCTCCCTCCTCAACGTCGTGAGCGGGCTTGTGCTTCCGGACAGGGGAACCGTACGCTGGGGCGCGACCGTACCCGGCGCGCTGTCCGAACACGAACGAGATCGCTGGCGCGGGCAACATATCGGTTTCGTCTTTCAGGACTTCCAGCTTTTCCCCGAGCTGGAAGCGCTGGAAAACGTGCTCCTGCCCGCAACCTTCACCGGATGGCGCATCCCGGAAGCCTTGATCCGGCGCGGGCGCGGCCTGCTCGAACAAATGCACGTCTGCCCCACCCGGAAAGTACGGGCGCTGTCGCGTGGGGAAAAGCAGCGGGTCGCCATTGCGCGGGCCGTGCTGCTCAAACCGGGCATCATTCTGGCGGACGAGCCCACGGCAAGCCTTGACGAAGCCAACGCCGGGCAGGTGAGCTTGCTGCTCTCCGGGTACGCCCGGACGCTGGGCAGCACGCTCCTTGTCGTAAGCCATGATGATGCCGTGCTGGGGGACATGGACAGGGTGCTCGATCTCAACCGGGGCATTGTGCGGGAGGCGGCATGAATCCGTTGATGCTGATCAAAGGCGAACTGCGCCGCTCCTTCGGGGGCATTCTGGCGCTGGCACTGGTCCTCGCGCTGTCCCTCAGCCTCGGCGTCGGGGTCAGCATGACCGAACGGGCGGTACGGCAGGGCACGGCGCGGGCGGGCGACGCCTTCGACCTTCTGGTGGGCGCGCAGGGCAGCAGCGTACAGCTCATGCTCGGGGCGGTCTATCTGCGCCCGCAGTCGCTGCCGCTGGTTCCTGGGGGCGCGGTTACGGAAATCCTGACGCAGGAAGGCGTCGTCTGGGCCGCGCCGCTGGCCTTCGGCAACCGTTGGAACGCGTCCCCGCTGGTGGGGACGACCACGGATATGGTCACGCTCGGCGGCAACCGGACGCTCGCGGAAGGCAGGGCGTTCGCCGTACAGGACGAAGCCGTACTCGGCGCGGGTGTCCCCCTGCGGCTCGGAGAGGCGTTTTCCCCCATGCACGGGCAGGTCTCCGCATCCCACAACGAACACGGACATGTCCGCTACAAGGCCGTAGGCCGCCTGCCGGAAACGGGCACGCCGTGGGACAACGCCATCCTCATTCCCATCGAATCGGTCTGGGCCGTCCACGATGCGCTTCCCGATGCGGGGCATGGCCTGCCCCTCGGGCATCTTTTTGAAGGGAAGGGTTCCCCGCTGCCCGGCGTTTCCGCCGTGGTCGTCAAGCCCGAAAGCATCGCCGCCGCCTACCGCCTGCGGGCCTTTTGGCAGACGGCGACCCTCCCGGATGCGGACGGCAGGCCGGTGAACATGCAGGGCGTCTTTACTGGCGAGGTGCTGACCGAGCTGTTCGCCACCCTCGGCGACATGCGCGACATCATGACCGGCATGGCCTATGCCGCGCAGTTCGTGGCCCTGTGCGGGGTCATGCTGGTCGGCGGGATGGCGGTATCCATGCGCAAACGGATGCTCGGCACGCTGCGTGTGCTCGGTGCGCCGCGCGCCTATCTGGTGCTCAGCGTCTGGTGCGTGGTCAGCGTCAGCATCGCCGTGGGCACGCTGGCGGGCCTGCTGTTCGGCTGTGGCCTTTCCGAAGGTGCGGCGCTGCTCATGTTCCGCCAGACCGGGATCATGCTCTCCCCGCAACTTACCCTCGCCGAAGGTTCCTTTGCCGCAGCTTCCTTCGCGCTCGGCTCCTTGTGCGCGCTGTTCCCCGCCTATATGGTCTACCGCAAGACGGGAGCCGTCGCATTGGGGGATAGCGAATAGCCCTTTCCCAAGAACCGACGCGGTATTTTACCGCTTCCGCGCTGGCAAAGCGAGCCGGTACCTCTATCCATTGGCTCCGGAATCCGCACGACTCCGAAAACTGGAACACGGACCAGACGCAAGGCTTCTATTCCGACTTCTATCAGTTCGAGGAAGACGCCCTCGACGAGGACAAGCTCGGCTCCAACGCCCATCCGCAGGATCAGGAAATAGCGACGGCACCATAGCCGCCCTCGCCGCCGAAGCCTATCCTCCGCACGAAAAAACTCTCAGTGGAGCGATAACGGCACAGCCCGCATCGAATGAGACGGAAAGCCTCCCCCGAAGACAGAGGAAGGCTTTCCTTTTGGCATGGGGTGGAACGGGAGGCACGGAGTAAGCGGAGACAAGATGTCCGGGGCTACGAAAAGGCTCTACCCCGTCTGCGGGCGCATTACTTCGCCAGTACGGGGGAGAGGGCTCTTTCCTGCCGATAGGAGAGGTCCAGGGAGTTCGCGGATATGGCGGGACACCATCCTGGAGCCGCCCGCAAGATTCGCGGTAGGCTGTGGAGGGTGCCCGCCTGCTCACGATAGGGCTAGAAGGGATGGTTTTTACCCTTTGAAGAGGGGCAAGCACGCCATAACATACCGCGTACCGTGCCATTGAGTACCGCGTCACCTAAAAAAGCGGCGGAAACACGCCACACAATACCGAGTAAGGAAGGAAACGCGCCGCTCAGTACCGTAACTATATATTCTATAAAAGAAGGAATAAGAGAGATCCCGGTTAATATGAAAAGGGAACCTCTCCCCTTGCCGGCCCCCAAGATAGGGACTCACGTTCGGAATACTCCGAACGCTCGACGCCGTACCGGGGAGCATGACGAAAAGGCCACCGCGAGGGAAGGCAGGGGGCAGCCTTTGAAGCCGATCCTGCTATGCTCGGGCTGTACAGGTCCGACTTGAACAGAAACGAAGCACAGGGGAAGCACGGCAGAGGTAAGGACTCACGAAATAGCTGGAGCGGTTCGGGAACGGGCCACCTCTTTTTGTGGCCTCCCCTCCCCGATGTTGAGGGGAGAAGGAATCCCCCTGTATTGCCAATCTGAACCCCGGTTTTGGGGAAAATGACTAATTCTGGGCAAAATACCTCTCGGAGGCCCGCGGGAGCTTTGGACGGGGTACAAGAGCTGGCGCGGCGGGCGTGGGATTGTGTATAGGGCTACCCATGCTGGGAACCTTCACCACCCTTCGCCTTCCATACAGAAAAAAACGGGACTGAACGCCGGACCATAAAAAAGCTCTCACAGTGAATATCTGTAAGAGCTTGATTTTGATGGTGGACCCACTAGGACTTGAACCTAGGACGGACCGGTTATGAGCCGGTGGCTCTACCAACTGAGCTATAGGTCCTCAGGGGCGTCATTCGGTCAGAACACCCTCTTCAGGAGCATCCATCTGCATGGCCCCGACGGGGCAAATACGGATGCAGCGCGCGCATACTGTACACTTTTCCTTGTCGAATGCAAGAAGGCGGGTTTTGATGTCGACGGTCAGCGCGGAGGACGGGCACAGAGCCGTGCACATGCCGCATTGCATACACTTGTCCTCATTATGCCAGATCCGCTGCGCCACGGGCGAAACCAGTACGCCCTTCTCCCGCAGGTAGCCGATCCCCTTGTCGCAGGCATCGCGTGAGCCCGACAGTTCGAGAGTCAAAAAACCTTCCTGCCGCGGCGTGATCTGGGCGGTACTGATATTGAAATCGAGGTCAAACAGCCGGGTCAGGTTGCAGACCAACGGCGCCCCCGAAATGGTCGGGGGAAACGTCAGATGCACATTGGTACGGTAGGGCTTGGTTTCTTGGCTCATGACGCTTCCTACATCTTGTTGTCTTTCATGAGCTGCGTAGCGCGGGTCGCTTCAGGCGACTTGGGGAATTTCTTGATGAGTTCCTGCAAGCGGACCTTGGCGGCGTCCTTCTTCCCGGCCTTGATGAAGCACATCCCCTGCTTCAAGTACGCGGAAGCGGCCTTCCCGCTGGAGCCATATTTGGAGATGACCTGTTCGTAATCCAGTGCGGCGGCCGGGAAGTTCCCAAGCTGGTAATTGCACTCGCCGCGCCAGAACCACGCGTTGGAAACGAGCTTGTGCTTGCCGTACGTGTCCGTAAAATCCGAGAAGGACTTGAGGGCCTGCTTGTAGTTGCGGGCGTTGAACGACTGCACGCCGTTGTCGTAGAGAGCTTTGGCGATGTCGCCCTGAGCCTGCGTCTGCGGAGCGGCCTGCTGCGGGGCGGGAGCGGCCGCCTGCGGCTGCATGACGGGCGCGGCGGGCACGGGGGCCGCGGCGGTGGCGTCGGGCATGCCGGGCGCAGCGCCGGGAGCGCCCGGAACGGCGGCCACGGGCAGTTCCATGCCGAACTGCGTGGCGATGGCCTGCAACGCGGCCTCGTGGTTGTTCACGCGCTGGGCGAGACCGGGAAGGCCGCCAGCGGCGGCCGTCGCATTGTTGAAGTCGTCGATCTGCCCTTTCACGGCGCTCATTTCCTGACGCAGGGACTGAACCTGCGCCCATGTGTCGGCCTGTGCGGGCTGCACGCCGGAAAGCTGGCTATTCAGAAGGCGGATCTGCTGCTCCTGCTGGTTCAGACGCATCTGCATGGCGTCTATCTGGCCATTGGCACAGCCGGTCAGAACGAGCGAACCCAAAAGCAGGGGAAAGATATACGGCTTTTTCATTGTATTACCCTGAAATGAAGGATTTGGATAATAAAGATACGCCCTTTGCGGGGAGAACTCAAGTCAGTGAGCACGCCGCCAGCCAAACAGCACATAGGCCACGCCACCGAGGACGGGAACAAACACGCACGCGACCATCCACAGCACCCGCTCGAGCGGCGTTTCAAAGGTATGGTTGAAGGCGTGCCAGATGCCCCACAAATTCAGCAACGCAGGCAGAAACAGCAGCGCGATCTGCCACCATTCAAGCGAAAACAGACTCACGAAGCCCTCCCGGACGGACCTTTCAGCCACATGCTGAGGCAAACGAGCAGCGCGCCGCAACAGATGGCGATGTCCGCCACGTTAAACGCGGGCCAATGCCACTGGCCGACATAGAAATCCAGAAAATCCACAACGGCACGGAACCGGATGCGGTCCACAAGGTTGCCCACGGCTCCGCCGAGCACCATGCCAAGCCCCCAGAACAGCAGCTTTTCGCCGCGCTGCGCCGAGCGCGCGAGCATAAAGATCACGCCCGCCGAAACCAGCGTAGCCGCGAAGAACAGCCAAAACTGCCATTCGATGTCCGACCGGTTGAGGAACCCGAACGCGGCCCCGCGATTGCGGATATTCACCAAATCAAAGAAGCCGGGGATGACCGTCACCGCCCCATAATAGGGCAGTGACGCCATCACCCACAACTTGGTCAGCTGGTCGAGCACAAGCGCGCCGACGCCGACGCCCAAAACAACTCTATAACGAGTATCCTTACCCGGCTCTGCCACTATGCAAGTTCCTTCATAACGGCGGCGCAGCGGGGGCACAGCGTCGGGTGTTCGGGATCGGAGCCGAGTTCGTCACTGTAGATCCAGCAGCGCTCGCATTTCTCGCCAACGGCCTTGGCCACGCTCACGGCCAGCTTGCCGCATTCGGCAATGTCGGCCTGAGCGAGATCGGCGGGCGCGTCGGCCAGCGGAGCCAGATGGAGCTGGGACACGATGCACACGGCGCGCAGGTCCGTGCCGATGCCGCCGAGCACTTCCAGCAGTTCCGGCGAGGCGTACAGGGTCACGGCGGTGTCCAGCGCGTGGCCCACGGTTCCGGCCTTGCGGAGCGGCTCGATGGCGCGGGTCACTTCGGTACGCGCGGCGAGCACGGCTTCCCAACGCTTGCGGTCAGCATCGTCCAGCAGGAAGGCATCCGCGTCCATGAGCTGGAAGGCGAACACGCTCTTCGCGCCGGGATGCAGCGCTTCGGGAATGTGGCGGAACACTTCCTCAGCCGTGAAGCTCAGAACCGGGGCCATGTCCTGCACGAGCATCAGCAGGATGTGGTACAGCGCGGTCTGGGCGGAACGGCGGGCGCGGCTCGCGGGCGCGGAGGAATACAGGCGATCCTTGAGGATGTCCAGATAGAACGCGGACAAGTCCGTGGAGCACAGGTTGTGCAGCGAATGGAAGACCTTATGGAATTCATAGTCCCGGTAGGCGTCCTGCACGCGCTGGTGCGTGCGCGCGGCGACGTCGAGGGCATAGCGATCCAGCGGGTCCATATCCTTCACGTCCACGAGGTCGGCCTTCGTGACGTCCTTCAGGTTGCCGAGCAGGTAGCGGCAGGTGTTGCGGATACGGCGGTAGGCGTCCACAAGGCGGTTCACGATTTCCGCCGAAATGCGCACATCCTCGCGGTAATCCACGGAAGACACCCACATGCGGATGATTTCCGCGCCGTGCTTGCTGATGATCTCGTCAAGCTCGATGCCGTTGCCGATGGACTTGGACATCTTGCGGCCTTCGCCGTCGACCACGTAGCCGTGCGTGAGCACCGCCTTGTAGGGCGGGACGCCGCGCGTGCCGATGGAAGCGAGCAGCGAGGAATGGAACCAGCCGCGGTGCTGGTCCGAGCCTTCAAGGTAGAGGTCGGCGGGGAAGCCCAGTTCGGGGCGCTTTTCGAGCACCGCCGCGAAGCTGGTCCCGGAGTCGAACCATACGTCGAGGATGTCGGATTCGCGCTTCCAGTGCTGGCCGCCGCACTTGGGGCACTTCAACCCTTCGGGCACGATGTCCTTCATATCGGCTTCATACCAGTAGTCGCAGCCGGTGGGATGCTTGGCGAACCGGGCGGCAATGTCGCGCATCCATTCGGGATCGTTCCATGCCTCTCCGCAGTCTTCGCACAACAGGGCCAGAATCGGCACGCCCCACAGACGCTGGCGGGAAATGCACCAGTCGGGGCGCTGCTCGATCATGTTGTAGATGCGTTCCTCGCCCCAGCTCGGAATCCATTCCACGTCGTTGCGGATGGCCTTCAACGCCTTCTGGCGCAGTTCGTTGGCCTCCATGCTCACGAACCACTGGGTCGTGGCGCGGAAGATGACGGGCTTTTTGCAGCGCCAGCAATGCGGATAGGAGTGCGTGATGTCGGCCTGCCCCATCAGGTTGCCGACTTCCTTGACCTTCTCGATGACATTGGGGTTGGCCTTCTGCACCTGCAATCCGGCGAAAAACTCCACGCTGTCGAGGTATTCGCCGCGATCGTTGAGCGGGGAATAGATGTCGATGCCGTACTGGAGGCAGACTTCGTAGTCCTCGCGGCCGTGTCCGGGAGCGGTATGGACACAGCCGGTACCGGCATCGAGCGTCACATGGCCGCCGAGGATCAACGGAGACTCGCGGTCGTAGAACGGATGGCGGGCCTTGACGAGTTCAAGCTGCTGCCCGGTAGCGGTCCCCACGGCCTTCACGCCGTCCATGTCCCAGCCGCACGCCTTGGCGACGCTTTCGACGAGTTCCGTGGCGAGCACGTACTGGCTCCCCTCATATTCGACCAGCGAATATTCGAATTCGGGATGCAGCGCCACGGCCATGTTGCTCGGCAGGGTCCACGGGGTCGTGGTCCAGATGATCACATAGGCGCGGGACGGATCGGCGTTCTCGAAGACCGTCTTGAGCCTGTCGTCGGTCAGCGGGAAACGGACGTAAATGGACGGCGACTTGTGGTCGGCATATTCCACTTCGGCCTCGGCAAGGGCCGTCTGGCAGGAGCAACACCAGTAGATGGGCTTCTTGCTGCGGACCACATTGCCCTTTTCCACGAAATTCGCCAACTCGGTAGCCGTGGCGGACTCGTATTCGGGGAGCATCGTCTTGTAGGGATGATCCCAGTCGCCGAGCACGCCAAGGCGCTTGAATTCCTTGCGCTGGATATCGATGAACTTGTCCGCGTACTGGCGGCAGCGGCGGCGTACCGCATACGGCGGCATTTCCTTTTTCTTTTCGCCAAGCTCGTGCTCAACCTTCAATTCGATGGGCAGGCCGTGGCAGTCCCAGCCGGGCACATACACGGACTGCTGCCCCTGAATGTTGCGGGACTTGATGGTGATGTCCTTGAGGATCTTGTTCAGGGCATGGCCGAGATGCAGATGGCCGTTGGCGTAGGGCGGGCCATCGTGCAGACGAAAAGAGCCCCGGCTGCCCGAAGCTTCCAGCATGGTTCCGTAAATATTGTTCTCTTCCCACCAGCGCAGCATTTCGGGTTCACGCTGGGTGAGATTGGCTTTCATGGGAAAGGATGTATCGGGAAGATTCAGGCTCTTTTTGTAATCGCTCATGGACAGGCTCCTTATATATCCACACCAAAGTGTAATCGAAAAATTGTGCTTCAAGGTTGCGCGGTTGTCAAGAAAGAACGCGGAGGAAACGCCGCCCTCCCCGCCTGATTGTCACAGGCATGAGAGGATGATAGAGGGGGCCGAGCGTAAGGAGCGAAAGCCTTTCGCAAAGGCGGAGCCCTGTGCGCCCCGCCCAGCCGCAGGTGACGCCAAGGCATCCCCGCAGCGTACCCCCATCCCTCCCGGAACAAAACCCCGCCCAAGGCGGAATTCCGGAGGCTGCCAAGGCTCGACAACGCGGCAACGCCGCATTCCCCCGGAGGCCATATCCATGACGTTTCCACGGCCCTGCCTGTACGCCCTGCTTGCGGCGTGCCTTTTGCTCCCCGGCTGCGTCGCCAACCAGTACGCCATAAAAATCAACGCCATCACCAACGGCGACATCCAAGCCGGCATCGGGGACGTCTACTATATCATGGCGGTCAAGGGCCAAGAGGACGATCTCGTCTTTCTGGAACTCAAGCGGAACCTCGAAAGCGCCCTGCCCCAAGCGGGCCTGAAAGTGACCAAAAGCCTCCCCCATGCCACGGCGGTGCTTTTCGCGGGGTACAAGAGCCAAACGGTCGCCCGGCAGACGACCGTTTCCGAACCCGTCTACGGCGTGACGCGGGTCGAAACCAGAGGTACCGGGGAATACATCAACACGTTAACGGGAAAAACCAGCAAGACATCCGTTTCAACCCCCACCTACGGCGTTACGGGCTACAAGAACACCCAAAAGGAAGTGGCCCAAAACAAGATCGTTCTGCTGCTTGCCGCCGATTCGCTCAAAACGAAGAAAAAAATGTGGGAAACGATCGTCACCTACACCGGGAACTCGTTTGACAACCGCAAGATGCTGGACATGATGGTTATGGGCGCCAAGGATTACCTCGCCCAAACCACCCCCGGCGACACATGGCTTGACGTCAGCGAATCCGACGATGGCGCACTCAGCCTCAAAGAAAGGAAGTAAGCCCATGTGCACAGCCAAGATCCCCCCGCGCCCCCGCCTCTTCCTGCTGGCCGCCCTTTTCCTGCTGGCGGGCTGCTCTCCCCAGTACTCCATGCGGGTCATTTCCGAAACCGACGGGCACGCCTACCCCAATGACCAGTATACCTATTATATCGCCTCATCGAAAAAACAAAACAGCGACCCGACCTATCAGCTTCTCAAGCAGGACGTAAAAAGCACCCTGTCTGAAGCGGGCTTCTCGCTCACGCAAGACCGCAACCGGGGCACGGCACTCCTTTCCATCGATTACACCGCCAAAACATCCACAAAGCACATCACCGCCAAAAAGCCGATTTACGGACAAACCGGGACCGTCGAAAAGACGCACGGCACGTATGACAAGGCCACGGGCCGCTATACCAAAACCACCACGACGACCCCAACCTACGGGACGGTCGGGTATGAGGATGAAACCAAGGAAGTCACGGAGTGCGACATCTTCCTTCATCTGAGCGCCGCCAGCAGCAAAACGAACAAAGAGCTCTGGAGCACCAGCATCTACCATACGCACGACTCCGAGGATATTTCCGGCGTGTTGAGCGTGATGGTCAGGGGCTGCAAGGATTACATCGCCCGCAACACAAGCGGCATCATTTCACTGCAGGTCACGGCAAACGACGACGGCACGTTCGGGATTGTGGAAAAGCAATAGGCGCATCCGCGACCAGCGGAGTACCGCCGTCAAGAAAAGGGCCATCAGCATGACAAACGCCGCTGATGGCCCTTTCAGGTTCATAAAGGAAGGGGGCGGAAACGCCTCCGCTTCCGCCCTCTTCCGATCTTGTTACAATGGCTGCACGGTGTCGCCCGACTTCACGCCGAAGGTCAATCCCTCTTCGGTGGCGTCGATGACCACCCGCTGATCGTCGCGCACCTGCCCGCCGATGATGAACTTGGCAAGCGGCGTTTCGACGTGGGACTGCAGGTACCGCTTGAGCGGACGGGCCCCGTAGTGCGGATCGTAGGCGGCATCCCCAATGAACTCGTGGGCGGCCTCGGTCAGTTCCAGCGCGATCTTGCGCTCCTCAAGCCGCTTCTGGAGCCGACGCAGCTGGAGGTCGATGATCTGGCCGATCTGCTCGGGGAGCAGCGGCTTGAACAGCACCGTCTCGTCCACGCGGTTCAGGAACTCGGGCTTAAAATGCTGGCGCAGTTCGCCCATGACTTCCGTGTACACGTCCGAGGCGAACGAGCCGTCCGGATTGATGCCGTCGAGCATCCTGTACGAGCCGATGTTCGAGGTCATGATCACGATGGTGTTGCGGAAGTCCACCGTGCGGCCCTGGCTGTCGGTCAGCCTTCCGTCGTCGAGGAGCTGCAGCAGGGTGTTGAACACGTCCGGATGCGCCTTTTCGATTTCGTCGAACAGGATGACGCTGTAGGGCTTGCGGCGCACGGCTTCGGTCAGCTGGCCGCCTTCGTCGTACCCCACATAGCCGGGAGGCGCACCGATGAGCCGCGCCACGGAATGCTTTTCCATGTACTCGCTCATGTCGAGGCGCACGATGTTCTCTTCGCTGTCAAAGAGCGCTTCGGCCAGGGCCTTGCACAGCTCCGTCTTGCCCACACCCGTCGGGCCGAGGAAAATGAACGAGCCCTGCGGACGCGAGGGGTCGGACAGCCCGGCCCGGGTACGCAGCACGGCGTCGGACACGGCCTGCACGGCCTCATCCTGCCCGATCACGCGCTCATGGAGCTTGTCAGGCAGATGGATGAGCTTGTCGCGTTCGGACTGGAGCAGCCGCGTGACCGGAATGCCGGTCCAGCGGGCCACGATATCCGCCACATCGTCGGGGCGCACTTCCTGCTTGAGCAGGCGCGGCGCTTCCTGACCGTTTTCGGCTTCGTGGAGACGCTTTTCCAGCTCAGGCAGCTTCGCATACTTGAGTTCGGACGCCGCCTGCAAATCGCCGCGGCGGGTCGCATCATCAATGGCGAGGCGCGTCTGCTCGATCTCGCCCTTGAGATCGCGCACAACGTTGATGACGCCCTTCTCGTTTTCCCACTGGCCCTTGAGCTCGGCCTGCGTCATCTGAAGGTTGCGGAGTTCGTTCTCCAGCTTCTCCAGACGCTCGCGGGACGCGTCGTCGGTTTCCTTGCGCAGGGCCTCGCGCTCGATTTCGAGCTGCATGACCTTACGGTTGGCTTCGTCCAGTTCCGTGGGCAGCGAGTCGATTTCGGTACGGATCATGGCTGCCGCTTCGTCGATCAGGTCGATGGCCTTGTCGGGAAGCTGGCGGTCGGTGATGTACCGGTTGGACAGCACCACCGCCTCCACAATGGAGGAGTCGCTGATGCGCACGCCGTGGTGCACCTCAAACCGCTCCTTCAAGCCGCGCAGGATGGAAATGGTGTCCTCCACGGAGGGCTCCTCCACCAGCACGGTCTGGAAACGCCGTTCCAGCGCCGGGTCCTTTTCGATGTACTTGCGGTACTCGTCAAGGGTCGTCGCGCCGATGCAGTGCAACTCGCCGCGAGCCAGAAGAGGCTTCAACAGGTTGCCCGCGTCCATCGCGCCGTCGGTCTTGCCCGCGCCCACGATGGTGTGCAGCTCGTCGATGAACAGGATAATCTGCCCTTCGGATTTCTGCACTTCGGACAGCACGGCCTTGAGCCGTTCCTCGAATTCGCCGCGGTACTTGGCGCCCGCGATGAGCGCGCCCATGTCCAGCGCAAAAATGGTCTTGTTCTTGAGCCCTTCCGGGACGTCGCCCTTGACGATACGGTAGGCGAGGCCCTCCGCGATGGCGGTCTTGCCCACGCCCGCCTCACCGATGAGCACGGGATTGTTCTTCGTGCGGCGCGACAGGATGCGGATGACGCGGCGGATTTCCGCGTCACGACCGATCACCGGGTCGAGCTTGCCCTTGCTGGCGGCTTCGACGAGGTTGCGCCCGTACTTGCTGAGCGCCTCATAGCTCTCTTCAGGGTTGGCGGAGGTCACGCGGTGCGGGCCGCGGACAGCCATCATCGTCTCGGTGAACTTATCGGCGGACAAGCCGGCATCCGCCGCGACCTGGCCAAGCCCTGTGGAGGCGGGTTCGCGCAGCAGTTCGGCAAAAATATGCTCCACGCTGACGTACTCGTCACGCAGACGCTTGGCGAGGGCCTCGGCGTTGGCGATAGCCTTGGCGACCCGCTGCGAAATCGTGATCGTGCCCATTTCCGCGCCCGGCCCGCGCACGGAAGGACGCTTCTTCAGAACCGCCTCCAGCGCCGTGACCAGCGCCTTGGGGGCGACGCCGACGCGCTCCAGAACGCGGGGGACAAAGCCGTCTTCCTGATTCACCAGAGCGAGCGCCAAATGCTCGGCGTCCACTTCCTGATGACCGTACTGGGCGGCAAGCCCCTGCGCCGTAGTCAGCGCTTCACGGGATTTTTCGGTAAATCTGTTGATATCCATAATGGTTCACCTCTATTGCGTTGTAGCGCAGCAGCGGCGTCCGAGACAAAATGACCGAACGCAACACAACTGCAAAAGTGATATCACTATCGCTTTCTCTCTAACAATAAGGCGTACTAACGATCTGTCAACTCACGAATACGCAACTCTAACGTTGCGATACGGTCCAGCAGGTCCATTACTATGGAGCCGCCGAGCGTGTGCAGTTCGAAATCGCTGCACAGCCGCTCAAGCTTGCGGATACGGTATACGTCATCCTGCCGGAACAACAATGCGGCTTCCGCCGTGCGCGTGGGTTTGAGCCACCCGATGTCCATCAGTTCGGAAAGGCGATCCGGGGTCGTCCCGGTCAGTTCCAGGAATTCGCCCCAGACGATAAGGGTCGAGCGACTCGGCACATCCTTTGTATTCTGCAAAAGTTCCATACAATCATCTCCCCTGACGTTGTCCTTCAAAAACGGAACGCGGCGCTATTTTTCCGCCGCAAGGGCTTCCCACAGTTCACGCTGCTTCGGCGTGAGATCCTTCGGCGCGTCGATGCCGACCCGCACATACAGATCGCCGCGCGACTTCGCCGGGCCAAGGCCCTTGCCGCGCAGACGCATCTTCTTCCCGCTTCCGGTCCCGGCGGGAATGGAAAGCTCGACGTTCCCGTCAAGGGTGGGGACTTTGACCTTCGCCCCAAGCACGGCTTCCCACGGCGCGATCCGCACCTCGTAGGTGAGGTCCGTGCCGTCAACATGGAACAACGAATGCGGCGCGAAACGTATCCGCAAATACAGATCGCCCTTCGGCCCGCCGTTGGGCGAATCGTAGCCCTGCCCGGCAAGGCGGAGCTTGGCGCCGTCCTTCACCCCGGCGGGGATATTCACTTTCAGGGTTTTGGTGCCGTCCCCGCCCTCAAGCGTAAGACTGCGCTCGCCGCCCTTCACGGCGTCCTCAAGCGTGATGGAAATATCGGCCTCGATGTCGCGGCCCCGCTGGGGACGGGACGTATAGCCGCTGAACGGGCCGCCGGCGCTCCCGCCCTGACGGCTGCCGAACAGGGTTTCGAAAAAGTCGCTGAACCCGGAGCCGTCAAAACCCTGACCGCCGAATTCCTGCCCGTTGAACGTGAAGCGCGTACCGCCGCCGTAGGGGTTGCCCCCGCCGAACGGATTGCCGCCGAACTGCTGGCCCTGCTGCCAGTTGGGCCCGAGCTGGTCATACATCTTCCGCTTCTGCTCGTCTTTGAGAACTTCGTACGCCTCGTTTATTTCCTTGAACTTTTCCTCGGATTCCTTGTTTCCGGGGTTGAGATCCGGGTGGTACTTGCGGGCGAGCTTCTTGAAGGCTTTTGCGATTTCATCCTTGGAAGCTTCGCGCCCCACACCCAATATTTTGTAATAATCCTTATATTCGACACTCATACTTTAGCCTCCTCATAGACACGCCTGTCTGTGCGCGCAAGGCCGCCCTCACTCTTCACGCGGCCTTAACTGATCATATGTAAAGCGGATCCCATTTCAGTCAAGACGATGAGAGCCCGGCAGGGCCGCCCTCCCGGCCATTGAAAAAAAAAGGCGTTGCGGCTAGGTACAAAAGGTACGGGCCGTTTACCGACCAGCAAAGGAGCCTCCCCATGTCCTCCCGTCCCACCTCAGCCTCCATGCTGTCCATGCTCCCCCAACCCATCCAGCCGATCCCCGGCGACTCCTTCAACGACCGCATCCTGCTGTTGCTTGCGGCGGTCGCCACGACGGACGACATGCTCACCTATCGGGAGTACCAGCTCGTACAGGAGGCGGCGCAGGCCATTTTCGGGGAACGCGCCCTCCATGCCGAACTGCAAGCCAAGCTCCACTACGCGCTCCTGAACCCGCCGTCCGATCCCGCCGACATCGCCCGCGACATGGCGAACCAGGCCGACGCCCAAAAGGTTTCCTCCACATTCGTGGACACCATGCTGAAGGCGCTCTCCCGCATCGGGGGGCAGGAGGAACGGATCGACGAAAAGGCGCGGTCGCTCGTCAACGATATCGAATGGGCCTTCCGCAAGTCCCGCCTCGAACGCAGCGCGGGCCGGGGCATCGGCCTCGGGCTCAACGTCGGGGAAAGCCTCGGCGAACTCTACCGCAAGGCAACCAACGTCCTGCCTTCCCGGAAGGAAATCGCGGGCTGGTTCGCGCCCGAAACAAGCCAGTTCAACGCCGATATGGAGCGTTTCGCCAATTCGCTCGACCGCATCGCGTGGACGCTCGACGACATGGACCTGCGCGAAGAGCTGTATATTTTCCGCAAGATGCTGCGCCGCCAGCCGTTCAAAATCGTCATCGTGGGCGAACGCAAACGCGGCAAAAGCTCGCTCATCAACGCGATCATCGGACAGGAGCTGTCCCCGGTGCGCGAGTCCACGCCGGAAACCGCCACCGTGGTGGAATTCAAATACGCCCACGCCCCGGACTACAGCGTGCGGTTCCTCGACTCCAGCCAGTTCGCCCGGCTTGAGGACTATCTCGAAAACGAGCAGGACAACCTGCTGCTCACCCGCAAAATCGAACACATCCGCAAAGGTGTGTCCGACGGCACGTTCATCCCCGGCAAGCTGCTTTCGGGCATCACCTGCTGGGACGACCTGTCCGACTACATCAGCCTTGAGGGGCGTTTCTCAGGATTCGTGGCCCGCGTCAGCGTGGGGCTGCCGCTGGACACGCTCCGGGCGGGCGTCGTGCTCGTGGACACGCCCGGCCTCAATGATACCGATCAGTTTCATGATTATCTTTCCTATGAGGAAAGCCTTGAGGCGGACTGCGTCATCTTCGTCATGGACGCCCGCGATCCGGGCTCCAATTCCGAACTGTCCCTGCTCCGCAAGCTGGCCCGCAGCGGACGCACGGTCAGCATCATCGGCGTGCTGACCAACATCGACCGCCTGAACAGCGCCGCCAGCCTCGAAGTGGCCCGCGAACAGGCGCGCACCGTGCTACGCGAAGCCTGCCGGAGCTCCGGCCATGTGGAACTCGCCGGTGTCGTGGCCCTCAATACCCGGCAGGCCGTCGAGGAACGCTGCCGGGGAGGTTCCGCCTTCTCGGAAACGCTGTCCAAAGTGTCGCGTTCCGTGTCCGGCTGCGGAGAGCTTGAGCAGCTCCTTGCCCTCCTGCGGGAAATCATGGACAGGGATGCGGGCAAGGAGGCATACCGCCACAAAATCGCGGAAGCCTACTCCCGGATTGCCGACTCCGCCCGCGAACGGCTCCGCCAGCATGTGCAGGAGTACCGCGAATCCCTGCCGAACCCCGAACTGCTCGGTATGCTGGACGCGCACGCCAAACAGCTTTCCGCCTCCGCCCTCTCCTCGCTGGAGCAGGCCCGGCAGGTCGTGAACGCCGCCGCCAAGGACTTGGACGCGTGGGACGAATCCACGGAAAAGGCACTGAAAAAATTCCACGAAACGCTGGTGCTGCGGCTCATGGACGCCGTGAACCGCAAAGTGGCGGATCTCGGGCATCAGTTCGCCAAAGATTCCGTCTGGAAGGAATTCGACGCCACCGAAGCCCGGGCCATCGCCCGGCGCGCCGTGGACGAGTTCCTCGACGAACAGCGCGGCATCCTCCACACGTGGGAAGACAAGCTCCGCCTCTTTTCCGCGCGCATGGACGAATTTTCGCAGGAATGCCTTGCCCGCCTGAGTTCCAACATCGACGGCCTGCAAGACGATCCGGGCGAAGTGAACGGCGGCTCCTCGACGGCCACGCACTTCCTCGTACAGACGCACCGGCACATGAAGAACCTTGCGGTATTCACCACCGGGCTCACCGTGGGCCGCCTCACCGCGCTCGGGCCGATCTCGATACTTGTTACCGCAGGCAACATTATCGCGCTGGCAGCGGCAAGCCCCCTTGCGGCCGCCGTGTTCGCGGCCGTGGCCGGGACGGCGGGCCTGCTCTACCACCTCGGGCGCGAGGACAAGCGCAAGGCCGCATTCCTCGACAAACGCCGCCGCGAAGCCGAGGAATACGCCGAGCGGGTGTGCGACGCCCTCCGGCAGGAACTTGCCGTGGTCCGCGAAGATCTGGGCAAGGCGTACGAATTCGAGGTCAAGCGCGGCTTTGCCCCCGCCCTGGAAAGCCTGTTCCACCAGTCCGTGCACCTGCGCCTGTTCCTTGACGTGATGCAGAAAATCCGCAGCGACGTTTCCCGCTACGACACGCATGTCCAGAAGCAACTGGAACAGCTCGGCGGCGTTCTGGAACGCTGATATCACGGTGCCGCTCCAGCTAGAGCGGATTTCCTTTTGAACGGCATGAATTAATGCACATTACAGTATAAAAGATTCTGACCGTCCGTTTTACCATCCCCAATCAAAAACGTTCCGCCCTCCAGAGGCTTACCATGACCATCAGACAAGCAACCCCCAAAGACTTCGACGCCATCTATTCCCTTGTCAAAACGGCATTCCAGACAGCGAAAGTCTCCGACGGCGGCGAACAGGATTTCGTCCTTAAACTCCGGAAGGGGAGCTACATCCCCGAGCTGGAACTTGTCGCCGAAGAGGACGGCGTACTCATCGGTCACATCATGCTGACCGGAGCATCCATCCGTGAAAACAGCGGCTGCTTCGGCACGCTGCTCCTCGCCCCGCTATCCGTGGCGCTCGAATGGCGCGCCAAGGGCATCGGAGCGGCCCTCATCCGCGAAGCCCTCGCCAAGGCCGCCGCACTGGGGCATTCTTCCGCCGTGCTCATCGGCGATCCCGGCTATTATGGCCGATTCGGATTCCATTCCGCCGCTTCCATCTCCTACCCCGGCGTTCCCGGCGAATACACGCTCGCCTGCGAGCTCACGCCCGGTGCGTTGCGCAACATTTCAGGAGCCATTGCCCTTCCCGACTGCTAAACCAAAAGGAAAAACGCCATGCTTAAACCATACGCCTGCCTTGCCCTGTTCTGTTCCCTGCTCCTCCCCTCCTTCGCCCATGCGGACGATTCGGACGTGGGCTGCGTCACCACGGAATGGAAACTGCTCGGAGCCAATCACAAGGTCTGCGTTTCGGCCTTCAACGATCCGGACATTCCGGGGGTGGCCTGTTACATCAGCCAAGCCAAAACCGGCGGTGTTTCCGGCTCGCTCGGGCTTGCCGAAGATCCGTCCAACTTCGCCATTTCGTGCAGCCAGGTCGGCCCTATCGAAATTCCCGCCAAGCTCCCCAAACAGGCCAACGTATTCCGTGAATCGACCTCGGTCTTTTTCAAGGCCACCCGCGTCACCCGCATCTGGGACGCCAAGCGCAACACGCTCGTCTATCTCGCGGTCAGCCGCCGCCTCGTGGACGGCTCGCCCTTCAACGCGATCTCCACGGTTCCGGTGAAACAATAGGAAAAAAGAAGAAGAAATGTGGGGGAGGGAAACCTTTCTGGAGAAAGGTTTCCCTCCCCCACACCCCCTCCCTTCCCAAGACTTTTGACCTTATCGAATCCCTCATATCGGCTTTCACGGATAGCAAAAAGCCTTCCCAAGAACAGGGAAGGCTTTTCTTTTTTGGCAATCCCTTGCAACGGGGATTCGATAAAGACGAAAGTCTTTGGGGAGGAAAGGGGGAGGTTTGGAGGGGGGAAGGAGGGCCTTTCTGAAGAAAGGCCCTCCTTCCCCCCTCCAAACTTTTTGTCTAATCAAACAAAACCTATGCAAGCTTCATGTAATGCGGGGGCACGGTCGCTTCGCCGCCTTCGTTGCCGACAAGCTCCCAAAGCTCACGGAACTTCTCCTCAACGGCTTCCATACGCCCTTGAAGATCGTCCAGCTGCCTCTGCTGGAGCGTGATCGCCTCGTTGAGGGCGGAAAGCGTCCGCTCCTGAAAATAGACCTGCTCCTCCAGCCGCTCCAAGCGGGCGACACGGGCCTTCAGCGCGGCAAGCTCGGCATCGGGAGAATGCAAAAGTTCGCTCATGCCTTCACCTCTTGCCCCGCCGCCTTGTCCGCGGCGAGCTGGTCCGCCAGCCTGACGATGGCGGCATAGGCTTCGGCCTCCACGGGCTGTACGGAAAGGCGGCTTCCGGTCTTCATGAGCTCCATACCCGCCAGCTCGGGGACAAACCGCAACAGGCTGCGGGGAACCGGCGGCTCGAATCGCCGCACCAGCTTCACATCCACCATGTACCAGCGGGGATCGCCCGGTGTGGCTTTCGGATCGAAATGCCCGGCCTCGGGATCCTGCGCCGTGATATCGGGATGCCCTTCGCGCACGATTTCCACAATCCCGGCGATTTCAGGATTCTTGCCGCTGTGGTAGAAGAATCCCAAATCCCCCTTCTTCATGTCGTCGCGCATAAAGTTGCGGGCCTGATAATTCCGCACGCCGTCCCAACTTGTGGTCTGGCCGGGCGCGTTTTCCAAATCGGTAAACGAATAGCAGTCGGGTTCGCTTTTGAAAAGCCAATGCCGCATGGTTCCGTGCTCCTGAAAAAAATGAGGATTCGGGAATATTGTTCCCTGAATCCTCATTCCTTGCAAGCTTTTTGCTTTCCGGGGAACCGGCCTTGCACAGCACCAGCAACCGCCAATGAATATTGACGTTTTCCTAAAGACCTCCAACATGCCCTTCCCACGGCAACCCGCAACCCTCAAGGGAATCATAAAGAAAAAAGCCTCCTGCCGACAGCGATGCCGCAGACGAAACAATCATCCAACATCGTTCGAGGGGAGACATAAAAAGAAAAAATGCGCGCAGGGATTCGATAACGTCGAAAGTCTTGGGATGGGGAGGGATAGGGTGTGGGGAAGGGAGGGGAAACCTTTCTGAAGAAAGGTTTCCCCTCCCTTCCCCACATGTATATGCAACTACTTCTGCGGGTTGCTGAAGCCATACTTGGCAAGCACAGCCTGCCCTTCGGGAGAGAGCACGAAATCGACGAACTTCGCGCCGCCAGCACGGTTGCTGCCCGTGGTCGCCACGGCGATGGGATACAGGACGGGCTTGTGTCCGTCCATCACGGCAGCCACCTTCATCTTGTCGCCGCCCTGCTTGGCGTCGGTACGGTAAACGAAACCGGCGTCGACCTCGCCACGGCCCACATAATCCAGAGCCTGACGGACGCTCGCGCCGAAAACATACTTGGGCTGCAACGTTTCCCAAAGGCCGGCGGTCGTCAGGGCCGCCTTGGTGTAGCGGCCGGCGGGGACGGAGTCGGGATTCCCCACGGCGATGCGCTTGACTTCGGGCTTGGCCAGATCCTTGGCCCCGGTCAAGTTGAGCTTGCTGTCGGAAGGAACGACCATGACGAGATCGTTGAGCGCGAAATCTTTGCGGGTGGCGGTATCGACCAGCTTCTTGGCCGCGGCTTTGTCCATCGTTTCCTGATCCGCGGAAGCGAACACATCGACGGGGGCACCCTCTTCCATCTGCTTGAGCAGCGGGTTGGAGGCCGCAAAGTTGGTATGTACCTTGATGTCGGGGTATTTCTTCTCAAAGAGCCCCTTTATCTCCGTGAACGCATTCGTCAGGCTGGCCGCGCCGGAAACCGTGATTTCCTGCGCCGCAAACGCCGGAGCCGCCAAAAGGAGGCATCCCAAAAGGCTGAACGCCGCATTTCGGGCACACCGACGAAAAAAACGCTTATCCATGTTCATACTCCTTTGTTGTTCGACTGTTGCGGTTCACGAACGATAACCTTTTCAGCAATACCCCCCTTGCGTTTTCCCGGCAATCTTGTCACTCTTTCGAGAAACTGCGTGACCGACTTTCGCCCACATCAGCCCGTGGGATAGCCTGCATATCCCGAGAAGTCGCTTATCGGTACAGAGGAGATTCCATGCAGGAAGAAATAACCCGCCTTGTTCAGGGGCTTGATGACTCCGCCCTGCGGTTCATCGAAGCCTGTGTCCGCCACGAACGTGAAACCCGCAACGCGCCTCAGGTCCCGCCCCCGTCCATGCCGCATCCCGGCGGCCAATTCACCGTCCCGGAAAATGTCAGGCACCTGACCTCGGAACAGCTCGACGCCGTCTCCAAGGCGTTTCTTGATTGGTACAAGGCGTCCGTCTCCACGACGCAAGGCCGTTCAAGGGGACGGCTCTGGCTGGTCTTTCTGCTCATCCGCTACGGCGCGCTGCGTCTCGGCGAAGTGTTGTCCATCGACGACCGCACGGATCTAGACTTTGCCCGTTCCGTCGTCAGCGTCCGGGGGCAGAACTTCAGGGAACTTCAATTTCCCGAAGCCATCATGACGGAAATCCGGCAAGTGCTGGAGTCCCCCCTCATGTTCGGCCTGCGCGGCGAAGTGCTGCACCTCGATCAAGGCTATGTGCGCCGCATCTTCTATGAGCGGGCGAAAGACGTCGATCTGCCGAAAGAGCTCCTCAGCCCCCGGGTCATCCGGCATTCGCGGGGCATAGAGCTTCTGCGCGGCGACGTGCCGCTCAAGATCGTCCAGCAGTTCCTCGGGCAGCAGAGCCCGACCCTGACGGCAAGTTACCTTCACTTTTCCCGTGAAGACGCCCGAAAAATCGTCCATTCCCATATTAGGAGGGAAGCTATGAAAAAAACCAGCGCCCGCAACGCGTTCACTGGAACCATTAACCGCATCAAGCGCGGCGACCTGCTCGTTGAAGTGGAAATCCTGACCTCCACCGGCCTTCAGGTCGTCTCCATCATCACGGCTGAAAGCGCCGACAACCTCGAACTCCGCGAAGGCATCAACACCACCGCGACGATCAAGGCCCCGTGGGTCATCATCAGCACCGGCGACGCGCCCACCAGCGCACGCAACCACTTCTCCGGCAAGGTGCAGAGCGTCCAGCTCGGAGAAATCGAAGCCGAAGTCCTCGTCACCCTCGACGAAGGCACCACCGTCTGCGCCGTCATCACCTCCCAGAGCGCCCGTGTGCTCAAGCTTGAGCCCGGCAAGCCCGTGTCCGTCCTGTTCAAGGCGTTTGCCGTCGTTTTGGGGATGTAAACGAGATCTTGGGGAGGGGAAGGGCCTTTCTTCAGAAAGGCCCTTCCCCTCCATCCCCAAAGACTTTCGCCTTTATCGAATCCCTATTGCAGGGGATTGCCAAGAACGGAAAAGCCTTCTCCGAACACGGGGAAGGCTTTTTGCTATCGGGGAAAACCGGAAGCCGGGCAAAACGAGGGCAGCGGAAAAGCGGCGGCGTTTCTTCGTTTTTGTCCTCGCTGCCGTGTTTCTTCCGGTTACACTTCCACCAGCGGCGCGAGGAGCGAAAGGGCGTCCGGCTCGCTCGCCCGGCGGGCGGGATAATCGTCGAGGACATGCCGGATCATGCCATTGCGGTAGACGGCCAGCGAGTCCGCAAAGGCGTCCACGTCGGCGGGATCATGGGTGATCAGCACGACGGGGATGTTCCATTCGTCGAGCAGGGCGCGGATCTCGCGGCGCATCCTGACCCGGAGGAGCGGGTCCAACGCGGCGAACGGCTCGTCCAGCAGCAACATACGGGGCGCGGTAATAAGGGCGCGGGCAAGCGCGACGCGCTGCCGCTGGCCCCCGGAAATTTCACGGGGATACCGCTCGGCCAGATGCCCGACCTCGAAACGCTCCAGAAGATCATCTACGGATTTGCGGGCCGCAGGGGAGGGGCGGCCGAACAAGGTCCGCTTCGTCTTGTCGAGCGCGAATTCCACATTCCTGCGGACCGTCAGATGCGGGAACAGGGCGTAGTCCTGAAAAACATACCCGAGATGGCGCTCACGGGCCGGGAGATCGATGCCCTTCTCCGAAGCATACAGCACATCGTCCCCAATCTTGATGTATCCGCCGTCAGGCCGGACCAGCCCCGCCAGCGACTGGAGGGTAAGCGTCTTGCCGGAACCGGAGTGCCCGAACAGGACAAGCCGCCGGGTGGCGCAGCTCAGGGATACGTCGAGGGAAAAACTGTCGCCGCTTTTCCGCCCCGTGGCGAGGCGCTTGCGGATCTGCACATCAAGCATCAGCGGCCTCCCGCCTTTCCGCCGAACAACCTGTCGGCAAGGACAAGAATGGTAAGGCACAGGCACGACGTCAACACGACCAGCACCGTCGCCTGTTCGTCGTTGCCCGCCTGAAACGCGTCATAGATGGCAAGCGCAAGGGTCTGCGTCTTGCCGGGGATATTGCCCGCGATCATCAGCGTCGCGCCGAACTCGCCCATGCCACGCGCAAAGGCCAGCATCCCCCCGGCGACGATGCCGCGCCACGCCAGAGGCAGCGACACCTGCCAAAAGACCTTCCACTCCGACGCCCCGAGCGTGCGGGCCGCGTTCTCAAGACGCGGGTCCACCAGCTCCAGCGCGGCACGGGCCGACTTGTAGATCAACGGAAACACGACCACCGTAGCCGCAACCACGGCTCCCTGCCATGAAAAAATCAGGTTGATGCCGCACTCGGCCAGCCACGGCCCGATGACGCCGCGCCGCCCGACCAGCAGGATAAGATAATAGCCCAGAACCGTGGGCGGCAGTATCATCGGAAGCGTGCACATGGCGTCCAAGACAGCGGAAAAAGGCGAACGGCGGCGGGCCAGAAGCCACGCGGCGGCGACCCCGGCGCAAAACGAGGCGGCGGTCGCAAGGCCCGCGACCTTCAACGACAGCAAAATCGGCGACCACGGGATCATCCCGTCCGCGAAAAACTCCGAAATCATGCTCATGCTCCCGGACATGCCTGAATCGCGTTCCCTCCGCAATCCAGTCACGAAAACATCAAGAAGAGAGACTGCAGAAACGGTTCTGGAAGCATCGGGCGGAAGACTCTCTGGAGAAGAAAGGAACCTCCCCGCGCTTCTCCTCTCCAGAACCACATGCACGGGCCCGCACCCATCCCTCGCTTCTTCAAAGGCTTTCGTACCTGTATCAACCCATTGGTTACAGTACTCCCTGAAACGGATTGCCCTTGAAATGGACCCTCTCAAAAAAGCGACCTGCCGACAACGCAGCGCCCCCTCGTCCAGCTTTCCATCGCTTCAAGACATATCGGCATTTCCCCATCTATAACCATTAGGGTAAGCCAACAAGCCTTTTGTATTTCCTTATAACGCAGATCCGGGAGACGTATGCCATCGTTCAGCTTTTCCAATCGTCCCGTCCCGCCGCCGACCCTTACGAAAATTTTAGGGGGATAGGGGTGTTTTTTGGGAGGGGAAAGGGGAGCTTTTTCAAAAGGCCCGCTTTCCCCTCCCCAATATCTCACTTTTTCAAAAATTTTCGAATAAGAACTTTTTATCCTTGTCTATGGTTTCATATGTGAATATTCTATTGTAAACGGATGGCAAAGAGGCTACGTTCAGGGACGACGCACTCCCGGGGCGAACCGGGACAAATCCAGAAAGAACGGGAACATCCATGCAGGAACTTTCAGAATATACCAAGCGGCACTGGGACGTCGTCGTCATCGGCGGCGGAGCCACGGGCGCGGGAACCTTGCGCGACCTCGCCATGCGCGGGGTCAAGGCGCTGCTGCTCGAACAGCGCGACCTCGTCCACGGCACAAGCTCCCGCTTCCACGGCCTGCTCCACAGCGGCGCGCGCTACGCGGTGAAAGACGCCGAGGCGGGCCGGGAATGCATCGAGGAAAACCGCATCCTCCGGCGCATCGGCAAGCACTGCGTCGAGGAAACCGAAGGCTTCTTCGTCCGCACGCCCGAAGACGGGGCCGAGTTTGAAGCTACGTGGGTCACGGCCTGCGACAAGTGCGGGATCGAAGCCACTCCGCTCACCGTAAAAGAAGCCCGTGCGCTCGAACCCAATCTCGCGGACAACATCGTATCCGTGTACCGCGTGCCAGACTCCGCCGTGGACGGCTTCCGCCTCGTCTGGCAGAACGTCCAGAACGCCGTCCGGCATGGCGCGGGCTTCCGTACCTATACGGAAGTCACCTCCATCAACAGCGCCAACGGACAAGTCACGAGCGTAAGCGTGCGCGACTCCCGCACCGGGCAGACCGGGGAAATCCCCTGCAGCTTCGTGGTCAACGCCGCCGGGAGCTGGGTGGGCGAGCTGGCCCATACCGCGGGGCTGGACATCAACGTCAAGCCCGACCGCGGGACGCTGGTGGCCTTCAACCACCGCTTCACCAGCCGCGTGATCAACCGGCTGCGCAAGGCGTCCGACGGCGACATCTTCGTGCCGCACGGCTCCATCACCATCCTCGGCACCACCTCCAAGAAGACCGACAAGCCCGACGACACCGTGCCCGATACCGCCGAAGTGCATGAGCTGCTCGACATAGGCCGCGTGCTTTTCCCGGAAATCGACAGCTACCGCATCCTCCGCACCTTCGCGGGGACGCGGCCCCTGTACACCGCCGACCCGTCCGCCGAAGGCCGGGGCGCTTCCCGCAACTTCGTGGTCCTCGACCATGAAAAGGAAGGGCTCAAGGGCATGGCGACCATCTGCGGCGGCAAGCTGACCACCTACCGCCTCATGGGTGAGCGCATGGCCGACCTCGTCTGTGCCAAGCTCGGCGTGGCCGCACAGTGCCGTACCGCCGTGGAGCCGTTGGTGGAGGATACGCCCCCGGCCCTGCTGGAACGCGCGCGCAAGGTCTTCCCGGCGCAAGGCTTGGAACAGGCCGAATCGCGCCTTGGCGACAGTTTTGCCGCCACGGTGGAACGCCTTGAGGCCGCGCCGTGGAAAAAGGCGCTTTTGTGCGAATGCGAGCGCGTCACCATCGCGGAATTCGAACAGGTCGCTTCCGAACCCACGTCCCATTCCCTCAACGACATCCGCCGCCGTACCCGTATGGGCATGGGCACCTGTCAGGGGAGTTTCTGCGGCTTGCGCGGCGTGGGCGCGGTGCTCGAAGCCAAGCTGTTGCCCGCCGGGATGCAGGCCTGCGGTACAGGAGAGTGCGACGCCCTCCCCTGCGGCGCGCCGGATCTGCTCCAGAGCTTCCAGCAGGAGCGCTGGTACGGCATCCGCCCGGTGCTGTGGGGCAGCGAATTGCGTGAAACCGAGCTGGCGCGCGGCATGTACGGCGCGACCCTCAACGTAGACGGAGCCGACGAATGATCAAAAGAACACCCTATGACGTCATGATCGCCGGGGGCGGCCTTTCCGGGCTGAGCGCGGCCCTGTTCGCGGCAAAGGCCGGGAAGCGCACGCTGCTCGTCACCAAGGGCTCCGGCGTGCTCGCCATCGGCGGCGGCACCATCGACGTGCTCGGCTACCGTTCCGACGGCACGCCCCTTACCTCGCCCTTCGACGGCTTCGACAGCCTGTCCCCGCGCCATCCCTACGCCATCGTCGGCGCGGAGACCGTCAAAAAAGCGCTGTCCTGCTTCCTCGAGTTCTGCGACGAGGGCGGCTGTCCCTACCTCTGCAACAACGAACAAAACACCCGCGTGGTGACGGCCCTCGGCACGACCAAGCCGAGCTATCTTGTGCCGCATACCATGTCGATGCACGGCGTGGCCGAAGCGGCCAACATTTTCATCGCCGGGGTCGAGGGGCTCAAGGACTTCTCCCCGGCGCTGGCGGCGCAGGGCCTTGCGACGCGCAAGGGGTACATCGGGAAGAACATCGTCCCGGTCATCCTGCCGAGCCCGTTCCCGCTCCAGCGCGACCTCTCCACCCTCGATCTGGCCCGCTATCTGGATACGCCCGAAGGCATCCTCTGGCTGAGCAAAAGCCTGAACAAATACATCGTGCGCGGCGTGCCCGGCGCGGTGTTCGTCCCGGCCATCCTCGGCACCGCCGCCAACAACGACGTGCACAACGCCATCAAGGATCGCACGGGGCACATCGTCAACGAAATCTCCAGCCTGCCCCCGGCGGTGACGGGGCTGCGCCTGCACGCCCTGCTCCTGCGCCTGCTCAAGAAATACGATGTGGATCTCATCGAGCAGTCCACCATCACCGGGGCCGTGGTCGAAAACGGGCGCTGCGCCGCGCTGATCACGACCAACAACGGGCAGGAGCGCCGCTATGAGGCGCGTTCCTTCATCATCGCCACGGGCGGCGTGCTCGGCGAAGGGTTCGCCATCGAGCCCGAACGCGCATGGGAGCCGATCTTCAATATTGATCTGCCCCTGAACCCGTCGTCTCCAGAGTGGTCGCTGCCGGAAGCCTACCCGGCCTGCCGCCAGACGCCGGGGACGCCCCGCCCGTCGCACGGCTTCGCCCTGCTTGGCCCGGATGTGGACGCCAAACTCCGCCCGCTCGGCAAGGACGGCAACCCGCTGTGCGGCAACGTGTTCTTTATCGGCAAGACGCTCGGCGGCTACGATCACGCCGCGGAGAAGTCCGGCAACGGCGTCGCGCTGTCCACGGCCCTCTTTGCAGCCATGAACGCCTGAGGTGCGTATGAAACCTATTGAAACTGTAGATAAATGTACAACCTGCTCGACCTGCGTGGCCTATTGCCCCGTCACCAAGGCGACGCGGGCCTTCAAGGGGCCGAAGCTGACCGGGCCTTCGTCCGAGCGTTTCCGCCTGTATGACGAAACCGGCGGCGGGGAAATCTCGGAAATCGAGGCGCTGGACTATTGTTCCAACTGCAAGAACTGCGACATAGCCTGTCCGTCCGGGGTCAAGATTTCGACCCTCAACATGCTGGCCCGTGCGGAATACTGCAAGCGCCACAAGCCGCCCCTGCGCGACTGGGTACTGTCCCACGGGCGTATGCTCGGCAGGCTGGCCCGCCGTTTTCCGGGCTGGCTGGTCAATGTCGGCTCCACCAACGCGCTGACCCGGCTCATCCTCGACAAGTTCGGCGTGGACGCCCGCGCGCCCATGCCCGTGTTCGTGCCCCGGAGCTTCACGGAATGGATGGGCGACCACAACGCGATGCTGACGGCCTCGGATCGCAGCCGCCTCACCAAGAAGGCCGTCTTTTTCCCCGGCTGTTACGTGAACGACTACGACCCGCAGACCGGCAAGGATCTCGTTTTCATGCTGGAAAAGGCGGGGTATGAGGTCATTGTGCCCGAGTTCGAGTGCTGCGGGTTGCCGATGGTGGCGAACGGCTTCTTCGACGACGCCCGCGCCGCCGCGAGCCGGAACGTGGACACGCTCGCCGCTCTCGTTTCGTCCGGCGATGTCCCCGTTTTGACGGTCTGCCCGAGCTGCCAGCTCATGCTCAAGCAGGAGTATGCCGAGTATTTCCCGGAACTCGGCAAGCATGAGTCCATTGTCCCCCATGTGCAGGACGCCTGCGAGTTCCTCATCGGCCTTATCGAGTCCGGCGAGCTCGACATCGACGTACGCGAAGACGCCACGAAGCTGGTCTATCATGCCCCCTGCCACCTGCGCGCGCAGGGCATCGGCAAGCCGGGCCTTGATCTGCTCCGCATGGCTTCCGCCAACGTCGAGGACGCCCGTTCCGGCTGCTGCGGCATTTCCGGCAGTTACGGCTTCAAGAAGGAAAAGTACGATGTGGCGGCCTCGGTCGGCTCCGATCTCTTCAAGGCCGTCAAGGACAGTGCCGCCGAGTATTGCGTCACCGAGTGCGGCACCTGCCGCCTTCAGATTTCGCATCACACGAAGCTCCCGTCCATGCATCCGATCTCATGGTTGAGGAAGCTGGTGAAATAGAGGAAAAATTGGAGGAGGGAAGGGGAACCTTTCTAAAGAAAGGTTCCCCTTCCCTCCTCCAAACCTCCCCCTTTCCCCTCCCAAGACTTTCGTCTAGTGGGGAGGATGAGCGGAGGGAGTTCCGTTGTATGGAAAAAGAGAGGCGATTCCTTAAGGAATCGCCTCTCTTTTTGATTTATAATTAAATTACGACTTCTCGGAACTCGTCCCCGTGCAAGTCGGAGCCGAAAGCTTGGTATTCGCAGGCAAATCAACATCAATAGCTGTCGGGCTAGTCATCGTTTTAATCGTTTCAGTACCACCTGCGAATCCAAATGCTGTAGGGTCCTTGTATGCCCAACCATTCAGATCGCCGGTTATCACACCTTCGTCAATAGCAGCGGTCCGAGCGGTATTACAATCGTTCCCCTGCAAGAGGCTTTGGCCAAACACAAGGTTGATGCGTGCCTGAGACTCGGCAACAACCCCGAGGGCGGCTTTCTGAAGAGCCTCTTTCTGCATGTCATAGTACTTCGGAACGGCCACAGCGGCGAGAATGCCGAGGATGACCAAGACGGAAATGATTTCAATGAGCGTGAAGCCCTGCTGTCCCCTGTCCTTTCGCATCGTATACCTCCATCCACAAATGTTGAAAAACGTCTTAAGCCTGAACGGAAAAATCACATGTATGAGGCTCGTGATAGAATCTTTTTCATCTATAGAGTACCTCGTGATTCAAGTAAAGGCCTTCGATATCCGCGTACAGCGCTATTCGCAAAATATCCTAGCTGTTTCTTAATGAAGGTTTCACAAAGAAACGGCGCTGCACTGAATAAAACGGCATACAAAAAACAATACCACTTTATTCAACAATATATAGTTACATAAAGCAAACTGTCCGGTGACGTAAAAAGAGTACCTTCCCGAAAAAAAGAAGAACATACCTTCGGCGAAGGTCTATACCCTCACAACAATGATGTAAACCCAATACGCTCTTTTTACAAAAATAAGGGAGCATTTCTACGAATGCTCCCTTATCCGTTTTCTTGAGAGATCAGCTTCCCCACTCTGGGGATTTTCATTTTTGAATCAGCAAAACAAAAACAACCAATAAAGAGGCTCTTATATCAACACACGGAGATGTATCGCGAAAAAAGGGAAAGAGTTTCGGGTGTACCTCTCTTTTTCGAAAAAATCTCCCCTCTCTCTTTATTTCACCTATAGAAACAACATCGTCACATGCCGCACGGCAACGGCGGCCCCAAACGCGATCAGCGTGTTGAATACCATACTGAACACAGGCCAACCCCACGAACCCGTCTCCTGCCGGATAGCGGCGACAGTCACCAGACAGGGCGCGTACAGCAGCACAAACACCAGCAGAGCCAAGGCGGTGGCGGGCGTCCAGCGCCCGTCGTTGCGGATCTGCTGCGCCAGCGGCGTGGGATCTTCGGGATCGATGTCGCCGAGGGAATAGGCCGTGCCGAGCGTGGCGACGATGACTTCCTTCGCCGCGAAACCGCCCACCAACGCGATGTCCGTGCGCCAGTCAAACCCGGCGGGACGGGTCAACGGTTCCAGCGCCATGCCGAGGCGGCCTGCAAACGAGTGTTGAAGTGCCCGCTCCGCGCGCTCGCCGTGCAAGGCCGTAAGCTGCCCTTCAAGAGCGGCCACATCGCCGCCCGAAGCCTTCGCCGCCTCAAGGTTCGCTTCGATGGTCTGCTGCTCGCCCGCGAAATGCGCCCGCGTGTCCAGCGGCAGCTGCGGATACGCCATAGCCGCCCACAGGATGATGGAAATGGCGAGGATGACCGTACCGGCCTTCTTCAGATACTCGAACGTGCGCTCGCCCGTATGAATCGCCAGCCCGAGCATTGTGGGCAGGCGATAGGGCGGAAGCTCCATGACGAACGGCGTGGACGGCCCACGGATAATCGTCGAGCGCAGCAGCCGCGCCGTGAGCAGGGCCACCACCCAGCCGGTGAGCGTCAGGCCGAACATGACCGCCGCCTCATGGCCGGGGAAAAAGACGCCGGAAAAAAGGATGAAAACCGGAAGCTTGGCCCCACAGGCCATAAAGGGCACGGTCAACAGCGTCGCTATCTTTTCGCGGGGGCTCCGCAGGGTGCGGGCCGCCAGCACGCCGGGCACGGCACAGCCGCCAGCAATGCCTCCGCCCACGATGAACGGCATCACCGAACAGCCGTGCAGCCCGAAAATACGGAAAATACGGTCGAGCATGTAGGCCATGCGCGCCATGTACCCGGTATCTTCAAGAAAGGCGATTTGAAGGAATATCAGCATGATGAGCGGGACAAAGCTCATGACGCCTCCCACGCCGTCGATGATGCCCGAAAGCACCAGCGACTTGAGCTGGCCGTCGGGGAGCACGGCGTCCGCGCCTTCGCGCAGCAGGGCAAACCCTTGTTCCACCCAGCCCATCGGGATCTCCCCAATGGTGAAGGTAACGGTATAAAGCAGATAGAGCACGCCGAGCATAATCGCCGGGCCCATGAACGGATGCGTCAGCACCTTGTCCATGCGGTCCGAGAACTGGATGCGCGCGTGCATATCCTGAAGCCGGACCAGCACGCCGTCCCGCAGCAGCGAAGAAATGAACCCATAGCGGTAATCCGCGATGACGGCCTCGGGCCACGTATTCAACGTATCCCGCAAATGCCGTGCCACCTCATCCACCTGCCGCTCCAGATCGGCGGCAAGCTCCGGGGATTCGGCGCGGCTGCGGGTGAGGATTTCCTCATCCTGCTCCAGCAGCTTGAGCGCCACCCACCGCGCCGGATATTCCGAAGCCAGCAGCCCGGCCTCGGCAATGGCGGCTTCCATATCCCGCAGCACGGGATCAAGATCGGGCCCATACGAGATATGCAGCGGCTCCCACGGCTCGCCGCGCTTGGTTTCGATATAGGCTTCCGTCGCCTTCAAGAGTTCGGGCAGCCCTTCGCCCGTGCGGGCCACGGTCGCCATGACCGGGAAGCCCAGACGCTGCGACAGGCGCTCGATATCGATGGTCATGCCCTGCTTGGCGGCCTCATCCATCATGTTCAGGGCCAGCACCACGGGAACGCCGAGTTCCAGAAGCTGGATGGTCAGGTAGAGGTTGCGCTCCAGCGCGCCCGCATTGAGCACGTCGATGACCACGTCGGGCCGTTCCTGCGCCAGCACATGCCGGGCGACCGTCTCCTCCTGCGTGTAGGCGGTCAGGGAATACGTCCCCGGCAGGTCGATGAAGCGCACACACCGGCCGGAAGGCATCTTGATGAAGCCTTCCTTCTTCTCCACGGTAATGCCGGGATAGTTGCCCACATGCTGGTGCGAACCGGTCAGCGCGTTGAAGGCCGTCGTCTTGCCAGAATTCGGATTGCCCGCGAGGGCTATGGTAAGCTGCGGATCCATGACGCCTCAGCCCGCCTGTTCCAGCGGTTCGACGACGATGTAGTCGGCTTCGTTGTTCCTGAGGCTGAGCGTGAACCCCGGCAGGCGCAGGGCCACCGGATCGCGCAGCGGGGCGCGCCCCACCACTTCCACTTCCGCGCCGGGGATGAGCCCCATGTCCCGGATGCGCCGCCCCAGCTCGCCGCTGGCCTGCACATGGGCGATGCGGGCTTTCTGCCCCTCCTTCATCCTGCGCAGGGAAATGAGCCCGGCTTCCAGCATCTCCTTGGAGATGGGACAGCCTTCGCCGCCGCACGAACGGGCTTCGGCGCAATCATGCTCTCCGCGCTTTCTATGGCAAAATCCAAACATATTGTCCCCCAGCTTCAACTTTATCGTCACATCCGGCGTCGCCGCCCCTCTGGGAAAGCACATCCCCGGCCCTGACGGGCCCCGTGGCAACCGGCGCAGCCGCCGTTGCATACCGGACGTTTCATGACATTGATCCTGCGGCATACAAACCACGCCGCAACGATGATCGACACGACGAGCAGGGATTCCCACGAAAAAACGCTTCCAGTGATGAAAACAGGTTCCGCGTCCATACCCACTCCCTTATGATACCAATTGGATCTGCCCTTTCTATAGATTTTTGAAAATAAATGTCAATTGCGGCATGAGAACATTTTGCCCGGCATCCCCGGTTTCTTGCCCTTAACCCGCATCTCGTCTATACTTTTTTTATTCGCAACTTTCTTCGGAGCGCCCCATGTCCCTTTCCGCAAACGCATCTTCCCCAATCCCGGCCTCCTCCGCCCCGCTGTTGCAGGCGGAAGGCGTCACCGTGCGGTTCGACGCCTGCGAACGCCCGTTCGACGTGGTGCGCGACGTGTCGTTCACGCTGCATCCGGGGCGCACGCTCTGCCTTGTGGGGGAATCCGGTTGTGGCAAGAGCATGACGGCGCTGTCCCTGCTCCGCCTCATCCCCGAACCGGGGCGCCTCGCCGCCGGGCGCATCCTCTTTGAAGGCCGCGATCTTGCCGAATTGTCCGAATCCGCGATGGAACGCGTGCGGGGGCGCGACATCGGCATGATCTTTCAGGAACCCATGACCTCGCTCAATCCGGTCATCCGGGTGGGAGAGCAGGTCGCGGAACCGCTGATGCGTCACCTGCGCCTGTCAAAGAAGGCCGCGCTCGCCGAAGCCGTGGAACTGTTCCGGCTGGTCGGCATACCCGCGCCGGACATGCGCGTCCGCGACTACCCGCACCAGCTTTCCGGCGGTATGCGCCAGCGCGTCATGATCGCCATGGCGCTGGCCTGCAAACCCCGCCTCCTGCTCGCCGACGAGCCGACCACGGCCCTCGACGTGACCATACAGGGCCAGATACTCGCCCTGCTCGGCGATCTTTCCCGCGAGCGCGGCATGGGGCTTCTGCTCATCACCCACGATCTCGGCGTGGTGGCGGAAATGGCCGACGAAGTGGGCGTCATGTATGCCGGGCGCATCGTGGAGCGCGCGCCCGTGCGGGCTCTGTTCGCCGAACCGCGCCATCCCTATACTTGGGGCCTTATCCGCTCCGCGCCCACGCTTGACACGCCCCCTTCGGCGAAGCTGGACGCCATCCCCGGCACAGTCCCCTCGCCCGGCGATCTCCCGCAGGGGTGCCCCTTCCGGCCGCGCTGCCCGGAAGCGCATGAACGCTGCTTCAAGACTCCGCCCGTCATCGAATCCGCCGGGGCCGACGGCGCCCGGGAGGTCTGCTGCTGGCTTGCCGAAGCAAGGTAAGTGTTGCCGAATACGGGTTCAGTCCTATATAGAGTGTTGGCAGATGCGTCACGGAGACGGCGCGTCGCCGAATATGATCATTAAGGAGCTAGCATGACCGATACACGTGATCCCCAGACCGAAAAGGGACAGAACGGCGCCACCGAAGAGAACCTCGCGGAAACCGCGCAGGCCCCTGAAAAAACGCTTGAGGAGCAGTTCCGCGAAGAGATTTGCCCCACTTGCACGGTCAAGGCCGAAGCGGACGAGACCCGGCTGCGCGCCCTCGCGGAGATGGAAAATTTCAAGAAACGCATCCAGCGTGACCATGACGAATACATGCGCTACGCCAGCGAGCCGGTGCTCAAGGATCTCCTGCCCGCGCTGGACAGCCTTGATCTCGCCATTCAATACGGCGGCAGCGACGAAACCTGTAAAAGCCTGCTCACCGGCGTGATCATGACCCGGAAGCTGCTCCTCGACGCGCTCAAGAACCACGGCTTCGACGTTGCCGGGGAAGTGGGCGAGCCCTTCAACCCCGATGTCCATGATGCCGTTTCCTATGAAGAGCGGGATGACATGGAACCCGGCCTGGTCAGCACCCTGCACCAGCGCGGCTACCGCCTGAAAGACCGCCTGTTGCGCCCCGCCAAAGTATCCGTCAGCCGCAAGCCCGCCTGACGATGGCAGCCGAACCGATGACAAAAAGCAGGGCGTCCGCCTCGCTCGGAGGCGCGTTACGCGCCGAGAGCTCGGAGGGCGTCCTGCGCGTCGTTTTCAGCGGCGAGTGGAAACGGGACCTGCTTGGGCCGAACTTTTTTACGGAACGTGACGAAGCGCTGCGTGAAACGGAAAGGCTCCTCAAAGAGGCCCGCAGCGTCGAACTCCTCGGCGAGGCTCTCGGCGAATGGGACAGCGGCGTGCTCGTCGTCACCACCCGGCTCGCCACCCTCGCCAAAGAACACAACATCCCGCTTGATGACGCCCGCCTCCCCGAGGGCATCCGCAACCTGACCAAGCTGGCCCTTGCGGTCCCCCCGAACACCGCCGCGCAGCGTAAGGCCCAAAAGACGACCTTCCTCGAACGGGTCGGCGGCTTTACATTGGCGGTGCCCCGCATGGCACGCGACATTTTCGATTTTATCGGCGAACTTGTCCTCAGCGCCGGCAGGCTGTTCAGGGGCCGCTCTTCCTGCACGTCGGGAAACGTCTGGCTCGCCGTTCAGGAAAGCGGCGTGGACGCCCTGCCCATCGTCTCTTTGATCAGCCTGCTCGTGGGCCTGATCCTCGCCTTCGTCGGCGTGATCCAGCTCAAGATGTTCGGCGCGGAAATCTACGTTTCCAGCCTCGTGGCCGTGAGCATGACCCGCATCATGGGCGCGATCATGACCGGCATCATCCTCGCGGGCCGCACCGGCGCCTCCTATGCCGCCGTCATCGGGACCATGCAGGTCAATGAGGAAATCGACGCTCTCACCACGCTCGGCGTGGCCCCTTCCGACTACCTCATCATGCCCCGCGTCCTCGCCCTTACCGCCATGACCCCGCTGCTCGTGCTCTATTCCGACTTCATGGGCATCATGGGCGGCTTCATCGTCGGCGTCGGGATACTCGGCCTTGATCCCATGGAATACTATACATTTACCCAGAAAGGGTTCAACATCAACAACCTCTGGGTGGGCATGGTGCACGGCGCGGTCTACGGTATGCTCATCGCCATAACCGGCTGTTACCAGGGCCTGCGCTGCGGCCGCAATGCCGAAGCAGTCGGCAAGGCGACCACCTCGGCCGTGGTCTATTCCATCGTGGGCATCGTGCTGTCCACGGCTGTCCTCACCATCCTCTGCAATATTTTGAATATATGAATACCTCCACACCCATCATCGAAGCGCGGGACCTTACGGTCGGCTACGGCAGCTACGTCGTGCAGAAGGATCTCAACTTCACGATAAACCGTCAGGACGTATTCATCATCATGGGGCCGAGCGGATGCGGCAAAAGCACGCTCCTGCGCGTCCTCGTGGGCCTGCTCCAGCCTACAAAGGGGCAAGTGCTCTACAGGGGACAGGACTTTTGGGCCGGGACCGAAAGCGAGCGCCAAAAACTTCTCAGCGGCGTGGGCCTGCTCTTCCAGAGCGGCGCGCTGTGGAGCTCCATGACCCTCGCCGAGAATGTGGCCCTGCCCTTGCAGCGCTATACGAAGCTTTCCTCCGCCGAGATCAGGGAACAGACCTCCCTCAAACTCGCGCTCGTCGGCCTTGCCGGATTCGAGGATTATTACCCGTCCGAAATCAGCGGCGGTATGCGCAAACGCGCCGGGCTCGCCCGCGCGCTGGCGATGGACCCCGAAATCGTTTTCTTTGACGAGCCTTCGGCCGGGCTCGACCCGGTCAGCGCCGCCCTGCTGGACGAGCTCATCCTCGAACTCAAGGAGAACATGGGCATGACCGTCGTGGTCGTCACCCACGATCTCGACAGCATCTTTACCATCGGCAACAACAGCGTATTCCTTGATGCGGCGACCCACACCATGATCACGGGCGGCGATCCCCATGTCCTTCGCTGCGATCAGGCGCACCCCGACATCGTCCGTTTCCTGAACCGCGGCAAAACCGACTCCTGCCCCACCTCCTCCAAAGGATACCGCTCATGAGCAAGTCAGCCAACAAAACCCTCATCGGAGCCTTCGTCGTCGGGGCCACAGCCCTCCTGTTGCTCGCTATCGCCGTTTTCGGCTCAGGCAAGCTGTTCCAGACGACAAGCCGTTACGTGCTCTTTTTCGACGGTTCCATCAGCGGGCTTTCCGTAGGCTCTCCGGTCCTGTTCCGCGGCGTCCCGGTGGGGCGCGTCGTCGAAATCCGGCTCACGGGCGACCTTGATAATTTAGTGTTCCAGACGCCGGTGTTCATCGAACTGAACAAAAAGGACGAAGGGCGGTTTTCCGTTTCCGACGGCGACATATCCAAAAAAGAATATCTCGATCGCCTGGTCAGCCACGGCCTGCGGGCAACGCTGGCGACCCAGAGCCTGCTCACCGGCCAGCTCATGATCGAGATGGATTTCTACCCCAGAAGCCAGATCCCTTATCCTATCAAGGAAGTCAAAGAATACGACGACGTGCCCGAGATTCCCACCATCCCGTCGCAATTCGACAACATCCTGCAAACGCTCACGACGCTGCCGTATGACGACATCGCCTCGAATGTCCTCGACATTACGGAAGGCGTCAAAAAAATCCTGAGCAATTCTGGGACGGAACAGCTGATCGGCCACATCGACAAGCTGGTGGTCCAGCTTCAGGATATCGGGACCAACCTCGACAAGACGCTGACGAGCATCCGCGGGCTTGCAGAACCGTATACAAAGCTGGCGCAGGATACGGACAAGCGGCTGTCCGCGGCGCTGGAACAGGCGTCGCATGTCCTGAGCCGCATCGACAACGTAGCCAAAGAGACGGAGATGACTGTCGTTTCCGCCCGTGGCGTGGTCAGCAAAAACAGTACGACCGTCATCGAACTGAATCAGGCCATCCGCGAAATCACCGAAGCGGCCCGGGCCGTTCGCGTGTTCGCCAACACGCTTGAACGCAATCCCGAAGCAGTGCTGCGCGGGAAGGTACGGTAAAGGAACGTATTGGGGAGGGGAGGAGCCCCCTTTCTCCAGAAAGGGGGCTCCTCCCCTCCTCTACCAAAGACTTTCGACTGGTAGGGTGTCGGGAAGTTCAAATCGTAGCGGGACCGGGTTGAAAGCAAAGTCCTGTTTCCGCGCTTGATTGGGCACAGTACTGTATCCTTAAACATGACGCGATGAGCCCAAGGACGCGGAAGCGAATTACATCCATTTGAGATAATTAGGTATACAGGGAAGCGGCACACCACACCAGCAGGAGCGCCATGCTCGCGTTGGCGGCGGTATGGTGGTTCTGGAGGAAACGACGGAATACGGCTCCAAAAAGCGCCCAAAAACATGTCCCGGCATAGGCGACAGCCGAGAGCACGCCGATGGAAACAGCCAAAGCCATAAAGGAATCGTAGTAAGGAAGCACAAAGGACGAGAAGGCGGTTATCCCATAGAGGATGCCTTTGGGGTTGACGAATTGCAGCAGCATCCCTGAAACGACGCCGTTGACCGGTACAAGGCGGGAATCTTCGTTTCCTGATCCCGACCGCCAGACGCCAAAGGCCATCCAGAGGATATACGCCGCGCCGACGGCACGCATTGTGGGTTCCACGTCGGGCAAAAACCGGAACAGCGCCGCGCCAAACAGCGCACATGCCGTCATGAGCCCCAGAACGCCCAGCAGGACGCCGAAGCAGAAACGGAGCCCCTTCCGGAGCCCGTACGCACTCGCGCTGGAAAGCGCCATAATATTGTTGGGGCCTGGCGTAAAGGACATGATGCACGCGAAGGACAGGAAAGCGGCAATCGACGGCATGGTGGAAGCTCCTTTGAGTTTGTGCGATAGAGCATACGATCTGTGCACTATAATGTCAAACATGGACAGGATAACGCCCTTGGAAAATATCGGCCACATCGTAGCGGAGAACCTCAAACGCCTGCGGGAAGAAAGGAAGCTCAGCCTTGACGCCGTAGCGAAATGTTCCGGAGTGAGCAAAAGCATGCTCGGCCAGATCGAACGCGGCGTGACCAACCCGACCATCTCGACGCTCTGGAAGATCGCGAACGGGCTCAAGATTTCATTTACTTCGCTCATGATGCGCCCGGAAACGGACGTCGAAGTCGTCCCGCGTTCCGCCATAACGCCTTTTGTTGAAACAGACGGAAAATACAGGAATTATCCCGTCTTTCCGTTCGACAGTTCCCGGGGGTTCGAGATGTATGCCATTGAGCTGGACCCCGGCGTCCGGCTTGACGCCGAACCGCACCCCGAAGGGACGCAGGAGTTCATCACTGTTTTTTCCGGCGCGCTGACCGTACTGCTCGACGGCGAACGCTGGGGGATCGCCGATGGCGACTCCATCCGTTTCAAGGCGGATCGGAAACACGCCTATGCCAATGAAGGAAACACGCTGTGCCGCTTGAGCATGGTCATTTGCTACCCATCTTAAAGGAAAAAGGAAGCCATATGAAAAAGCGCGCCCCTTCCCTGCTGCTGGCCCTGCTGGCGCTGGCCGGACTGCTCACCGCTGGCGGCTGTTCCCTCGGCCGCAGCCCACGCCCCGATTTCTACATGCTGTCCTCCCCCGTGGAAAATGTGGTCCAGTCCGGCAAAGAAAAAATCTCCGGGCCACGCGTCGCCATCGGCCCCGTGTCCATTCCGGGCTATCTGGACAGGCCCCAGCTCTTCCTGCGCGACGGCAATGACGTCAAAGTCGAGTTGGCCGAGTTCAACCATTGGAGCGAGCCGTTCGGCGAGGGCGTGACCCGGGTGCTCTGCGACGCCGTGTCCGCATCCCTGACCCCCCGCAAAGGGCTGGCCTCTCCCATGCGTTCGCAGCAGCCTTTCCAGTGGCGCATTGCCGTGGATATCGCCCGTTTTGACGGTGCGCCCAACGGCAGCGTCATCCTCGACGCAGGCTGGAGCCTCGTGAACGAGAGCGGCGAAGAGCTCAAGTCGGGACGTTTTGTGCAGCACGCCCCCGCCGGTCCCGACATCCCCTCGATGGTACAGGCCCAAAGCGCCCTTCTCGCCCAGTTCGGCGCGGTTCTTGGGCAGATGATCCCGTAGGGAAAATGTGGGGGAGGGGACCTTTCTCCAGAAAGGTCCCCTCCCCCACACCCCTCCTCTCTCCCTCCAAAGACTTTTGACCTTATCGAATCCCCTTTTTATCGGGAATGCCGCCTTTTTCTGGAAAAGCTATTCTTGTTGCAGGGGCAGACACACCCGCCTGCCCCCTCTTCAATTTATAGTATAATTTACCCCACTCCTCTGCCTTCTCCCTTTTCTTAAAACAAAAAAAGGAACCTTCCCCGGAAACGGAGAAGGTCCCTTTTCATACGCACTCCCCTGCAACAGGGATTCGATAAAGTCAAAAGTCTTTGGGGAGGGGGAGGCTTGGAGGGGGGCGGGAGGGGCGCTTGTCCCCTTCATGGGGATTCTTCAGAAAGGCCCTCCCGGCCCCCCTCCAATCTTTATCCCTATTCCTTCACGCCGCCTCCAAGGGCCTTGTAGAGCATGATAAGGTTCTGCTCGCGGGCGACGCGAACGGAGATGAGGTTAAGCTGCGAACTGTACATCGCACGCTGGGAATCGAGCACGGCCAGATAGCTGTCGATGCCCTGGTTGTAGCGCTCCCCGGACAGGCGGTACGTCTCGGAAGTCGCATGAACAAGCGATTTCTGCGCCTCAAGCTGTCCGGCAAGGGATACGCGGTCGATCAGCGCGTCGGACACTTCCCGGAACGCGGACTGAATGGCCTTCTCATAATTCGCCACAGCTATCTTCTTGTCGGCTTCGGAAACACGCAGGTTGGCGACGTTCCGCCCGCCCTCGAAGATCGGCAGGCTGACCTGCGGCAGGAAGGTCCAGATGCCCGTGCCGCCGTCAAAGAGGTGGGACAGCTCGTTCGAGGCCGTGCCGATGTTCGCGGTCAGCGAAATGCGGGGGAAGAAATTCGCCCGCGCCGCGCCGATGTCCGCGTTGGCGGCCTTGAGCGTATGCTCGGCCTGAAGGATGTCCGGGCGCTGGAGGAGCACCGTGGAGGGCAGGCTCACCGGAATATCCGGCCAGACCGGAAGCTCGGAGAGCGCCTTGGCGGGCAGCATGTCCGGGGTCACTTTCGTACCCGCGAGCAGGCTGAGCGCCGTGATGTCCTTGGCCACCTGCCCACTGTAACGGGCAATGTCCACCCGCGCCGTATCCACGCTGGTCTGCGCCTGGCGCAGATCCAGCTCGGACGAAACGCCCACGGAATGGCGCCGCGCGATCATTTCGTATGAAGCCTGTTGGCTCTTGAGCGTTTCCGTAGCGATGTTCAGACGCTCGCGGTCCGCCACCAGCGCCAGATACGCCTGCGCCACTTCCGAAACGAGGCTCAGGCGGGCGCTCCGATACGCCTCCTCGGTGCCGAGATAGGTTTCCAGAGCTTTGTCCTTGAGGCTTTGGATACGCCCGAAGAAATCAAGCTCATAACTGGTCACGCCGACGCCGAGCGAGTGCTGGCGGGAAACCGTCTGTTCGCCCGTGGTGGACAAATCGGCGGAAACGCCCTTGTTGGAGGACTCGCCGGAGGCGGAAACCCCGGGCATCAGATCCGCGCGCTGTATCTGGTACAAGCCGCGGGCACGCTCGATGTTCAGCGCGGAGACGCGCAGATCCCGGTTGTTGTCCAGAGCAAGCTGAATGAGCCGCTGCAGGTGCTGATCGGTGAAGAACGTCTTCCATCCGATTTCCGAAGCCAGCTGATCGGTAGCCTGGGCGAGGACCGTGCCCTTGGGCATGAGGTCGTCGGGCCAGGCCTCCGCCACCGGGGCCTCCGGGCGGACGTAGTTCGGGGCCATCGTGCAGCCGGGCAACAGCACCGCCAGCGCGAGCGCCATATACTTTGCTGACATCATTTGTGGGAATCTCCCGGTATGGTTTCAACGATGTTTGCCGTGCGGCGACGCTTCGGCTTCTTCCACTTCCAGCGGAACGAGAACACGGAGGTCACCACGACGAAGAACACCGGGATGTAGAAAATCCCGAGGGCCGTCGCCGCGAACGTGCCGCCCATGACGCCCGTGCCGATGGCGTTCTGGCCGCCGGCACCGGCGCCCGTGCTGATGGCGAGGGGCAGGATGCCGAGCAGGAAGGCCAACGAGGTCATCAAGATGGGACGCAAGCGCATACGCGACGCCTCAATGGTCGCCTCGATGAGATCGCCTCCCTTGTCATGCAGCTCCTTGGCGAATTCAACGATCAGAATGGCGTTCTTCGCCGACAGACCAATGGTGGCGAGCAGGCCCACCTGGAAGTACACGTCGTTGGAAAGCATCCGCATGTTCGCCGCGCCGAGCGCGCCGAGCACACCGAGGGGAACCACGAGGATAACCGCAAACGGCACGGACCAGCTTTCATACAAGGCCGCGAGGCACAGGAACACCACAAGGATGGACAGGGCGAACAGAGCCGGAGCCTGTGATCCGGAAAGGCGTTCCTGATAGGACAGCCCGGTCCATTCGTAGCCGATGCCCTGAGGCAGCTGGCTGGCGAGCTTCTCCATTTCCAGCATGGCCGTACCGGAGCTCACGCCCGGCGCGGGCTGCCCAAGGATTTCCACGGACGGGACGCCGTTGTAGCGTTCCAGACGCGCTGGGGCGTACTCCCAGTGCGCCGAAGCGAACGAGGAGAAGGGAACCATTTCGCCCTTGCTGTTGCGGAAGAACCATTTTTCCATGTCTTCCGGAACCATACGGAACGGCGCGTCGCCCTGCACGTACACTTTTTTGACGCGGCCCTTGTCGAGGAAGTCGTCCGCGTAGGAGCTGCCCCAGACGGTCGAGAGCGCCGCGTTGATGTCGGCCAGGCTCAGGCTGAGCGCGCCCGCCTTCTCACGGTCGATGTCGACGCGCAGCTGCGGCTGGTCTTCCTGCCCGTTGGGACGCACGGCCACCAGATTCTTGTTCTGGGCGGCCATGCCGAGAAGCTGGTTACGGGCCTGCAAAAGCGCCTCATGCCCGAGGCCGGACTTGTCCTGCAACTGGAAGTCGAAACCGGTCGCATTGCCGAGTTCCATAATGGCGGGCGGCGCGAATGCGAACACCTGCGCATTGCGGATTTTCGAGAACGCCGCCATGGCGCGCTTGGACACGGCGTCCACCTTGAGGGACGGGTCCTGACGCTCGCTCCAGTCCTTGAGGCGCACGAAGGCCATAGCCATGTTCTGGCCGTTGCCCGCGAAGCTGAAACCGAGAACGCCCATCAGACTGTCGATGGATTCCTTTTCCTCTTCGAGGAAGTAGCGTTCGACCCGCTCCAGCACCTTGGTGGTCTCTTCCTGCGTCGCGCCGGTAGGCAGCTGGATCTGGGCGAACAGCATACCCTGGTCTTCGTCGGGCAGGAAGCCCGTGGGCAGGGTCTTGAACATGAAGACCAGGCCGCCGATAAGCACCAGATAGATGAGCATGAAGCGGCCCGCGCGCCGGATGACGTAGGACACGCCGGACTGGTAGCGCAGCGTGGCGCTGTCGAACCAGCGGTTGAACCAGCCGAAGAAGCCGTGCTGCGAATGCACGTGATCCCCGCCGATGGGTTTCAGCATCGTGGCGCAGAGGGCCGGGGTCAGCACGATGGCGACCACCACCGACAGCACCATGGCCGAAACGATGGTCACCGAGAACTGCCGGTAGATGACGCCCACGGACCCGCCGAAGAAGGCCATGGGGATGAACACGGCGGACAGCACCATGGCGATGCCGACCAGAGCGCCGGTGATCTGATCCATGGATTTCCGGGCGGCCTCTTTGGGCGAGAGCTTGTCCTCGCTCATCACGCGCTCCACGTTTTCAACGACGACGATGGCATCGTCCACGAGGAGGCCGATGGCGAGCACCACAGCGAACATGGTCAGCGTGTTGATGGAATAACCGAACGCCGACAGCACGCCGAACGTGCCGAGAAGCACGACGGGCACCGCGATGGTCGGGATGAGGGTTGCGCGGAAGTTCTGGAGGAACAGGTACATGACCAGAAACACCAGAAGCACGGCTTCGCCGAGGGTCTTCACCACTTCGTGGATGGAAATCTTCACGACCGGCGTGGTATCAAAGGGATACACGGCCTTCAGCCCCTGCGGGAAGAAGGCTTCGGCGCCCTTCAGATAGTCGTCGATATTGCTCGCCGTTTCCAGCGCGTTCGCGCCGGTGGCGAGCTTCACGGCGATACCCGTGGCGGGCTTGCCGTTATAGCGGCTGAGCGTGGAGTAGCTTTCGCTGCCAAGCTCCACACGGGCCACGTCCTTCACGCGGATGAGCGAGCCGTCGGGGTTGGTGCGCAGGATGACGTTGCCGAACTGCTCCGGGGTCTGCAAGCGCTCCTGCACCGAAATGGCGAGGTTCATCTGCTGGCCCGGCACGGACGGGGTGCCGCCGAGCTGACCGGCGGAAACCTGCGCGTTCTGTGCGTTGATCGCGTTGATCACGTCGCTCGGCATCAGCTTGTAGCTTTGCAGCTTGTGCGGATCGAGCCAGATGCGCATGCCGTACTGGCTGCCGAACAGCGACACTTCGCCGACGCCGGAGATACGGCTGATCGCATCCTTGAGGTTGGTCGCCACATAGTCCGCGATGTCGGCGTTGTCCATGCTGCCGTCTTCGGACACGAAGGCGTACACCTTCAGGAAGTTCGCGCCGCGCTTGGCCACGGAAATGCCCTGCCGCTGCACTTCCTGCGGGAGCAGGGGCGTCGCGAGCTGGAGTTTGTTCTGAACCTGCACCTGCGCGATGTCCGGGTTGGCGTCCGCGCTGAAGGTCAGGGTGATTTGCGCCTGCCCCGAAGAGTCGCTGGTCGAAGACATGTACAGCAGATAGTCAAGGCCGTTCATGTTCTGTTCGATAACCTGCGTGACGGTGTCCTGCACGGTCTGCGCGGACGCGCCGGGATACTGCGCCGTGATGCCGATGGTCGGCGGGGCGATGGACGGGTACTGCGAGATCGGCAGGTTGAGGATGGAAATCCCGCCCGCCAGCATGATAATAATGGCGATCACCCATGCAAAAACGGGACGATCGATAAAGAAACGTGCCATGAAAAAGCCCCCTACCGCTTCTCGGAAGCAGGCGCGCCCTGCTTGACCGGGGTGGGTTCGGCAATGCGAACGGGCGAGCCGGGACGGATTTTCTGGAGGCCCTCGACGATGACCTTGTCACCGGCCTTGAGCCCGTCGAGCACAACCCAGCTGTTGCCCTGCGTGCGGCCCACTTTGAGCGGACGGATTTCAACCTTGTTTTCGGCGTTGACCACATACGTGGTGGGGTTGCCCTTGGCGTCGCGCAAAAGGGCGCGCTGCGGCAACAAAATGGCCTGATCGTCCACGCCTTCGTTCAGGATGGCGCGCACGTACATGCCCGGAAGCAGTTCCTGCTTGGGGTTCGGGAAGATGGCCCGCAAGGTCACCATGCCGGTGCTCTCGTCCACGCTCACGTCGGCGAACTGGAGCGTGCCGGTAAGCCCGTACTCGCTACCGTCTTCAAGCAGCAGGCGCACCGCCGCGTGATCCTGATCGGCGCGCTGGAGCGTGCCGTCCTCAAGGGAACGTTTGAGGCGCAGGACTTCCGTGCTGGACTGGGTCACGTCCACATAGACGGGATCGAGCTGCTGCACGGTGGTCAGCGGGCTGGACTGGTTTTCCGTCACCAGCGCGCCCGGCGTCACCAGAGAGCGGCCGCTCCGCCCGGAGATGGGGGAGGTCACTTTGGTATAGGCCAGACGGATGCGCGCGTTTTCCACGGCGGCCTTGTTGACGCCCACGTCGGCGAGCGCCTGCTTGTAGGCGGCCTCGGCGTCTTCGAATTCCTGCTTGCTGACCGCGCTGATGTTCACCAGATCCTTAAAGCGCTGCATCTTCAGGCGCGCGGGAGCCACGTTGGCTTCGGCGCGGGCGAGATTGGCCTTCGCGCTGTCGAGATTGGCCTGATAGGTGGCGGGATCGATCTGATAGAGGACATCCCCGGCCTTGACGTCCGCGCCTTCCTCAAAGAAACGCTTCTGGATGATGCCGCTCACCTGCGGACGCACTTCAGCGATCTGGAAACCCGACGTGCGGCCGGCAAGTTCCGTCGTATACAGCACCTTCTGCGGGGTCACGATCTCCACGGCCACTTCCACGGCGGGAACCGTCGGGGCCTGGGCCCCCGTCTTTTCGTCCTTGCAGCCCATGAGGGACAAGCAGCCGAGAAGCCCGGCCAACAAAGTCACACCGAATCGGAAGGGCCGCCGTTCATGCTTCACCAACATATAACCTCACTCTCAGGTTGTCGGCGCGGTTCAATCATCACGCGCCCATAGAAAATACAAGCGACTTGCGTTCCCCGCAGGTTGCTTGCATAGTTTGACAAAAACAAATTGAATAGAGTAAGCTCTATCCGTTCAAGTGCTATACTTCCCGAAAGGATGACTGTCAAGATGGAAAAACACACGGCCCGCAAGTATTCCTCGCCCATCCGGGAGCGCCAGGCAAACCAGACCCGCACCAACATCCTCGACGCCACGCAGCGCCTTTTCCTTGAGCGCGGGTACGCCAAAACAACGGTGGAAGCCATCGCTCAAGAAGCGGGGGTCGCCAAGCAGACCGTCTATGCCGTCTTCCGCTCCAAAAACGGCATCGTAGCCGAATTGCTGGACCGGGCCGTCTTCACGGAGCGGGTGTTTGAGCTGCACGATCGCTCACTTGAAACGGCGAACATCCACGAGGCGCTGAAGCTCACGGCGCAGCTTGTCCTGCAGGTGCACGAATCCCAAAGCCCCGTCTTCGACCTGTTGCGTGGCGCGGGGATGCTCGATCCACAATTGGCCCGCGTCCAGAATGATCTCCGATGCGTCAACAGGGACAGGCAGGAAAACCATGTGCGGTTCCTGCTCCGCGGGCGGCGGCTCAAGGAAGGCATTGATATGGGGATGGCGCTGGATGTCTTCTGGTGCCTCACCAGCCGCGACCTCTACCGTATGCTGGTGCAGGAGCGCGGGTGGTCCGGCGAGACGTACGCCAACTGGCTGTACGAGATGCTCGCTAATTCGCTTCTCCATGTGAGCGAGGAACACCCGGGCGAGGGGTGGGAAATGCGGACGGAAGAACATCTATCCGCGCAGCGGTAGGGAAGAGAAGGCCGGGCAACGAAAGCGGCGCTTCCATCGGCTGCCCCCGTCTCCCGAAAGGTTGGGAGATGCGCCCTCAGGCGGAGGGCAAGGGCTCCCTCCCTTTCCGAGTAAGGATTGGGGCAAGGTACTGTTTCCGACAGACGGAGGTGCACCCGCCGTATAGCCTCAACGCGGCAAGGCCATCCGGCATTTTTTATTTCCCTGACGCCGCGGCAAAACGGGGTACTGGAAACGGTTGTATACCGCGCCGCTACCCGAAAAAAAGCGGTTCAGTCCTTCTTGTTCACGGTAATCCGGCTGACCACCCGCTCATAGTACGGGCTGCCGTCGCCGAGAACGGGCGCGTTGGGATGGCGGGCCTTGATGCGGGCAATGACCACTTCGAGCTTTTTCATCTGCCGGACCTTTTCCTGTTCGTCCCCGCACTTTTCCAATGCGTCGACAATGGATTGGGCCTCTTTCCGGTCAAGGACCTCTTCAGGGACGTAGCCCGCGTTCTTCAACAGTTTGTAGGCCATGCGAAGGTCTTCGGGGATGTGCGAGTCGTCTTCCAACTCCAGCGGCTTGCCCGCTCCGGGAAGGGAATCAAAGGCTCCCCGCTCGCAGGCTTCCCGAATGCGCTGCTCTGCGATAATGCTTATGGCGTCCATCGTAACCCCCTGAAACATCGTCTTTTCAGATAAATTATCCCTCGCGGGCCCGGTCCGCAAGGGGTTGGCTTCCCCGAAGGGGATACTCTGCGGATCGGTTCCGGCATCAGGGCGGAATTGTACTCTTTCTTCCATATTCCGGACCGTTTTTACGCAAGAAAATTTCCTTTCGGTTCACATGAAAATGCGCTATAGTCGTTAGCTTGAGGAAAAGATCCCCAAAGACCTTTTTCGTCTTGTTGTCCACACGTACTAAAGCGCTTCCGTATCTCATACGGAGATTACCTTACCTCAGGAGGAACCGCACAATGAGCTTACTGTATCAAAAACATGCTTCCCGCCCCCTGACGCTGGACAACCGCGTCGAACCCGAACTGTACCGCGACGTTTTCCCATATACGCATGTCAGCCGCATCGAATTCGACGATACATTCCTCGTCCCCCGCCCGGCCGATCCCATGTTCATCACCGACACAACCTTCCGTGACGGCCAGCAGGCCCGACCCCCTTATACCGTCAAGCAGATCGCCCGCATCTACGACCTGCTCCACAAGCTCGGCGGCAAGAGCGGACTCATCCAGGCCTCCGAATTTTTCATGTATTCCCCCAAGGATCGCAAGGCTATTGAAGTCTGCCGCTCCAGAGGCTACCGCTTCCCCCGCGTCACCGGCTGGATCCGCGCCAACATGGACGACCTCAAGATCGCCCATGATATGGAATTCGATGAAGTGGGCCTGCTCACCAGCATGTCCGACTACCACATCTTCCTGAAGCTCGGCAAAACCCGCGAGCAGGCCATGAACGACTACCTCAAGGTCGTTACCAAGGCCCTCGAATGGGGCATCGTGCCCCGCTGCCACTTCGAGGACGTGACCCGCGCCGACATCTACGGCTTCTGCCTGCCCTTCGCGCGCAAGCTCATGGAGCTCTCCCACGAAGCGTCCATGCCCATCAAGATCCGCCTCTGCGACACCATGGGCTACGGCGTGCCCTTCCCCGGCGCGGCGCTTCCCCGCTCCGTGCAGCGCATCGTCCGCGCCTTCACCGACGAAGCGGGCGTCCCCGGCGCATGGCTCGAATGGCACGGGCACAACGACTTCCATAAGGTGCTCGTCAACGGCGTGACCGCATGGCTGTACGGCTGCGGCGGCGTCAACGGCACGCTCATGGGCTTTGGCGAACGCACCGGCAACGCGCCCCTCGAAGCGCTGGTCATCGACTACATTTCCCTCACCGGCAACGACGAGGCCGCCGATCCCACCGTCATCACGGAAATCGCCCAGTATTTCGAGAAGGAACTCGACTACCGCATTCCGGACAACTATCCCTTCGCGGGGAAGGACTTCAACGCCACCAGCGCGGGCATCCACGTCGACGGGCTGGCGAAGAACGAAGAGATCTACAACATCTTCGACACCACCAAGATCCTCAACCGCTCCGTGCCGATCATCATCAACGACAAGGCGGGACGCGCGGGCGTGGCCTACTGGATCAACCAGCAGTTCAACCTGCCGCCGGAACGGCAAGTCTCCAAGAAGCATCCCGCCGTCGGCCAGATCCACACCAGGATCATGGCCGCCTACGAGGAAGGGCGCAACACCTCCTTCTCCAACAAGGAAATCAAGAACCTCGTCCGCCGTTTCATGCCGGAACTCTTCGACAGCGAGTTCGACCAGATGAAGCGCATCGCCGGGGAACTGGCCTCCAACCTCGTGGAGCGTCTGGCCCGCGACTGCCAGTCGACCGCCGATTCGGAAGCGCTCACCGCGCAGCTCCAGCACTTCGTGCACGACTACTCGTTCATCCAGTATGCCTACGTCACCGACGTGAAGGGGCACTCCACCGCCATCGCCATCAGCGATCCCGGCGATCAGAAGGGCTACAAGGCGTTCCCGATCGGGTTCGACTATTCGAACCGCGAGTGGTTCCTCCAGCCCATGCGCACCGGAAAGCTGCACATCACGAACGTCCATCAGTCTCAGGTCACGGGCCAGCTCATCATCACCGTCTCCACGGTGATCACCGACGCCAACGACGAGATCATCGGCGTCCTCGGCGCCGACATCCAGCTTGAAGAGATCATCCGGCGCGCCGAATCCCTCGAAGCCGAGGTACCGAACAGCGAGGAAGAATAGCCCTATTCTGTAAAGGGGGGAAAACGTTTCCTTCCCTTTACAAAGGCTTTTCCGTTTTGGAACGGCTACGTTCCCCATAAAACAAAGCCCTTTTCCGGTGTGCGGGAAAGGGCTTTGTTTTTTCACTCAAGAATGCGGCCGCCATCACAAGAAAGAGTATTCTCGCAAGGCCGTTGGGGTTGAAGGCAGTAACGTGGTTCTCCCTTCCCCAATACACTCAAAATGCACTCTGCCATAACTCCACGAACGACCAGCCGAGCTTCACGCCATAGAAAAAGATGACCAGGCCGCAGACAAGGTTGATGATGCGCAACAGGCGCGGCGTGAACCGGTTCTTGAAGAGTGAGGAAATGGTGGTCAGGGACAGGAACCAGAGGCAGGACGCGCAGACCACGCCCCAGAGGAACAGGCCGGACTCCTCGGGCGGCAAGGCCACCCGGAAGGACCCGAGCAGCAGCGACACGTCGATGATCGCCTGCGGATTGAACCACGTCACGACACAGGCCATGCCGATGGTCTTCATGAGCGGGATGTTCACGTTGATCGCCGGACCGGCGACCTCGCGGGACAGCATGAGCCGGAGCCCCATATACATCACTACAAGGCTGCCTGCCAGCAAAACGCCCTTTCGGATAAGCTCGGAATGTTCGATCAGCGCGCCGATGCCGAAAAAACCGGCAAGCGCAAGGGTCACATCAAAAAAAATGACGATGAGCGCCGTCCGGTAGGCCGCCGCCTGCGGCTGGGACAGGCCGGCATTGATGACGAAAAGATTCTGCACGCCGATGGGCGCGACATATGCCAGCCCAAGCGACAGACCCTGAAGATACGCAAGCATGGTTCCCTTTCTCCTTTCGCTCCCGCGCCCGGCACAATGCCGTGACGGAAAGGAATGAGTCTATAGGGAATCGGACATCGTGCGTCAACCCGTTTTTCCCTTCCGAACGCTCCCCGCACGCCATTCCCATGCCGCGGCAATGATTACGCAGAAAATGCCGAGAGCTGAAACCGCGATTGCGCCCGCCATGCTGAAAAGAGGATGGAAACGGAGGAAAAACACGGAGGAGGACACCCTCCCTCGGCTCCTTCCCCGTCACCGCGCCTATCTGTTTTTTTCAGCACAAACGCCATGTTCTGCCCAAGATTGCGCATATTGGCCATCCCTTCGGCATCGTTCAGGACATCTCCGGCATCCCTCCCACGATGACCTCTTTATTCAGAAGGAAATGGTTCATCGTGTCCACGGCGGCCAGGCCGCCCCCGCGCCGCACCGCCGCTACGGAGGCCCCAACCTTGTGCCGGAGCATACCCGGATTCGTCGCCACGACGACGCCCGCGCGCTCGAGGAAAGCCTTCATCCCTGCCGTAACATCGGCGGAATAAACAGGGGAGCCGAGCACTATGCCGTCCGCCTCCACCATTTTGGCGAAACATTCATTGAAAAAATCTGTTTTTACAACGCATTGACGCTTCCCCCCGCACCCGAAGCAGGCCTTGCAGGGCTCAAGAGCCTTGCCATGCAACTGCACGAGATCCGTTTCAATGCCTTCCGCCTCCAGCTCCGCAAAAACCGCCTTGATGAGAAGAGAAGTATTCCCATCCTTGCGAGCGCTTCCATTGATGCCGATGACTTTCATCGTTCGCCTCGCAGCCTGAAATCATGCGCGTTCCAGCAGGGCCACCGTCTCCACATGCGGCGTCTGGGGGAACAAGTCCACAGGCCTGGCGGCTTTCAGGCGGAAAGCCGGAGCCAGGCGGGCCACGTCGCGGGCCAGCGTCGCGGGGTTGCACGAAACGTATATAAGCCGCAGCGGGGCCGCCTCGGCAAGCTGCTGCACAACCTTGGCATCAATCCCGGCACGCGGCGGATCGACCACCACCACATCCGGCTTGGGGCCGAGCTTCACCAGACGCCCGAGCACGGACTTGGCGTCGCCCTGCTCCACCTTGTACGCCTTCCTGCCCAACGCCTTCGCATTGCCGCGGGCATAACGCACCGCGCCGGGCATTTCCTCAATGCCCACGACCCGCGCATTGCGCCCCATGTACAGCCCGATGGAACCCACGCCGCCGTACACGTCCCACAGGACAGGATCCGGCAGTTCCTCAAGCGCGGCAAACCGGGCGGCCTCCGCATACAGCAACTCGGCGGCGGGCGTATTCACCTGAAAAAAGGCGTTGTGCCCCATCTGCAACCGGACATCTCCGATCCGCTCCTCAAGCCGGCCGTCCGCGTACAGAGCCCGCTCGCCGTAGGCCACATCGCTGGGAGCCAGACGTTCCGACAGCGCGAAACCCGTCACTTCGGGAGTTTCAGCCCGCAGCGCCTCCGCGAACCGCTCCCCTGCCTCAAGGCTCCCACCGGCCCCCACTATCAATTCCACAAAGCAACCGCCCGCATTGGGCTCCCTGACGACGAGGAACCGCCCGTCCAGATCGTGAAACGCCCCATTGGACAACATCCGCACAGCTTCAAGAACCCGCATGGTCAACGGCGTCTGCAACAGGCATCCCGTCACCTCAACGATGTTGCGCGAACCGCGTTCCCGCAGCCCGAGCGCCTTGCCGCCGTCTCCGGACACCCCAAAGGCGAACTCCATCTTGTTGCGGTATCCCCACTCGGAGGGGGAGGGCAGGATAGGCAGCATGGGCGGACACGCCTCCTTGCCCACCCGCTCCAGCGCGTCGTGCACGATGCGCTCTTTCCATGCGAGCTGGCGGCCATAGGCCAGCGATTGCCACGAACATCCACCGCACCGTCCGGCATGGGGGCACGGCGGCTCCTGCTCGTCCGGCGAACGCTCGAGCACTTCAACAAGTGCGGCTTCCGCAAGGCTCTTCCGCACGGCGGCGACCCGCGCACGCACGAGCTGCCCCGGCAAGGCATCCTCGACAAGTACGACCACGCCGTCATGACGCCCGAGGCCGCGCCCGTCGGACACCAGCGCATCCACGCGCAGTTCGAGGAACTGGCCGGAAACAAAGGGATTTACAAATGGTTTGGCCATGCTTCCTCCGAAGCTCCCGCTTGACTTTTATCGCAAGCCGGGCAATGTAATACTTTAACGTCTCGACCACGTCCGCCGGAAAAATCCCTTCGGCGTTCGAGGCCGGAAGAGCCAAGGAGTCCGCCATGTTCAACGAGCTGGTCAGCAACGCCATGCACTCCACGCCGCAGGGATTTGTGGGCGTATCGCTTATTTTCGTGTATTTCTGCGTCATTGTGGCGACGGCTTTTTATCGTATCAAAAAAGGCGATCACATGCACCACTAAGAGGAGACGCCTTCCCGGCCTCTCCCCTTTCTCGCCCAACCCGGATCAGGAGCGAATCGAATGGATTTCCTTCCCATCAGGCGGGCTCTGCTCAGCGTCACCCATAAGGACGGACTGGCGGAATTCGCAACCTTTTTGCACGCCAACGGCGTGGAGCTCGTCTCCACCGGCGGCACGCTGAAATTCCTTGAAAACGCGGGCCTGCCCGTCACCGCGGTCAGCGACGTGACCGGCTTCCCCGAAATCCTCGGCGGCCGGGTGAAGACGCTGCATCCCCACATCCACGGCGGCATCCTCGCCGACAAGGACAACCCCGAGCACCTCGCCGTTCTGAAAGAAAAGGGAATCAAGGCATTTGATCTCATCTGCGTGAACCTTTACGATTTCGAGAGCGCTCTGGCCAAGGGGTTGAAGCCCCGCGAAGCCATTGAGGAAATCGATATCGGGGGGCCCTGTATGCTCCGCGCGGCGTCCAAGAACTTCCACAGCATCCTCGTACTGTCCGATCCCGATACCTACGCGGAAGCCACGGCGGAACTCAAGGCCAACGATATGAGCGTTTCCCTGCCTTTCCGGCAGCGCATGGCCGCCCGTACGTTCGCCAAGACCTCGCGCTACGACGCGATGATCGCCGAATATCTCACGAAGAACTAGAATGGATTGGGGAAGGGAGAGAGCGTTTCTGGAGAACGGCCCCTCTCTTCCCCAAACCTGCCAGCGTGGTTTGCGCCCCTTCTCCCTCCCGAGATTTTTGACCGGCGGGAAGGCCGCACGACGGAAATCCCGTTGGATGCAGGGGAAAAGATAAAGTCCATCGGCATAAGCGTGCTCGCTTTCAGCCGACGGCGAGCTTTGGCAGAAAAGCCTATGGGCAAAAAGGACGGCAGGCGGCGAAACGCCTGTTTTGTTTTTTGAGGGGGAAAGATGGAAGAGAAGGCACGGATTGAAGTAGTGGGCGGTATCTTGTGGCGCGGCGGCTCGTTTCTCGCGGCGCAACGTCCGGAAGGCCATCCGCAGGCCGGTTTTTGGGAATTTCCCGGCGGAAAGGTCGAACCCGGAGAGTCGCTGGAAGCGGCCCTCGCCCGCGAACTCGCTGAGGAATTGTCCTTATCCGTCCGCAACCCGAGGCTCTGGCGCACGGTTGAGCACGATTACGATTTCCGCTCGGTGCGGCTCCATTTCTTCCATATCACCGAATTTTCCGGGGAGCCTGTCGCCAACGACGGACAGGCTTTCCGCTGGGTGACGCCCGAAGAGGCCCAAACACTGCCCTTTCTTGAGGCCGACCGGCCACTGTTGTTTGACCTGAGCCGTCCGTAGCCTTGTTCCGTGATAGAAAAGGCCCCTGTTCCGGCAGGGGCTTTTTTTCTGATGGCCGGTTCCCGGAGGATCGTATCACTGCGGATGGAGCACGGTGCCTCTTGCCATTCTTTAAATGCGGCTCCACACCATACGCTGCGCTTCGAACCCATCGTTCCCCGCTTCCACCACAGGGCCTCACAATCTCTGCCTACCAACCGGACATTGCCCAGGTACGGAATGCCCGCCGGCAATCTCCTCCACGAGCCGAAGGGATTCAAGGAACAGCCCACAAAAAGAGAAAATGCCCGACAGATCTCGTAAAACCACCGCCACTTCGAATCTCCCATTGCCCGTCATTCCTCTTCCCGGATCGTTCCCCTCTCCATGACATACAGCCCGACGCCGGGGACGGCCTTGCGGAGCATGTCCGCCATATGCGGGTGGCAAGTGAAGTACAAAAGCTGATGCCCCGGCGAACCTTCTTGCGAAGAAGCCAGATCGCCGAAGGTTTGAGCCGTACGCAGGGCGCGATCGGGATCAAAGTTGACCAACACGTCGTCCATGATGACCGGCAATGCGGCGGCCTGCGCCGCGTGGTTGCGGATATGCGCGAGCCGCAGGGCCAGATAGAGCTGTTCCTGCGTGCCCCGGCTCAGCACTTCGGGGCTGACCGGTTCGCCGTGCGGAGGGAGGACGCGCAAAGAACTGTCTTCCAGCGAGGCAGCAATGCCGACCCACGCGCCGCCCGTAATGGCGGAAAACAACGCGGAGGCCGCACGGATGACGCCGGGCTGTCGTTCTTTTTCGAACCGCCCGCGCGCTTCAAGCAGCAGATGCCGGGCCAGCGCGTACCGGCTCCATTCCAAACCCAAGCCCCGTATGGTCCCGGAAAGCGACGCAGCCCGAAGGCGCAGACGGGAAAGCGTTCCCGAGCCCTCGGCCTGCTCCAGACGGACTTCCTGCGTACGCAGGGAATCGGCAAGCCGCTCCTCTTCGTCCGCAAGCATGGACAGGCGGCCCGCGAGGCTTGCGAGCTCCGCTTCCAAGACCTCTTTGTCCGCCTCGCCGAACGAGGCGAAAAACGCCGGAATATCGGCATCCGCCCCATACAGATCCCGAGCCGCCAGTTCCGCGCAGGTTGTCCCCTTGCGCAGCAGCCCGTCCAGTTCCGTGCGTCCTTGCAGCCGCAGCCGCACAAGCAACATTTCGCAGCCGGACCAGACCTCGGCAGCCGCGCGATCCAGTCCGGTTCGGAGCCGGTTTTCCAGTTCATCCAGCGAAGCAGCGCCGCCCAGATCCATATCCAGCGTCTTCCAGACCGCAGGGCCGAGGGGACGGAAGGACGTGCGCACCGCATACCCGCCATCGGGCCGGGCTTCCGCCGTCACCAGCAAGCACCCCTTTTCGCCGGGCTCGTTGATGTGCAGCCCCTGCGTACAGCCGGGGTAGGCCGCCAGCGGTTCCCGGCAGACCTCGCGGCGGTCGTGGATGTGCCCGAGCGCCCAGTAATCCATGCCGGACGCCTTCAAATCCCCTTGCGAGAACGGCGCGTACCGGGCCACTCCATCGGCATCGCCGGGCGTGGCGTGCAGCAGCCCCACGTGAAGGCCGCACGCCTCCGTGCGCCGGAAGAGCGCGGCGAGGTTCCGGGTTTCCCGGCCTGAGGCGTGGCTCGCGCCGTGGATGATGGCGAGAGGCGTTCCCTCACCCTTCCGGAACACGGGCACCGCGTCCGGCAGCTCCCCGAACACGGTCACGTTGCCGGGCCAGCGTACGGAACGCAGCCGGGAGGCAAGAGGATCATGGTTGCCGTGCACGAGAAAAACGGGAATACTCAAGGATTCCAGACGCCGGAACCCGTCGCGCAGGGCGAGCTGGGCGGAGACGCTGGCGTCCTCCTGATTGTACACGTCCCCGGCGAGGAGCAGGAAATCCGGGCTCTCGCGCTCGCACAGATCGAGGAGGCGGCGAAACGCGGTGAACGTGGCTGTGCGCAGGCGTTCCGCGAAATCGGCGGGGATGTCCCGGGACAGGCCGGAAAACGCGGCGTCCAGATGGAGATCCGCGGCATGAATGAAACGTATGGGAGGCATGTGGCGTTCCTGAAAAAAGAATATGTTCCGTCTTGCCGCATTCCCCGGCGCGAGGCAAGCGCACGAGGTATCCCGGCCTTGTGCTGATAAAGCGCAGCCCGGCTTTTTCAAAGGATTTTTTTACAACTAGACGCCCTGTGCGTTTCGATATATCTTCCGTCTCCCTCCACAGTGACCTTTTCGTCCTTGCGGCAAGAGGCCTGCGTCGTTCCTGTCAGCCTTCAGCCCCCATTAACCTTCGCAGCAGCATCATGTCCGACACCATTGAATCAACCGTCATGGCCGAGCCGGAAGCCTCTTCCTCCTCCGCCATCCTTACAGGCATGAAGCGCGGGTTCCCCATCTTTTTGGGGTACGTGCCGCTCGGTTTCGCGTACGGCGTGCTTGCCGTCCAGAACAACATCCCCGCCGTGTACGCCGTGCTCTTTTCCCTGCTCGTCTATGCCGGAGCCGGGCAGTTCATCGCCGTCGGCCTATGGGGGATGGGCGCGTCCGTCTTTTCCATCATTTTCACGACGTTCGTGATCAACCTGCGGCATGTGCTCATGTCCGCCGCCGTGGCCCCGTGGTTCGCGCCGTTCACCCGCTTCCAGCAATTCATCATCGGCTGGGGGCTCACGGACGAGGTTTTCGCCATGCACAGCATGGCCATGGCCACAGGTGAGAAGGCGCGGCTTCCGCTGGTGTACGCCGCCAACTTCACCTCCCACAGCGGCTGGGTGCTCGGTACGTTCATAGGCGCGGTGGCCGGCGACTTCCTGCCCGATCCCAAGCTGTTCGGCCTTGACTACGCCCTGCCCGCCATGTTCCTCGCCCTGCTCGTCCCCCAGTGCAAGGAACGGCTGTATACGCTGGCGGCCGTCCTCTCGGCGCTGCTTTCGGTCATCCTCGCCATGTACGATACGGGCCGCTGGAACGTCATCATCGCCAGCGTCATCACCTCCACCATCGGGGCCCTGCTCGTCACCCACCGCGACCGCAACATCGACGCACTCAGGAGGAAAGCATGAACATCGATCTCCTGCTCTGTATCCTCGGCATGGCTCTCGTGACCCTCATCCCCCGCGTGATGCCGGTCACGCTGCTGGCGGGGCGCGAACTGCCGCCGCTCCTGACGCGCTGGCTCTCCTTCGTGCCCGTTTCCGTGCTCGCCGCGCTGGTCGCGCCCGATCTGCTGCTCGCGGACGGCAAGCTCAACATCTCCGGGGATAACCTGTTCCTTATCGCCACCTTTCCCACCCTGCTCATCTGCTGGTACAAAAAAGGCAGCTTGTTCGGCGCGCTTGCCGTCGGCATGGGCACGGTGGCGCTGATCCGGTATTGGATGGCGTAGAAGCCTCCCCCATCCTCTTCAAAGATTTTCGACTGGTGGAGAGGCTGCATGGCAGGAGCCTGTTCCGGCACAGTGCTTCGCGCTGAGGTTTCATTTATCTGATATTCCGATACAAAGCCGCCCCCTCCCCCCGCTCCCCATTTGCGCATCACGCGAAGATTGGCTATGAACAAAAAGCCGGGGGTTCCCGGACACCGCCATGACGAAGGAGTTTCCCATGCGTGCTCTTTACTGCCTGCTGCTCATCTGTTCCCTGCTTCCCCTTTCCGGGTGCGCGGACCTCAATATTTCCAATCCGTTCGAGACGAAATCCTCAGACGGCAGCGAAGTCTACTTTGATCAGTTCCCCGATGTCCCGATTCCCCGCGACATGTCCGTCGACGCCAAGCGCAGCCTTATTTCCGTGGCCCAGGACGGGACCAAAACCGGCCTCATCACCGTCGAAGGCCGCGTGGACAAGCCTTCCCTCGCCAACGCCATGATCTTGAACATGAACCGTCAGGGCTGGAACCTGCGCGGCGCGGCCATCGGCTCCAAGACCATGCACCTGTACGAAAAGGGCGAGCGGTACGCGGTGATCTACTATTACGAGCAGACCACCACCGCAGCCATGGAAATCTGGGTCATGACCCGGCTCGCCGACGGCGTCCTGCCGACCATGGGCAACGGTGGGGCCGCCGCCGGAATGGACGCGGGCGGCAGCTCTTCCCCGTCCTTCTATCTGACGCCCGACACCTCCACGGGCACGGGCGCCTCTGGCGGCGGCGTGCACCAGCAGGGCCTGAGCCAGTAATGGACGCCCATCTCGCCTTTCGCGGCGTCGGCGGGCCCCGCCTCCATCTCGGAGTGTGCGGGTCCGTCGCCGCATACCGCGCGCTCGATCTCGTGCGCCAGTGGCGGGACGCGGGCGTTTCCGTCAGCGCGACCCTGACCCCCTCCGCCCAGAAATTCGTCACGCCGCTGACGTTCGCCGCACTCGGCGCGGCCCCGGTATACACGGCCCCCTTCGATGATCCGCAGGCGCCCTCGCCCTTCGCCCATCTCGAACCGGGGCAGGTGGCGCAAGCCCTCGTCATCGCCCCCGCCTCCGCCGCTACCATCGCGCGGCTGGCGCAGGGCCAGGCGGACGAGCTGCTGGCTTGCCAGGCCCTTGCCTTCCGGGGCAAGGCCGTCATCGCCCCCGCCATGAATCCGGCCATGTGGAGCCATCCGGCCACGCAAGCCAACATCGCCACTCTCCGTGAACGGGGGTGCGCCGTAGTCGAGCCCGGTTGCGGGCGCACGGCGTGCGGTGAAGAAGGACAAGGGCGCCTTGCCGACCTGCGCGAGATTTATCTCGCCGGATTGCGCGCGCTGGCCCCGCAGGATATGGAAGGCATACGGGTTATGGTCACACTTGGCCCGACCCGCGAGCACTGGGACGGGCTGCGTTTCTGGACCAACCCGTCTACCGGGACGATGGGAGCGGCGGTCGCCGTGGCCGCATGGCTGCGCGGCGCGCGGGTCGAGGCCGTCTGCGGCCCGGGTACGCCGTGGCTGCCCGCCGGAATCGCCCGGCACAACGTCGGATCAGCCCGGCACATGCTGGAGGCCGCCGCTTCGGTGTGGCCGCAGTGCGATGCGGGTGTGTTTACCGCCGCCGTGGCCGACTTCTCCCCCGTGCCTCCGGCACAGGGCGGCGACAAGAAATTCAAGAAAAGCGACGCTCCGGACGGGTTCGATGTCCATTTCGCGCCCAATCCGGACATCCTGAAAACGCTCGCCGCCGACCGTCGGCCTGAGCAGAAAGTCGTAGGCTTTGCCGCCGAATCGCAGAACCTCGAAGACTCCGTGCGCGGCAAGCTTGTTTCCAAAAAGGCCGACATGGTCGTGGGCAACCTGCTCCAAGACGGTTTCGGTACGCCGGACAACACGGTTTTCGTCGCCGACGCTTCCGGGCGCGAAGAACGCTGGGCGCACCTTTCCAAAACAGACGTTGCGTGGAGATTGCTCTCGTGGCTCCTGTCCCGCTGAATATTTCCCCGGCCTTCCGCCCGTGGCGTCAGGCCGGGATCACGCACCTGCTCCTCGACGACGAGGTCAGGGAGCGTCTTCTGGCGCGCCCGGAACCCGAGCCGTCCGAAGCCGCGCCTCCCGTCCGGCAGCACAGCGCGCCGCCACAGCGCGGGGAACGCCGCCAGCCTCAGCCGCCTTCCTATACCCCTCCCCCACAGCCGCAGCCCGTTTCCAGCGCCCCGCAAAAACCTGTACGGATCGCGGACACGGACATTCTGGCCCCGGATGTCTGGCCCGCCTATTGGCAGACGCTGCTCAAAAAAACGCCGCCCCGCCCCTCGCTGGTCTGGTCCTATCCGTCCCTCAGCCGGGATCTGGGCGGCGACGCCGACGCCGCGCACCGCGACTTCCTGCGCCGGTTGCTCGGGGATATGGCGCTCCCCAAGGGGAGCCATGCGTTCTGGCCTTTGAACCGTTACCCCTATGGGGACGGCGAATCGGAACAGACGGTCGACGCCCGGATGTTTTTGAGCGGCATCGCCGCGCTCAAACCCGAAAGCGTCATCCTCATGTGCGGGCAGGTCCCGCCCGAGCTTGGGCTTGCCGAGCTGCGCCCGCTTTCGCCGAGCATCGTGCACGGGCACCGTTATGTGGTCACGCCGCACGTCGACGACCTCATCGGGGAGCCGCAACGCTATGCCCAGCTTATCACCTTCTTGAAGTCCATCATTGCAGGAAGATAGAAGCGTTTCGGGGGAGACGGGGCAACATTTCCGAATCTGTCTCCTTTTTTGAAAAATTCAGCGTATTATCGCAATGGAACTGTCTTTTTGCGGGCAAAGTATCGGAGGCGCTCCCTTCGCGCGGAAAGCGCATCCGGCATCTTTTCCCACGTATCAATCATCCAAAGAGGTCCACATGCACGTTCTCGTCACCGGCGCGGCCGGGTTCATCGGATTCCACCTTTCCAAACGCCTGATCGCCGAGGGGCATACGGTCGTCGGCATCGACAATCTCAACGATTACTACTCGGTGCAGCTCAAAAAAGATCGCCTCGCGCAGTTGCAGGCCCTGCCCGGCTTCACCTTCGAACATACGGACCTCGCCGACGACGCCGCGCTGGAAGCCGTATTCGTCCGCAACGCGTTCTCGCATGTCGTGAACCTCGCGGCACAGGCGGGCGTGCGCTACAGCCTCATCAATCCCAAAAGCTACGTCCAGTCCAACCTCGTGGGCTTCGGCAACCTGCTCGAATGCTGCCGCCACGGGAAGGTGGAGCATCTGGTGTTCGCCTCGTCCAGCTCCGTGTACGGCATGAACACCTCCATGCCCTTCTCCGTACATGACAACGTGGATCACCCGGTCAGCCTGTACGCGGCTTCCAAAAAAGCCAACGAGCTCATGGCCCACACCTACAGCCACCTGTACCGCCTTCCGGCTACGGGGCTGCGCTTCTTCACCGTCTACGGGCCGTGGGGCCGCCCGGATATGGCCCTCTACCTGTTCACCAAGGCCATCCTCGCCGGGGAACCCATCAAGGTCTTCAACGAAGGCAAAATGCGCCGCGACTTTACCTACATCGACGACATCATCGAAGGCGTGATGCGCGTCATGGCCCGCATCCCCCAGCCCGATCCGGCTTGGGACAGCGCCAAGCCCAACCCTTCGACCAGCACCGCGCCGTGGCGTATCTACAATATCGGCAATAACAATACGGTCGAACTCGGGACTTTCATCAGCACGCTCGAAGACGCCCTCGGCAAGAAAGCCATCCGTAACCTCATGCCCATGCAGCCCGGCGACGTGGAAGCCACATGGGCCGACGTGTCCGACCTTATCGCGGACACCGGATTCCGCCCGCAGACTTCCGTAGAATACGGCGTCGGGCAGTTCGTGAAGTGGTATAAGGAGTACTACGGCGCGTAGCCTCCAGTTTCCGGAAGACGACAAAAAAGGGAGGACGGCGTGCCGTTCTCCCTTTTGCTTTGAACCTGATAAAAAACTTAGATGCGGATGCTGTTGCGGATGTCTTCGAGGCGGTTCTTGGCGAACAGCACATACGAAATGATCAGTTCGCCGGAGTTTACCTTGGACGTGATGTACAGCGGATCATAGGTGCAGATCCGGTTCATGTATTCGATCGCGGCGGCCATATTGCCCGCGTTCCCCTTGCTGCTGATTTCGGGGTACAGTTCATACAGCGCGCTGATGAAGTCCCGCACGACCAGCACAATGCCCTGTACTTCGTAAATACGGTTGTCCAGCGTGTAGAACGGCAGTTCCTGCGAGTTTTCAAGCAGGCCGAGCGCATACCCGAGCAGGTTTTCGCCGATCACAAGGTCGAAGGAGGCGTACAGGTCGTCGGTCCGGCAGTTGTACACGCCGGTACCCTTGTCGAGGCTCTCCTTATACTGTTCAATGAGCTTGAGCCCCTTCTTGTAGGACGACTCGGCGGACGGGAACATGAAGCTGCGCGGATCGATGGCAAAGCTGTTCAGGCGGGCCTTGTAGAGCATTTCGCTCTCGCGGTCGTTGGTGCCGAGCTTGGCGATGGTCATGGAATACAGGTCCATCAGCACCTTGGTGGCGTGGTACACCCCGTACTGGCGGTACGCCCGGTTGTCCAACACGAACCGGTTGAACAAAATATCGTTGATGCTCCATCCGAACGTGGAGTCCAGCTCATAACGCATCTGGTGCGTGATGGCGTCCACCAGCGCCTTCCCTTTGGCGTTCTCGTCAAGCTTGTCGGCGTCGGTGATCTGTACGGGGGTGGGGAATTCCGTGCGATCGAGCTTCGCATACAGAGCCTGGCTGCCCCACGCGAGCAGCAGCAACGTAATGAACAAACAAACCTGCACCAGCAGCGTTTTGCCGACAATCTTGCATTTTTCCAAAAAACCAAATTCGGGGAGTTTCACCAAAACACCTCGTCTCGCTACGTTTGTACGGAAAGAAAAGGAGAGAAAGCCAGAGCGCCCGGCTCCCAAAGAGAATTACTTTATAAAAGTAATACCGTTTCCGCAAAAGACAAGAACCCTGCCCGCCCCCAAGGCCGCCTTTCCCGCTCCACCAGCAGGGCAGGCTCATTTCCCGCTTCCACGAACAGAGATTCAGGATAAGGCGAAAAGTTTTGAAAAGAAAGGGATAGGCACAATCCGATCCGGCAGTTTTGGGGAGGAGGGGGCTTCTCCAGGAAATTTCTCCTCCCCAAGCGTTCATCAATACGCCGGAATGCGGTCAACCGCTTCGGTCAGAAGGAACTCGCCCTTTTCGATCCACGCCTTGAGCGTGTCGGCGATTTCAAGAGAAATCACATGGCTGGTCAGAGGCACGGTCGGGATTTTGCGGCCCTGGATTTCCACTTCGCCGGAAAGCAGGTCGGAGAAGCGCACATGCTGAATGACCCGAGGCAGGCCATTGGGGTAGTCATACCCGTAATCCTTCACGGGCATCAGGATGTCCTCGTTGGAAACCCCGGTGAAGGCCGCCATTTCCTCGTTGAGGATCGGGATCGGAATCCCCACGCCCACCGACAGCGACACGCCATACCCGGTGAGGGACAGGCCGCGCAGATAGCGCGGTTTCATGCCCTTGAGATCGCCGCGCACCATGAGCGTGCCCGAGCCGCTGAGGGGGAGCCCTTTCTCGGTGCGCTGAGGTGAGGGATCGTGCTGTGTGCCCGCGCCGATGACGTAGCCTTGCCCGCCGCCGAGGAAAATGCGCGTCCCGGTGCCGATGGTACGGAACCACGGATCATTGAACAGCGGCGAAAGGCAGCCCGCCGTAGCGAAGTTCACATTCCGCATGTCCGGCTTGAGCGGCCCCATGTAGGTATAAATCGTGCGGCTGGTACAGTTCACCGCCGCGTTGTAATTCTGGTAGCAATTGCGCGGGTTCAAAAGCTGTGCGCAGGTCAGATCCGCCAGCGTGACGGTACGGTCGAGGGACCGGCGGGGGTAGCAGTCCGTCCCGTATGAGGTCGCCCGCAGATGGACGCTGCGGCCGGCTACGAGATCTTCGATGACGTGTGCGCCGCCGTATTTGAACTGGCCCGGATAGACTTTGTTCTGGGGATCGTCCTCGGGCAGCTCGGTGGCGCCAAGATAGGCGTCCACGGCGGCAAGCCCGGCGTAGGCGGGGACGTCGTTCATCCAGACCCGGGTGGTGCGGATTTTCGGCGGTTCGGGCTGGCCGATGTTGAACAGCAAACCGGACGAGCACATGGGCGAGAACGTGCCCGTGGTCACCACGTCGACTTCACGGGCGGCTTTTTCCGGGCCCATGCGCCGGACGGCCTCGGTCATTTCCTCAGCGTTGAGGACAACGGCCCGGCCTTTTTTGATACGCTCGTTGATTTCCGCAATTGTCTTGATAACCTTATGAGAAGACACAATATTTTCCCTCGACAGCTGGTTGATTCCCTCGGCGGACGCCGTTCGGTTCTGCTGCCTCTTACTGTTATCATAAGCCCTTCCGGCAGTCCATGACCGTGCCGACGCGGCCCAAAGAACCCGCCGCTCCAGCGGTGAAGAGGCGGGCCATACCTTGGCGGACGGCACGGCTTTATGATACTACCCCATTTCGAAAACATACCAATGAGATCCATCACCAAGCAATGGAGCATACATGAACCTTTCCAAATACGAACATGCGGAGCGCAAGGAGGCCGAAGCCTCCAAAGATGCCCCCGAAACCCCGCAGGACAGCGGCGCGGAACAGAAGCACCACACGCTGTTCGGCAAGCAATTCACTGAAAAAGAGCAGAAAACCTTATTCCTCTACCTCGTCATCGGCATCGTCCTCATGGAGCTCGCGGTAACGGTGGGCGCCATCATCATCAGCATCACCAACGCCCAGCCCTCGTCCAGCGGCGTGCCGCACTTCCAATTCCCGTGGATCGGCTATCTGGTCGCCGTGGTTATGGTCCCTGTGCTCGCCATGCTGCTGGTCAACCTCGTGAGCCTCGGCTTCTCCCGGGGGGCGCGCGGCGGCGAAGACGTGAACCTCGAAGGCGTCCCGCAGCGGATGCAGACGTTTTACGCGCTGGTCCGGGGAGCGCCCACGGTGATCCTGTTCGCGGGCTTCGTGCTCATGTGCGCCGCGATCTACTATCTCGACGGGGTGATGAGCCTGCTCCTGAAACTCGGGGAAAATTTCCATCTGGTCGCCATCTGGGTCGTGGGCGGCTTCGCCGTGGCCTGGATGGTCAGCTATGTGGTCCGGGCGTGGATGCACTACAAAACCAAGCAGATGGAAGCCGAATACGCGTTCCGCCACGAAGTGCTGGAACGTACCGGCATGGTCATCCTCGATACCAAGCACGCGCCGACCACGGAACTGCGCATGTTGCCCCCGGTCCCCGGCGGCCAGCCAGGAGCCCTGCCTCCCGCCGTGGATGTGGACGCCTCAGCCGCGCTCCCGTCCGCCGAAGAGGGTCAGGAGGATTCCTCCCAAACGACCGTGGATGTAGGCAACGAGAAAAAATAGATCCCTCCCGCGTCCGGAAAATGTTCCCCGCGAACAGGCCGCATCGCCCCAACAAAGCGGGGCTGTTGCCCCACGAAACACCCATCGCGGCACGCGGCGTATCAACAAAACGGCAAGCCCTTCCGGTCATGCATCGGAAGGGCTTGCCGTTTATGGAGTGAGGATGATGTGAACGGGAGGGGATTCTCCCGAAGAAAAAGGGGGAGGAGCCTGTCGCCAAAGGGGGCACGGCTGATCAGCCGCCCCGTCTTGAGGGTATCCTCTCACCCGCATGATGCGTTCATGGCGTTGAGAGGAAAGGGGGAATCCCCGGCTTCCGCCTTTGGGTGAGGATTCCCCCTTCATCATATGCCTACTGGATCTTCTTGTTGCCTTCCCACATCTGGTCGGCCTTCGGCAGGGGCTTCAGGTACGCGAACCACGGATGGGTCTTGAGGTATTCGGGGTCCTGCTGGAGCTTGCGGCTCATCTTGAGGATGGGCGGCACGATCTGCTTGATGTCGCCCTCCAGCTTCGGCGCGATGCCGTAGTTGGTGGCCTTGAGCGCCGCGTTGATGGCGTCCTGGCTCAGGGTGATGGAACTGGTCAGGGTGTCGAGGGCCTTGGCGGGGTTATGGAACCCGACGCTGTTTTCGGCGGACACGAAATCCCAGAACATCTGGCCCTTGCGGACGGCTTCCTTGGCCCGGATGATCAGCTGATCATAATCGGCGGGCTTTTCTCCGGTGTACTCGAGAGCAAGGCGCACGGCTTCGTGGGCGCGCACGGAGTATTCCTGCGCCACGAGAAGCTGCTTATAGGTCTTGTCCTGCGTGTATTCGATGCGTCCGCGCAGGTAGGCCGCGGTCTTGTCGGCATGGCACTGGCGGCAGGCGCGCAGTTCGGGGTCACGCAGGGGCGAGGTCCACCAGTGGCTGGACATCTTCTTGCCTTCCTCGCGCTGGTACGGCATGTGGCAGTCGGCACAGGACACACCGGCGGCGCCGTGCGGACCGTCGATCCACGTTTCATAGTCGGGATGCTGCATCTTCAGCATGGGCGTCTGGGAAACGGGGTGCACCCAGTCGGCGAACTTGCCCTTGAAGCCGGGCATGTCCACATTGCCGTTGTCTTCATACACGCTGTAGATGGCTTCGGGCGTGAAGCCGTTCTTCCACGGGAAGACAGGGCGCTTGGTGGGGCCGTGGCCGGGATCGTTGAAGTAGTATTCCACATGGCACTGGGCGCACACGAGCGAACGCATCTCGCTGCGGGGGAGCTTTGCGGGGTCCTTGCCCACGGACTTCAGATAATCCTTGAGCGGCTCGCTGTAGAGCTGGAGCTGCATGGTTTCGGCGTTGTGGCAGGTCGCGCAGCCGATGGAATCGTCGTCCGTGACTTCCGTACGGAACTGGTTGAAGTCCTTGGCCCAGAAATCGTCGCCGTACTGCTTGATCCACTGCACCATCTTGGGGGTCTTGCAGTTCCAGCAGGTGGCGGGCATCCCGCCCTTTTCACCGTACCGGTTGATGCGGTCGATTTCAAGGATGTCGTGGATCGCATACGTGTGGCCGCGCGCTTCACGGTATTCGTACATGAAGGGATAGCCGAGCCACAGGTTCTTGAGGTAGGGCTGGGCCCCCTGCTTGTAGCCTTCGGGCAGAGGATCCACGTCGTCGTTCTTCATGAAGTTGACGGAGCCCTTATACTTGCTCATGAACGTGGATTCGTTGTTGCGGTCGTAGCTGGCGGCCTGAAGGGGAAAGTCCTTGCGAAACGCCGAGGTCTTGTTGTCGTCGGAGTCCTTCAAGCCCGTCTTGTAGACCGGGGTCTTCAATTCGGCTGTGGACACGTCGTCGCAGCCCGCGGCAAGTCCCAAGGCGGCGCACACCACCGCCAACCTGATCAGAGTGTAAAATACTCGGCTATTCATCGGCCACCATCCTTGTGCTGATGGGCTTCATGCGCATGTGCTGCGCACTACGGTGACAGTCGACGCAGTAGGGCTTGGCGTCCATGCTGGCGACATTCTCGTTGGTTGCAAAATGACAGGCCTTGCAGTTCGCGTTGACGACGTCCTTCGTCGCCATGCCCGCCACGATGGGAAGGTCCACATCGCCCAGGGTATTCATGTAGAAATCCCTGGCGCCTTCCTTCGCCTTAAAGGGCAACTTCGACAGCAACGCCGTCGGAGCGTGACATTCGTTGCAAGCCAGCTTGGCATGGGGGGACAGCTTGTGCGTCCGTGCGGCCTGTTCCATGATATGACAACTGGAACAGAAGGGACGCGCATCCGTCACCCGCATACCCCACGCCAGCCCTGCCAGCACGAGCACGCCCAGCGCAACGCCGCCCAGCAGTATCTTCAACCACGGGCACTTGCGGGGTGACACCTCAGACATTCTTGCCTCCTCTTGCAACAGATACCAAAACCGCTTTGGCGGGCCGTCTCCCGGCGCGCCGCGAACGGCAATCCTCTTATGCCTTCTATCAAAAACCGTGCCGGGATTGCGCCTTTTCGTACAAAGCGCAATCCTCTTGAAATAACAAATGATACGGGAGAGGTGAAGATGAGGAGCATTCTCATTCTTCCTTTTCCCTTGCTACAGTATGATTTTTATGACAGCTAGTCAGAAAAAGCTGACAGTTTGTCCGATTCAGACAACCTGTTCAGAATGGTTCCTATTTTATCACAAGCCTGGAGCCGATCCACCGGATCAAGAGAAGACACGGCGCGGGAGCGGCAGGAACCGGGCAAGCCGTCCGGAAGTTCCGGGATACGGGCAACCGGCCTCACGGATTCCCCTGCCTCCGTTCCACAGAGGAGCCTTTCATGTCCACGTTCTCATGGCGCGTGTTGCGCCTTCCCTTGCTGATCACCCTGCTCTGGGGGCTGCTGCTGTTCACGCTGTTCCGCTGGACCGCCCAGCGCGAGGACGAGTATACCACGGGACTGGCCCGCATCCAGACCGCGACGCTCTTTTCCAGCATCGTGGATACCCGCGACTGGAACGCCAACAACGGCGGCGTCTGGGTCCGCGAACACCCCGGCTGCCCCGCCAACCCGTGGCTGCCGGAGGAGGAGCGCACCCTCCGCGCCGAGGGAGGCACGACCCTCGTGAAGGTCAACCCCGCCTATATGACCCGGCAGATCGCGGAAAGCTTCACCTCCACGCTGGCGAGCTTCCGCATTTCCAGCCTGTCCCCGAAGCGTCCGGAAAACCGGGCCGATCAGTGGGAAACCGGGGCCCTGCTCTCTTTCGAAAAGGACAGGCACGAGCTTTTCGATCTCGTTTCCGACAAGGAGGGTATGCGTTACCGCTATATGGCCGCCCTGCCCGCCAAGGAAAGCTGCATCCAGTGCCATCAGGACAAGAAGGTCGGCGACGTGCTCGGCGGCATCAGCGTATCCATCTCCGCCGAGCCCCTTTTTGCAGCGGCGACCGAACGCAAGCGCACCACCGGGCTCGCATTCGGGATCATCGGGATCATCGGCATGGTGGGGATCGGCGGGGCCACGTTCCAGATCAACCGCAAGAAGGAGCTTGCCGAAGCCGCCAACCGCACCAAGAGCGCCTTCCTCGCCAACATGACCCACGATATGCGTACCCCGCTGACCGGCATCCTCGGCATGACCGAACTGCTGGAACGCGAAACGCAGGATTCGCGTCACCGCTATCTGCTCGCCAACCTCCGGAAGGCCACCGACAGCCTGCTTACGGTCGTCGACGGCATCATGCGCTATTCACTGCTTGAGGCCGACAGGCAGCCCACCTGCTGCGCGCCGTTCTCCCTGCGCGCCGAGCTCGGCGCCTGCATCGCCGTGCTGCGCCCGGCCTGCGCCAGCCGGGACATCCGGCTTTCGCTCGTGACGGACGACACCGTCCCCGACAGGCTCGTAGGCGACGGTTTCCGGCTGCGTCAGGCGCTCGGCAACCTGCTCGGCAACGCGGTGAAATTCACGGAAAAGGGTTCCGTGACCCTGCGCGTCACCCGGGCGGAATCGCAGGCCCCCGAGGGCCGATGCGCGCTGTCCTTCCAAGTCATCGACACCGGCAGGGGCATCCCCACGGACGAACAGGAACGCATCTTCGAGAGCTTCGAACAGGGCTCCGGCGTCCGGGATTCGGGCGATCAGCACGAAACCGGCGTGGGCCTCGGGCTTGCCATCGCCCGCAACATCGCGCGGCGCTTCGGCGGCGACCTGACGCTCTCCAGCACGCCCGGCATGGGCAGCGTGTTCACCTTCACAGCCCTGTTCCGTCTGGCGGCCGACTCGGACGGCCTGCCGGAAACGCCCGCCTCCCCTTGCCCCACTTCTCCCTCCCCCCTCGCCCAGCCTGACCGCCCCGCAGAAACGGGGACGAGCGGACGGCTGGTGGTCGCTGAAGATACGGCGGTTACGGCCCTGTTCCTCAGCGAAGCGCTGACGCAGGCCGGATATGCCGCGCACATGGCGAGCAGCGGAGAGGACGCCTTGTACCTCATCCGCAAACTGCAACCCGACGCCGTACTGCTGGACATGCGCCTCCCGGACATGACCGGGCTCGACATCGCGGGGCAAATCCGTTCCGGGGAACTCGGCGTCGCGCCGGAGACCCCGATCCTCGTGCTGACCGCCACGCTGGACCCCGGCGACGAACAGGCGTTCCGCCGCATGGGGATCAACCGCTGGCTGCTCAAGCCCGTACAGGCCGGAAAGCTGGCCTCCGTCGTGGCCGACCTGCTCCCATTCACCCGCAAGGAACAAGAGGAAACGCCCATGCCCGCATCCGAACCCGCTGAACAGCCCGCCGACGTCTTCGATCCCGCCGCCGCGCTGGATACTCTGGGCGGTGAAGCCCTCCTCAAGCGGCTGGCGGGGATCTTCCTCGGCGAGGAACCCAACATCCGGGCCAATCTGCAACGCTTCGCCCTGTCACCGGAAACGCTTCCCGAGCTTTGCCCCGAGCTGCGGCGTCAGGCGCACAGCCTCAAAAACGGCGCGGGCATGTTGCACCTTGAGAGCCTGCGCAAGGCCAGCTCCGATCTGGAGCAGGCCGCCGCGTCCCCGGCCGGACAGGACTTTGCCGCCCTGCTGCGCACCACCATCGAAGCGCTGGAACGGGCTTCCGCCGCTCTTCGTAAACACTGCGGGGCGTAAATATGGCCCGTATCCTTGTTGTCGATGACGAAAGCCTGATCCGGGTACTCGTGGCCGATGTGGGGGAGTCCCTCGGGCACGAAGTGCTCACCGCCGCCTCCATCAAAGAAGGGCAAGACCTTGCGCAGCGCGGCGTGGACATCGTACTGCTGGATGTACTGCTCCCGGACGGGGACGGGCTCGCCCATGTGGAGACCTTTTCACAGCTTCCGGGCCGTCCGGATGTGATCATCATTACGGGGCATGGCAACGCCGACGCCGCCGAGGCGGCCCTGCGATCCGGGGCGTGGGAGTATCTGGTCAAACCGCTCCGCGTCCGCGATCTCTCGAAGGCGCTCACGCAGGCCGTGCAATGGCGAAACAGCCGGGACAGCCAGTCCCGCAGCCTGCTGCGGCATCCCGACATCATCGGGGAAAGCCCCGCACTGGCCGAAGCGCTGGAAGCATTGCGGGAAGCCGCCGCGAGCAACGTCAACGTACTCATCACCGGGGAAACCGGGACCGGCAAGGAACTGTTCGCCAGCGCCCTGCACGCCAACAGCCTGCGAGCGTCCGGCCCGTTCGTCACCGTGGACTGTACCACCTTGCCAGAAACGCTGGTAGAGGCGCATCTGTTCGGACACGCCCGGGGCGCGTTCACCGGAGCCGACAGGGCGCGCGAGGGTCTTCTCGCCGCCGCCGACCACGGCACGCTGTTCCTTGACGAAGTGGGCGAACTGCCCCTCCCCGTGCAGGGCGCGTTCCTGCGGGCGCTGGAGCTGCGCCGCTTCCGTCCCGTCGGCGAAGTGCGCGAAGTGGAAAGCGATTTCCGCCTCGTCGCCGCAACCAACCGGGATCTCGACGACATGGTGGGCATGGACCTCTACCGGAGCGATCTCCGCTTCCGGCTGCGGGGCATGACCATCCATGTACCGCCGCTCCGCCGCCGCGCCGAAGATATCCCCCTGCTCGCCGAGCACTTCACCGCACGCTACTGCCAGCGCCACGAACTCCCGAACAAGGAGCTGACTCCCGACTGTTACGCGATGCTGGCGGACTATTCGTGGCCCGGCAACGTGCGCGAACTGCGCCACACCATCGAACGGGCCTGCGCAGCAGCGGGGGACGGAACCCAGCTGTTTACCCGGCACCTGCCCACGGAAATCCGCATCGAACTGGCCCGCAAACGGCTTGTGCACCTCTCCGAGCCAGAGGAATCCGCGCCGACCGCCCCTCTCCCGGAACAAGAACCCTCCACGCAGCCCCGGAAGCCCGAAACCTTCCCCACCCTGCGCGACATGAAGGCCAAAGCCGAACGCGATTACATCGCCGGGCTGTTCGCCGCCTGTCAGGGAGACGTCCGCCGCGCCGCCGGGATTGCCGGCGTTTCACGCGGGCATTTCTATGAACTGCTGAAAAAATACGGGCTGGACAGGACGTCTTCCATTCCGGAATTCCCGGCCATTTGACGCCGGGAGCGGAGGAACTTTGAGTTGAAATACCACTGTTTCAAAGCCCAAAAACGCTAGTCGGCCCATGCCGTTCCGACGATGCGGTATTCGCCGTCGCCTTGTTTCTCCCAATAGAGGCGGCGTACCCCCGTCTCCGCGCCTCCGTCGGGCGAAGCCATGCGCTGGGCAAACCACGAGACCACATACCCCGGCCCTTCCAGAACCCGGACAGGCCCGAATGTGACCCGTGCACGCTTTTCTTGGCGCTCTACCTTCCTTATGGATGCGGCACGTTCCGGCGCAATGAACCCGTCCCCGGCCTCGCCACGGCGCCAAGCCGCGCGCCAGCCACGGGTGCGTTCCTCCACTTCGCGTACGGCGTCCTTCCGGGGCGCGATTTCCACCCGTTCGCCGATAAGCACGGGTGTCCCCCGCTTCAGTTCCGGCCCGACTTCGGCGATATCCTTGAGGTTCAGGACGACGCATCCCCGGCTTTCAAACGGCGTGATCGCCCTGCCCCGGCTGTGCACCCAAATCCCCGATCCCGTCTTGCCGCGCAGCCGATCCACGGGATTCGGGTAGTCAAGGATATAAGCTTCCCCGCCATACTCCTCAAAATCCAGCCGTTCCGTCCGCTTCCGCACAACAAAATAAACGCCCTCCGGCGTCTTCAAGTCGCCGCGTACCTGTTTGTCGCCCTGCGCCTGCCCGGTTGTACACAGATAATCGCGGGATTTCCCCTTCTCCATGAGGAAAAAACGCTGACGCGACTTGTCCACGGCCACCACCGCCTGATCAGGCAGCCCATCCGTCACGGCCTCCCATGCCCTTGCCTCCGGCACGCACATCAAGCCAGCGAGCAACAGCGCGGTACAGCCCCACACCCTCATGGAAACACATTCAAACGGCATGAAAATCTCCTTTTCGCAAAAACCCAAGCCGTTATCCTGCGTCCCTCCCACTTTTTTGTCGACCCCCTTATTCTTTTCCCTGCCCGCCAAACAAAAAGCCCCCCGGGGATTCCTCCGAGGGGCCTCATCACAAGCGTCAATGCGTCCGGCTAGTCTTCTTTGGCAAGCTCGACCAGTTCGGGACGGGTAAACAGCGCGCGGAGCTGGTATCCCGCGGCTTCGATGGCTTCACGGCCGCCTTCGCCACGGTCAAGCACGGTACACACGGCAACCACGTTCAGGCCCGCGTCTTTCACGCGCTCGCACGCCTTCAGCAGCGAACCGCCGGTCGTGACCACGTCTTCGACCATCGCCACGGGATCGCCGGGCTTGAAGTTGGACAGGCCCTCCACATACTGGTTGGTGCCGTGGCCCTTGGATTCCTTACGCACGATGAGCCCGGCGAGCGGACGGCCCTTTTCATGCGAAATGACGGTGGTGGCGGAGATCAGCGGGTCGGCGCCGAGCGTCATGCCGCCGATGCCCTTGATGTCCAGATCGGCCAGCAGCTCGTTGAACAGCGTACCGATGAGCCACGACCCTTCGGGGTGCAGCGCGGTCTGGCGGCAGTCGAAATAGTAATCGCTCTTGCGGCCCGAAGCGAGGGTGAAATCCCCTTCGCGGTAGGAACGTTCGATCAGAATCTTGGCGAGGCGCTTTTTGAGTTCGCGCATGGTGGCTCCTGTGGTGGTAAGTGTGGAACCGGGGGAGGGGAGAAGGAACCCTTCTGGAGAAAGGCTTCCTTCTCCCCTCCCCCGGACCCCCTCCCCTCATTTTCCCAAGACTTTCGACTGGTGGGGAGGCGGCGCGGAAGAAGTTCAGAAAAACGAAAAAAAGCCCTTCCGTCAAATCGCGGCCACTCCCCTCCCCCATTACAAAAGCCTTAGGAGGGAAAGGGGTGGTTTGGAGGGGGAAAGGGAAGCCCTTCTCCAGAAGGGTTTCCCCCTCCAAGTCTCCTATTCCTCAAACACGCGCTTGAGGATGTCGCCTTCGTGGCGGAGATAGAACTGGGGATCAAACAGCCCGGCGAAGGTCTCCTCGCTGAGGCGGCTGTTGATTTCGGGATCGGCCTTGATGAGTTCCGGGAACGGCTGACGGGTCTCCCAGCTCTTCATGGCGTTGCGCTGCACCATGACGTAGGCTTCCTGACGCGGAATGCCCGTCTCGATAAGCGCGGTGAGCACACGCTGCGAGAAATAGAGGCCAAACGAGCACTCCATATTGCGAGCCATGTTCTCGGGCATGATGCGCAGCCCTTCGAGCAGGCGGCAAAGGCGGTGCAGCACGTAATCCGTGAGGATCGTGGAGTCGGGCATGATCACGCGCTCCACAGAGGAATGGCTGATGTCGCGTTCATGCCAGAGCGCCTGGTTTTCCAGCGCCGCCAGCGCGTTGGTGCGGATGAGGCGGGACAGGCCGGTCATGTTCTCGGCGGAGATGGGGTTCTTCTTGTGCGGCATGGCGGAGGAACCTTTCTGTCCCTTGCCGAAACCTTCTTCCACTTCGCGGACTTCGGTACGCTGGAGATGGCGCAGCTCGACGCAGAGGCGCTCGATGGTCCCGGCGGTCACGGCCAGCGCCGTGAAATAGGCGGCGTGGCGGTCGCGCTGGATGACCTGCGTGGACACTTCATCCACCTTGAGGCCGAGCAGGCCGCACACGATGGCTTCCACTTCCGGCGAAAGCACGGTGTACGTCCCCACGGCCCCGGAGAGTTTGCCCACGCGCATGTCGTCGAGGGCGGCGGCGAAACGGGCACGGTCGCGCTTGAATTCGGCGTAGAAGCCCGCCATCTTGAGCGAGAAGCTGGTGGGCTCGGCGTGGATGCCGTGGGTGCGGCCCATGCAAAGCAGCCCCTGATGCTCCAGCGTCATCTTCTTGAGCACGGCGAGGACGCGGTCGAACGCCTTGAGGATCAGTTCGCCGGCTTCCACCATGAGCAACGAACCGGCGGTATCCACGATGTCGGAAGACGTACAGCCCAGATGGATGAACCGGGAAACGGGGCCGACCTTCTCTTCAATGGCGGTCAGGAAGGCGATAACGTCGTGACGGGTGGTTTCCTCAATTTCGTTGGCGCGGTCGACAAAGGCGCGATCGACGGTAAAATCGGCTTCCTTGCGGAGCGTTTCCATATCGGCATCGGAAATTTCGCCGACGCGGTTCCACGCCTCGCACACGGCCAGCTCAACACGCAGCCAAGCCTGATAGCGGTTCTCGGGCGTCCAGATTTTGCCCATTTCCGGGCGGGTATAGCGTTCAATCATGGGATCTCCTCACAAAAAGAGTAAGAAAACGGCGCGGGCAAACGCCCACGCCGCAAGAAATCAGGCCGTAGCCGCCTTGGAACCTCCACCCGAACCGGAGGCAGCCGCCTCCGCCTTCGCGGGGGCCGCGTCAGCCTTTGCCGGGGCCGCGTCCGCAGCCGGGGCGGCATCACTGGCGGAACCGGACGCTTTCCCGCCGTAGCAGGACGCGAACCAGCCGCCGCCTTCAAGCTTAAAAGACGTATTGGACATGATCCGTTCGGCATCGCCGCCGCACTTGGGGCAGGGCTCAAGCTCCGGAGAATCAAACGTTTTTACCCATTCTTCAAACACGTTGCCGCACTTCCGGCAGCGGTATTCGTAAATCGGCATCGACTCGCTCCACCAAGGGCATTCAGGACCGCTCCAAGCGGCCTTCACTGACAAAACAACCGGAAAACCTGACGATTTCCCGGAATTCGGACAAAGGAGAAACAGCGGAAGCGCCGGGGCGCATCCGCTGCTTCGTGCCGGGGCTCCGGCACAAGAAAGATCGCCAGACTTACTTGCTGTTCTTGGCAGCAGCCTGAGCTTCGTGAATGCGGGCCTTGATGCGCTCGGCGCGACGCTTGCGACGACGATCAAGTTCCTTCTTACGCTCGATTTTCTTATGGGCCATGATAGTACTCCTCAAAGTGAAAAACGTAATCTGTGGATAACTACAGCCAATCCCCCCGTTTGTCCAGTACAAACATACGGAAGGGAAAACGGCGCGCCTCCGGGAGGGAGAAGGACGCCATGAAGAAACGCGCCCTCAGCCGTACAGTGAACCGCCTTTGAAGAAAAAAGGCCTTCGGAAAAAAGGGGCTCCCGCGTACAGCCTACTGTCTTCGGCGCCGCGCCTCAGGAACGAAAAGGGCCTCTCCGGAGAGAGGCCCTTCCACGACAGCGTTTCTTCAGGCTACTTCCAGCCGCCTCCAAGCGCGAGGCAGACATTCACGATGGACGACAGGCGTTCGCTGCGCGCGGCGGCGAGCTGCATTTCGCTGTCGAACAACGAGCGTTCCGCGTCCAGCACTTCCAGATACGAGGAATAGCCGTTGTCGTAACGCGTATTCGCCAGCTCCACGGAAAGCCGCAACTCCTTGACCATGCGTTCCAGCGAGGCGACGACATTGCTCATCTCCTGCTGGCGGGTCAGGGCGTCGCGCATTTCCTTGAAGGCACCCTGAACGGTCTTTTCATAGGTCGCCAGCGATTCGCGCTGCTTCGCCTCGGCGGCTTCGACGCCGTACTTCACACGCCCGAAATCAAGCAGCGGCACGGAAGCCGCTCCGCCGTAGCTCCACGTCTGGAGCGGATTGCTCATCAGGGTATGCAGTTCGGGGCTGACCACGCCGAAGAGGCCGGTCAGCGAAATGGCCGGGAACCATGCGGCCTTGGCGACGCCGATGTTGGCGTTGGCGCTCTTGACGGACATCTCGGCCTGCTGGATATCCGGGCGGCGTTCCAACAGATCGGAAGGCACGCCCGCTGGGATGACCGGAGGCGTGGGGATGGATTCCAGCGTCATGCCGCGCTGCACGGTGCCATCCATGATGTCCTTGGGCGAGCGTCCGAGCAGGGCTTCCAGGGCGCTTTCCGCCGCATCGCGGGAAATGCGCGTCTGGTAAAGGGCCGTCTTGGCAGTTTCCACTTCCGTCTTGGCGCGGCTCAAGTCCAGTTCGCTGATGAGGCCCTGTTCATAACGGGCCGTATAAATCCTGAGCGCATCCGTACGCGTCTTGACCGTCCGCTCGGCGGTCGAGAGCTGGAGATCAAGGCTCCGCAGCAGGAAGTAGGCGTTGCTGGTCTGCGCCGCGATGGAGAGCCTCATGCCGCGCTGCGCCGCTTCGGTTCCGAGCACCTGATACATGGCGGCTTCCTTGGCGTTGCGGAGCTTGCCCCAGAGGTCAAGTTCCCATGTCGCCCCGAAGCCCGCCGAGAACGGCGACTGCGAGCCGTTCGTGATCTTGGTGTTGTCCACCCAGGTCTGCGTCCCCTGCGCCTGCCCGCTCAAAAGCGGGAGCAGTTCCGCACGCGCCACGCCAAGCTGCGCCCGCGCGTAGTCGACCCGCGCCACGGCGGCCGCGATGTCGCGGTTGGCGATCAGCGCCTCCTGAACCAGCGCGTTCAGCGTGGAATCGTCAAAGCGCTTCCACCACTGTTCGTCAAGCTGTTCGCCCTTTCCGGGATCTTTCCACGCCTGCGGCAATTCCATTTGGGGACGCTGGTAGTCCGGCGCGAACGAGCACCCAGCCAAGCCAAGCATCATCAGTCCTACGACAAAAATACGCATGTGTTCTCTCCTCGGGAGAATGCCTCCGGCGGCCGGGCTGCCGCCCGGACCTGCCCGGGGGGAATGATTCCCCCCGGACCCCCTCAGCGCGGCGTGGGCCACGGCTGCGCCGCGTCCCCCGCCGCTCCGAAGGCGTCAGGAATGTCTTCGATTTCCTCCGGCGTGATGCCGTACAATGCAACGATGAGCCAATATATGCCCCTTGCCTCCATTACAAAAGGCCTGGGGAGGCGGGGCGGGAAGGGACGGCCTTTTGCCCTCCCTCGATTTTACTCTTCCTTCTTTCCCGTGCCCATAAGCTTTTCAGAGGCCCTCATGATCCAGCGGAAGAAGAAGGGCACGAACAACGGCGCGACAAGGGTCGCAACGAGCATACCGCCGATGACGCTGGTGCCGATGGCGTGGCGGCTGGCCGCGCCCGCGCCCGTACTGACGGCAAGGGGCACGCAGCCGAGGATGAAGGCCAGCGAAGTCATCACGATGGGCCGGAAACGCAGACGGGCGGCTTCTTCGGCCGCGTGCACCGCGTCCTTGCCTTCGTTACGGTATTGCTCGACGGCGAATTCCACGATCAGGATGGCGTTTTTCGCCGACAGGCCGATCAGCGTCACAAGGGCGACCTGAAAATACACGTCGTTGGAGATGCCGCGCAGCCAGATGGCGGTGATGGCCCCGAGCACGCCGAACGGCACGGCGGTCAGCACGGTGAGCGGGAGCGACCAGCTTTCATACTGCGCGGCGAGGATCAGGAAGACCATGACCAGCGCGAGCACGAAAACGAGCGAACCGCCGCTGCTGACCAGCTTTTCCTGATACGACGAGCCGGACCACGCGATGGTGTACCCGTCCGGCAGCACTTCCTTGGCCACTTCCTCCATCGCCGTCATGGCCTGCCCGGAACTGTAGCCCGTGGCGGGGTTGCCCATGAACTTGGCGGCCTGGAAGTTGTTGAAGCGCTCCACGGTCTGAGGCCCGGACGTGGGCTTCACGTTGATCAGGGCCGTCAGGGGGATCATCTCGTCCTGCTTGTTGCGGACGTACACTTCCGCCAGATCTTCCGGCCGCGCGCGGTAATCCTTTTCCGACTGCGTGTAGACGCGGAACGTCCGCCCGTAGAGGTTGAAGTCGTTGATGTAGGAGGAACCGAACGTCGCCTGCATCGTCTGGAAGACATCGGACACGTTCACGCCGAGGGTGCGGGCCTTCTCGCGGTCAAGCTCGACAAAAAGCTGCGGCGCGTTGACCGTGAACGAGGTACTCACGCCTTGCAGCTCGGGCCGCTTGTTCGCCGCTTCCGCGAGTTTCTGCGCAACGTCGGAAAGCTCCACGCTCCCCCTGCCGTTGCGGTCCTGCAACCACATCTCAAAGCCGCCGGTGTTGCTCATGCCGCTGATCGGCGGCGGGTTGAAGGCGATGAACGAACCCTGCTCCAGACCAAAGCCCATGCCGTACAGCTTGCGGGCAAGATCAAAGGAGCTGTCGCCGGGGGCCTTGCGGTCGCCCCACGGCTTGAGGGTAAAGAAGAACGTCGCCACGTTGGTCTTGGCCGCGCCGCTCACGGCGTCCATGCCGGAGAAGCTCATTACGTCCGCGACCAGCGGATCGGCCATGATGGCCTTGTCGAGCTTTTCCACCACGGCGGACGTGCGGCTGATGGCCGCGCCGTCGGGCATGGTCATGAGCGCGATAAGATACCCCTGGTCCTCATCGGGAACGAGCCCGCCCGGCACGCGCTCGAACACGCCGCCGATGCCCACGAGCACAAGCACGAACAGCCCCACGGCAAGCAGGCTGCGCCGGAGCAGCAGCTTCACGATGCTGACGTATTTTCCGGTGAGCCCTTCAAACCATCCGTTGAATTTGCGGAAGAAAACGTTGGGCTCCCCATGCCCCGGCTTGAGCAGCAGGGCGCACAGGGCGGGAGTGAAGGTCAAGGCCACCGCGCCCGAGATGACCACGGACACCGCGATGGTGATGGCGAACTGCTGGTACATGCGGCCCGCCATGCCGCCGGTGAAGGCCACGGGGATGAACACGGCGCACAGCACCAGCACGATGGCGATAACCGGGCCCGTCACTTCCTGCATGGCCTTGGCGGTCGCCTTGCGCGGCGGCAGCCCGTCGCTGATGTGCCGCTCCACGTTCTCGAGCACGACGATGGCGTCGTCGACCACGATGCCGATGGCAAGCACAAGGCCGAACATGGTCAGGGTATTGATGGAGAAGCCAAGGGCATACATGCCCGCGAACGTCCCCACGATGGATACGGGCACGGCGAGGCAGGGGATCAGCGTGGCGCGCCAGTTCTGGAGGAACAGGTACACCACGAGGAACACCAGCACCATCGCCTCGAAAAGCGTCTTCACCACTTCCTCGATGGAAATCTTCACGAAGGTCGTGGTATCGTAGGGGATGCTGTAAGCCACGCCCACAGGGAACTCTTTGGACAGTTCCTCCATCTTGGCCTTGACCACTTCGGCGGTGGCAAGGGCGTTCGCGCCCGGCGAGAGGTAGATGCCGATGGGCACGGCGTCGAGGCCGTTGTACTTGCCCACGAAATCGTAGCTCTGCGCGCCGAGTTCGATGGTCGCCACGTCCTTGAGGCGGAGGATGGAGCCGTCCGGCTGCGTGCGGAGGATGACGTCGCCGAACTGTTCCGGGGTGGTCAGGCGGCCCTGCGTGGTGATCTGCCACGTCACGCCCACGCCGGGGGACATGGGCTCAGCGCCCATGCGGCCCGCCGCGAACTGGGCGTTCTGATCCCGCAAGGCGGTGGCGATGTCCTCGGGCGTGACCCCGAGCTGGCTCATCACGTCGGGCTTGAGCCACACCCGCATGGAATAGTCCTGCGCCGCGAAGTTTTTGGCATCGCCCACGCCGGGAAGGCGTTTCAGCTCGTCGACGATGTTCAGCAATGCGTAGTTGCTGAGATAAATGGTGTTGTACCGCTGATCCGGCGAGGTCAGGAAGATGATCTGGAGCATGGAGGACGACTTTTTGAGCACCGAGACGCCCATGCGCTGCACTTCCTGCGGAAGCTGCGCCAGCGCGAGCTGAACCCGGTTGTTCACGTCGATGGTCGCCTGGTCCGGATCCGTGCCCACATTGAAGGACACGGTCAGGCTCATGCTTCCGGTCCCCGAGCTGACCGAGTTCATGTAGATCATGTTGTCGACGCCGTTGATCTGGCTTTCGAGCAGCGAAGCCACGGTCTCAGCGATGACGTTGGCGCTCGCGCCGGTGTAGGTCGCGTTGACTTCCACCTGCGGCGGGGTCAGGTCGGGATACTGTTCAACGGGCAGCACTGAAATGGCGATCGCGCCCACCAGCGTAATGATGAGCGAGATAACCGTGGAAAAGATCGGACGGCGGAGGAAAAAGCCTTCCTTGATTTCGGGAGCCTGTTCCGGCGCCGGGGTTTGTTTGTTTTCCATAGCGCTCCCCTATTCGGCCTTGCCGGAATCGGAGCCTGTGCCGACGGGCTGATCCGGCAGCTTCGCATCCTGAACGGAGGCTTGCTGAATCCGCACGGGCTGGCCGGGAACGGCTTTGTTGCCGCCTTCCACCACGATACGCTCACCAGCCTTCACGCCCTTGTTCAGCAGGAAACTGTCGCCGTAATTGTCGCCAAGGTCCACCGGGCGCATTTCAGCCTTGTCGCCCTCGCCTATCACGACGACCATACTGCCCTTCTGCGTCTGGATGACGGCCTGCTGCGGGATCAGGATGGCGTTGACCAGTTCCATGCCGGAAAGGGTGACGCGCACGAACTGGCCGGGAAGGACGAACAGATCCGGGTTGACGAACTCGGCCCGGGCCGCGACCACGCTGGTATTGGTGTTGACCTGCTTGTCGATGAAAGTGATCACGCCCTTCGTTTGATAAACCGTCCCGTCCGCGAGGGTGATCTCGGCCACGGTCCCGTCGGACTTGAGGCGGCCCTGTTCCTGCAGCGCGCGCAGGCGCATGAACTGCGGGCTCGGGATAGCGAAGTTGGCGTAGATGGGATCGTTCTGGTTCACCACGGTCAGAAGGCTGCCGTCCTGCGAACCGGCGGTGATGAGGTTGCCGACCGTACGGTATTCGCGGCTGGCGAACCCGGCGACCGGGGCGGTCACATAGGCGTGGCTGAGTTTGATTTCCGCTTCGCTCACGGCGGCCTTGGCGGAATCGAGGTCGGCCTTGGCGCTGTCATAAGCGGCCTGAGCGTCGTCGCGGTCCTTCTGGCTGACGGCGTTTTTCTTGTACAGCGGAAGAACACGGTTCAGGTTCTGGCGGGCCTGCGTGAACTTGGCCTGCGCCTGTTCCATGACGCCGTTGGCCTGACGGAGCGCCGCCCTGTAGGTATCCGGCTCGATCTCGAACAGCAGCTGCCCCTGCTTGACATACTGCCCTTCGTCATAAGCGCGGCGCATGAGGATGCCTGAAACCTGCGCCCGTACTTCGACGGCGCGGGAACCTTCCGTCTGCCCCGCATAGGTGAAACTGACCGGGACGTTGCGCTCCTCGACGGTCATAACGCCCACGAGCGGCGGGGGAAGCGAGGCCGTCCGGCCCTTCTCCTCTGACTTGCACCCGCCCACAAGCAGCAGGGCAAACAGCGTGCACACGGACACCATCAACGACAGAGGGGTACCAACTGGAGATTTCATCAGCTATTCCTTACGTTATCCGTTTCCCTAACGCCGCACCGGCCGATGCGCATTGACATGCCGCCGCCGCATCGACTACTCAAAAGATCTCATTTCGGTCGGACGGTAGCATGTACCGTACCTAGAGAAAAGAGTCCTATACTCATAAATCGTTAGAGACAGGGATATCATGCGACATTTTCTTCTCCGCGGCATTCTCATCGGCGGTTCTATGGGCGTCCTGTACGCGCTCGCCGGTTTTTCCGACAGCCTTCCCAGAGCCTTCGGCGTAGGCATGATCGGGGGCGCGCTTGCGGGCCTGACGCTCGCCATCCGGCAACGCAAGCGCAAGGACCGGAAATGACCCCAGCAACCGACGGGGCAAACGCTCCGCCCGGGAACAGCCGCTTTGAGGCCATCGCCTCCAGCACCCTTACCGGGCGCTTTTTTGGCGTTCCCTTTTTCCGGCCTTCCGTCAGCCCCGCCCTGCTCTTCAATGTCTGGGCCTACCTGCTCGGCCCGTTCGCCTTTTTCCTCTTCGGCCTTTGGCGCAAAGGCATCGTGCTCCTCGCCGTGGGCCTGTTTTTGTACGCCCCGCTCATCCTGCCCACGGACGCCTCCGCCCTCACGGACATCCTCATTGAGGCCTACACACCGTATTATCAAGCCCTTCAAGCCCTCGCTCTGCTCTTTGTCCTGCTGTTCTGCCTCGGGCGCGGCTTCTGGGCTCTGCTAGCCTTCCTCACTTTTGCCGCCGTCTTTTTGTACGGCTCGTTCCACACCGAGCGCCTGTATATCGGGCTTGGTTTCGGAACCGCCTATGCATGGCTGAACATGAGCATTATCTGGAAGGCGCTGTTTCAGGCCGGACTTTTTTCCCTTCTCGGGCGGTGCTGGCTGGGCTTCGCCGCCATCCTCATCGACGGGCTCGCCCTCTGGTACGTCGGCCTGCCCCTGAATCTGCCCGTTTCCGTTCTTCCCGCCGCGGCCTTTCCCGTCTTCTGCGGCATGATGGCCACCTATGACCGCTATCGGAAGGATGTACTGCGGGAGACGTTTTGGTGGTGATTGAAGATTGGAGGGGGAAGGGGAAACTTTCTAAAGAAAGTTTCCCCTTCCCCCTCCAAACCTCCCCCATCCTCTTCAAAGACTGTCAAAATCCCCCGGCAAAGCCGGGGGCTTGAAACGCGGTGACCGCTCAAAGCGGTTTTTGCTATTCGCCTACGGCGAATTACAGCAGCTTAAGCTGCTCCACTCTCCTGTCCTCTTTTTCCTGATTTCGTATGTAGAGCCGAATTTCCCGCTCTCCCATTCCTACCGTGCTTACGAAATAGCCTCTGGCCCAGAAGCTCTCTCCTGTTATTTTACGAACTTTTCCAAAGCGTCTCGCGATTTCAATGGCACTTTTCCCTTTCAGATAGCCTACTATCTCCGACACCCTATACTTGGGCGGAATCGACAACAACATATGCACATGATCCGCACATAAGTGCCCCTCCAAAATGGTGCAGCCTCGGCGGTCCGCCAGTTCTCGAAACAAATTTACTAGTTCTTGCCGAATGCTACCGTACAAAACCTTTTTCCTGTATTTTGGGATCCAAACAACGTGATACTTGCACTCCCAAACTGTATGATTTAAACTTTGTAATTGCTTCATAAAAAGCCTCCTTGTTCTGCCTTGAGCGGTTCGGCAAGGAGGTTTATTGTTTTAGGGAATTGTCAAACTGCAGGAGCCCCCCGGCTTAGCCGGGGGATCACGTCAAGGATTTGACCTTATCGAATCCCTTCCGCCGTGTTTCCCTGTCGGCAAAAGCCCTTCTCCCCCAACAGGCTCAAGAGGAAATGACGGCTTCATACCTCGCCGTCAGCCTTCCCAAAAACAAAAGCCGTCCGAACTCTCTTCGGACGGCTTTCTTGTTCTTAAAGCAATCTTTCCCACCTGCGCCGGAACGAACTCCCGCCGCGCCGCCTCCCCAATGTTCTACTTCTCTTCCTTCTTGTCCTTCGCTTCCTCACGAAGACGCAGGCCAAGCTCACGAAGCTGCTTCGCGGACACGATATCGGGCGCGTTGGTCATGAGGCAGGTAGCCTTCTGGGTCTTGGGGAAGGCGATGACGTCGCGGATGGACGGCGAATCGGACATCAGCATGATCAGGCGATCCAAACCGAAGGCGATGCCGCCATGCGGCGGGGCCCCATGCTCGAGCGCCTGAATGAAATAGCCGAACTGGGATTCGTAAGATTCCTTGGAAAAGCCGAGAGCTTCAAACATTTTGCGCTGTACGGCCGCTTCGTGGATACGGATGGAACCGCCGCCCACTTCGTTGCCGTTCAGCACCATGTCATAGGCGCGGGCCTTGGTGGCGGCGGGCTCGGACACCATCTTCTCCAGATCGCCGTCCTTGGGCGCGGTGAAGGGATGGTGGCAAGCCACATAGCGGTTTTCCTCCTCGCTGTACTCGTACAGCGGGAAGTCCGTCACCCACAAGAAATTCCAAGCGTTTTCGGGGATCAGGCCGAGCTTTTCGCCGAGGTGCACGCGGAGGTTGCCGAGCGCGGCGTTCACCATGCCGGGCTCGCCCGCCTGGAAGAACACGATGTCGCCCACGGAAAGGCCGAGGGCTTCGGTGAGTCCGGCGCGTTCCTCATCGGACAGGAACTTGGCGATGGGCGACTGCCATTCGTTTTCGCGGATCTTGATCCACGCGAGCCCCTGCGCGCCGTAGATCTTCACAAACTCGGTGAGTTCGTCGATCTCCTTGCGGGTCAGGTTTTCACCGCCGGGCACGCGCATGGCCTTCACCAGCTTGGCGGAGGCGAACAGCTTGAAGCCGGAGTTGCTGACGATGGAGGTCACATCCTGAAGCTCAAGGCCGAAACGGGTGTCGGGCTTGTCCACACCGTAGCGGGACATGGCCTCGTCCCACGTCATGCGGGGGAACGGAGCGGGAATGTCCGCGCCGAGCGCTTCCTTGAACACGCGGATCATGAGGCCTTCGGCCATGTCCATGACCTGCTTCTCGTCGGCGAAGCTCATTTCGATGTCGACCTGCGTGAATTCCGGCTGACGGTCGGCGCGGAGGTCTTCGTCACGGAAACAGCGCGCGATCTGGAAATAACGGTCGAGCCCGGCGATCATGCAGAACTGCTTGAACTGCTGCGGCGACTGCGGCAACGCGTAGAACTGGCCGTGGTTCAGACGCGAAGGAACGAGATAGTCGCGCGCGCCTTCGGGGGTCGACTTGGTGAGGATGGGCGTTTCCACTTCAAGGAAGCCCTGCGAGGCCAGCTCGTTGCGGATGGCCATGGCGGTACGGCTGCGCAGCGCGAGGTTGCGGGCCATGCGCGGGCGGCGCAGGTCGAGATAGCGCCACTGGAGGCGAAGGTTTTCGCCCGCTTCCACGCGGTCCTCAATCTGGAAGGGCGGGGTCTTGGACGTGTTCAGCAGCTTCCATTCGCTGACCACGACTTCCACTTCACCGGTCTTGAGGTTGGGGTTGACCATGCCCTCGGGGCGGGGGCGTACCTTGCCCTTCATGGCAAGCACGTATTCCGAACGCAGCGCGCCAGCCTGTTCGTGGGCCTCGGGGGCGTACTCGGGGCTGAACACGATCTGCGTCAGGCCGAAACGGTCGCGCAGGTCCACAAAAATCAGGCCGCCGTGGTCACGCCGGTACTGCACCCAGCCCATGAGGCAGACTTCCGCCCCGTTGTCGGCCCCGGTCAGCTCACCGCACGTGTGGGTGCGCGTCCAGTCGCCGAGCGACTGGCAGGCGACCGACAATTCCTTCTGTTCTTCGCTCATACCAAACATTCCTTTACAAGCTATTTCTGAAGCCGGGCCACAACGTCGGCAAACGCCACGGAAGACTGTTCGCCGCTGTCCATATTTTTGAGCATGACCGTCTGGGCGGCGAGCTCGTCTTCACCAATGAGGAGGCAGAAACGCGCGCCGGACTTTCCGGCCTGACGCATGGCGCTCTTGATGCTGCGGGAGGAAAAGCCCATCTCGCCACGGAAACCCGCATCGCGCAGGGCCTGCGTCAACGCATAGGCGGCGTCGCGGGCAACGTCGGTCAGCACGACCGTGAAGAAATCTGGACGATCGGCTCCCGCTTCCGGCTGGGGAAGCAGCAGCGCGAGGCGCTCCATGCCGCAAGCGAAACCGAGGCCGGAAACGTTGGGGCCGCCGAGCTGTTCGACGAGGCCGTCGTAACGCCCGCCGCCAGCCACGGTACCCTGCGCGCCGATCTGATCGGACACGATTTCAAAGGTGGTGCGCGTGTAGTAGTCCAGCCCGCGCACCAGCCGATGGTTGATCACGTAGGGCACCTTTTCGGCGTCCAGCAGACGGCGCACCGTCTCGAAATGCGCGGCGCAGTCGGGGCAGTTGTGATCCAAAATCTTGGGCGCTTCGGCGGTGTGCTCCCTGCACGAGGGAACCTTGCAGTCCAGCACGCGCAGCGGGTTGGTCACCATGCGGCGGCGGCAATCCTCGCACAAGGCGGACTCATCCAGCTCGGAGAGCCACTTGCGCAGCGTCTCGCGGTAGGCGGGACGGCATGTGGGACAGCCCAGCGAATTGAGCTGGAGGCTCAGATCCTTGAGGCCCAGCGCTTCGAGGAAGCGCATGGCCATCGTGACCAGTTCGGCGTCCGCGTAGGGTTCGGAAGGCCCGAGGCATTCGCAGTTGATCTGGTGGAACTGCCTCATGCGGCCCTTCTGGGGGCGCTCGTAGCGGAACATGGGTCCGATGGTGAACAGCTTGGTCACGGCGTCGCCGCTCCGGCCGCTTTCGATATACGCGCGCATGACCCCGGCGGTCGCTTCGGGGCGCAAGGTCAGGGAACGGCCCTTGCGGTCGGGGAAGGTATACATTTCCTTCTGGACCACGTCGGTTTCCGTCCCGATGCCCCGGCAGAACAGTTCCGTCCGCTCGAGGATAGGAGTGCGCAGTTCGGTAAAGCCGTAACGGGAAAAGGTTTCCCGCGCTACAGCTTCCATATGGGTGAAAGCGTCGCTGTCCGGAGAAAACAAATCGGCGAAGCCTTTGATCGCGGTAACGTTATCGCTCATGGCCTGTACTCGTGGTTCGGTGTGACGTTGGGATCGGATGGACGTCCGAACGCAACAGGATAGAGCAATCGTAGACCGTTGTCAAAAAAGGACGGCCCCGGCACTGACATGCTTCAATCTTTTTTGCGAAGGGAAAACGGCTATGACGAACTATACCAGTAAGGAGGCGCTCAATGAATACGATTGAATCTCTCATGAGGGAAATGGAAGAGGACAGGCGGCAAAGGCGGATTGCAGCCCTTTCCGATACTACCCAAGTCGACGGAGGAGTGTGGAAAGTGGAACCAAGCCCCAACGCATGTCCCACCTGCCTTGAGTTTTCCCGCAAGACATATGCAGAAAAACCGAATCCCCCACATCCGAATTGCAAGTGCCGTATCAGCAAAAAGGAAAAGAAAAAACGTTATTATGTGATCGGGAGAAGACCATTGGATGGCCTCGGTTCCGTTTCCACGACCAAACTCGACTGGATCAAAAAATGGGATAAAAACACATATAAATCAGGAAAAGGAGGACTCCCCGATCTCCTCCCTGAGCACCGGCACTTTTTTGATTCTGAAGGCAACGATTTTGGCTTTTTCGGCGATGATAACGTCCGGCCTGATAGAAAAAGGAACCTTCCATTGTATACTTATGGTGATGTGAAATACGATGCCGACATCATAGATAGAGCCGTTAGAAAATATGAAACATACATCAATCAAGTCCAAGAAAAAATAAGCACATTTACAAAATCAACAAAAGATATCATAACGAATCAAGTACATGGACACGTCAACGTTGGGAACTATGGACTTATTTTAAACAATTGCCAAGATTATGTCAGCAATATTTTATACATTGCGCGTCGTATTTCAGAAAAAGAACGTATTTCCCTCATTCTTCCATAAAAAGAAAACTATTAAATTCAACAATATAATTCCAAAATATTTGTGTCATTCCACTTAACAGACAAGATAAAAACAATGTTTCTTGTAACGGGCAGTCACCTGTGAGCAAAACCTTACGTCTTGATGTAAATATTTTAGCTAAAAAAAGATATGGATACGCTACAGCACCAAAGCAAAGATTTCGCAGAACGTATTGCCCTACTTCAATACAGGACTGTGGAGTATCTACAGCAATCCAATCATAGAAAAAAGGTAACCCAGCGTACCCTCTAGGCCCTGCTATGAAATGAATGAACGCACACATACCAGCAAAGAACGTCCGCAAGAGATTCCCACACGTCAGCATACCCCGACGATACAGCAGCACAGCGAAAAAGACGCTCGAGGCATAGGAAATGCCGTCGGCAAGGGCGGAAAGTTCAATGGGCGGCATATCGTTTCCTTCTGACAGCATTGGAAAATTATGGAAAGAACCTCTTCTTTTTCACTAGGTCAACACGTAACACGTTATCACAGGAAGCGCCATACAAGGCGGAAACTTCTTTTCGCGGCCTTTCCCCAAGAAAATGAAAAGGAAGCCCGACGGCTTCCCTTTCATGGAGATTTTCTCCGCGTCATCGCACCCGTCATACAAAACTACATGGCGAGGATCCCCCGAATGGCGTTCACAAAGATAAAGCCGCCGCAGAAGAGGCAGACCCATGCGACCATTTTACGGAGCTTCGTGGTGTCCATACGGTTGGCCATGTACACGCCGAGGAGGATGCCGAGGATCTGGATGACGATCATCAGCGCTCCGACCTTATAGTCGATGGCCCCGTGCAGGAAGTTGGCGGCGCTGCCGGAAAGGGCGACCGGCACGGAATAGACCTGCCCCGCCCCGATGGCGATGAGCGGCGGGAAGCCGAGCGCAATCATGATCGGCACGGAGAGCACAGGCCCGCCCGCGCCCGTCAGCCCGGCGACGAAGCCCACGCCGCTGCCAACGGCGAACAGCACCCAAAAGCGCGACCGCCGCCCCTCTTCCATAAAGGAAAAACGCCGCCCCCTCACCGGGCAGAACACCAGCGCGCCCGCCAGCAGGATCAGCAGGGCCAGAATGAGATTCAGGTACGGCGCGGCGGTGAAGGCCTTCACGTCAGCCCCCACATACGTAAACAGGAACCCGCCGATGCAAATGGGGCTCGTCGCTTTCCAGTCCACATGGCCGAGCCTGATATACAGCCAGCTGCACAGGCTGGTCGTAAAAATGAACGTAAACAGGGTAGTCCCCATCGCCACATGGCTGCTCAGCCCGGAAAGGTAGACAAGAGCCGGAATCAGGATGATCCCGCCCATGCCGGTACACCCGACAAGAAACCCGACGATGAAGCCAACGACGATCATCATTCCCATCAACATGGACGTGCTCCTTCCTTTACCGGGAAGCGTTTCCCTCTCAGCATGACAAAGCCGCACCGCCCCTTGGCGATACGGCATCCTTTCCGTAACAGACGCTGCTTATTCCTCTTCCGGCGGACGCTCCGCCCTCGCCAGCAGGAACGCCGCTTTCTCGGCACGGGGGCGCTGCTTCACCTCCCACTCCAGACGGCACGCGGAAGAGGCATCCGGCTGCGCCACGCAGCACACCAGCTCAACGGGACGGCGCGCCCGCGTATACTTCGCGCCACGGCTTCCCGCGTTGTGCTCCCTCAACCGCCGCTCCATGTCCGTCGTCACCCCGCAATACAACGTGGCATCGGCGCATCGGAGCAGGTAGACATACCACATGGCTTTCCTTCATGCGAAGCCCCATGCAACGGCCTCATTCCGCTGAAAAACATGGTTCTTTCAGGCTGTTCCGAACCCGCCCCGCCCGGATGCCCCAAACGCGGGGCATTCCGCACTCCCCCCCAAAAAGGGGAAGCGGGCACGCTTTCTTCCGGATTCTTTCTGTACTAGGCGAGGGGACGCACCGGACGGACTCTCGGAATGCCGAACAAGATAGCGAATACGGCGGCCACCGCGAGCAACATGCAATACCAGTTGTTCCCTGCAATGGACAAAGGCGAAAGCTTCGCAATGGAACCGGCCAGCAGCAACTGCGCCCCATAGGGGATGAGCCCCTGCACGACGCATGAGAATATGTCAAGTAAGCTGGCGCTGCGCCGCCTGTCAACTCCGTTCGAAACCGCGATTTCGTGCGCCACCTTGCCCGTCAGAATGATAGCCACCGTATTGTTCGCCGTACACAGATTGGCAAGCAATACCAGCAGGCTGATGCAGCATTCGCCCGCCTTCACCGGGGACTCGGCGGAAAGCTTCCGGGCCAGCCCGTTCACGCGCTCCAACAGCCAGCTGATACCGCCGTGGTAACGCATGAGCTCCCCGAGGCCGCCCACCAGCATGGAGAGCACCATGATCTCGTTCATGCCCACAAAACCGCTGTAAATATCCTTGCTCCACTGGATGAGCGTATAGCCGCCCACAGAGGCAATACCCACCGCGCCGGTAAACACGATGCCCGCCAGCAGCACGATGAACACGTTCACGCCCGCGAGCGCCATGACCAGAATAGCGAGATACGGGACAACGCGGATAAACTGATACTCCTCGTGCTTGACCACCTGCCCCGAAGCCCCGGCAAACCACAGCAGGGCCAGCGTGACGAGCGCCGCGGGCAGGGCGATGAGCAGGTTCATGCGGAACTTGTCCTTCATCTCGCAGCCCTGCGTGCGGGTGGCGGCAATGGTCGTATCCGAGATCATGGACAGGTTGTCCCCGAACATGGCCCCGCTCATGACCACGCCGAGAAGCAAGGCCAGCGGAATGTCGGTCTGCTCGCCCACGCCCACCGCAATGGGCGCAATGGCGGCCACGGTCCCCATGCTGGTGCCCATCGCCGTGGAAATGAACGCCCCGATGAGGAACAGGCCCGGCAGGATCATGGACGGGGGCAGCAGCGAGAGCCCGAAATTGACCGTAGCCTTCACCCCGCCTATGGCCGAAGCCACGGACGCGAACCCGCCCGCAAGCAGGAAGATCATGCACATGGTGATGATGTTGATTTCACCCACGCCTGAAAGGAACACGCCGATCTTTTTGTTCAGATCATCCTTGCCCTGAAGGATGGCGAGCACGATGGCGGGGATGATCGCCACCGTCGCGGAAAGCTGATAGAACGGCATATCCGCCCCGGCTGCGGTCAGGGCTATGCCCGTCCCGATGAACAGGACAAGAAAGACGATCATAGGCAACAGCGCCCTGAAGTTGGCTTTTTCGGACATGAAACACGCTCCGCGGCAGATCTCGGGTTAGGAAAGGCCCGGTTTGGGCAAACGACGGGCGTTTACTCTATATCAATGTATGCAGATAAACAATGCCCAATCCGTCCCGCCCCATTCCGTCCCCCTTGTCGGCGGGAACGGCTTTACGCTACACTTACGGCATGGAGACGAACCGCCCATGAAATCCTACCGGCTCACCGAGGTCAAAAGCTACAATGTCCCGTTCGTCAGGCTGCCGCGTCCGGTGTTCTGGTTCAACGACCCGTTCGAAGCGGGTACGTGGAGCGATCTGCACCGGCATGAGCATTGGGGCGAATTGGCGTTCATGCGCTCCGGATACATGGTCATCTGTACCAAACTCGGCAACTATGCCGCGCCGCCGCAGAGGGCCGTGTGGATCCCTCCCGGGCTGACCCATGAATGGTACATCCCGGAGCCGTCCGTGGACAATGCCCTGTACATCATGCCTCATGTCCTGCCCCCCGGCCCCCGGTTTCAACGCTACCACGCCATGGAGGTTTCGCCCCTCGTCCGCGAACTCATCCACGCACTCGCCCCGCAACCCTGCGACTATGAGGAGCCCGGCCCCGTGGCCAGGATGGTTTCCGTCCTGCTCGACCAGCTCCCCCTGCTCCCCGAAGTGGGCTTTCCCCTCCCCATGCCCCGCGATCGCCGCCTCGTCGCCCTGTGCACCGCCCTCCTCAATGAGCCGGACTCCCCGGAAACGATCCGCGAATGGTGCACGCGCCTCGGCATGTCCGAACGCACCCTTGCCCGCCTGTTCCAGCGCCAGACCGGGGAATCCTTCGGGCGCTGGCGTCAGCGTATCCGCCTGCACCACGCCCGCGCCCAGCTTGAAGCGGGGGAAAGCGTCACCGCCGTGGCCCTCAACTGCGGCTACGCCTCCGTTTCCGCGTTCATCGCCGCCTTCAAGAAACTCTTCGGGCGCACGCCGGGCCAACTCGCCCGCTGACGCGCACGCCGCCTTCCCGCCTCTTCGACACAATCATCTCCCACGCCCGTACCCTAAAGCCGCCCTCATCCCGCCGCCCCCGCGCAGGCACCACCTGAGGGCGTTAGTCTCCCAATAATTTTATCAAAAATTACATGTAGTTTTTTATTAGGATAAAAATCAGAATCACTTATCGGAAGCTCTCCCCATTTCCCCCTTTCCACCTTCCGCCGGAACGAACTCCCGCCGCGCGGCCTTCCCTCCCTAATCTTCTCCCCCTGCACCCTCCCCGCACCACGCACCCGCCATTTCCGCCCATTTTGGCAGGATCGCGATACTCTTTGGCAGAATGCGAGAAGACGGGAAAGACGGAAGGCGCGTATAGGAGAGTCATGGGCCGAGATCCCAAAACGGGCCCATTCCCACACCCACCCAGAATACGTTTGGAGGCAAAACCATGATCCAGATCCGCAACTTCATCAACGGCCAGTGGCAGGAAGAAACGGGCGGCAAAACGGTTCCCCTGTACAACCCGTCCACCGGCGAAACCATCGGCTCCGTGCCCGTTTCCAACATGGAAACCTGCGAAGCCGCCATCGCCACCGCCGCCGAAGCCTACAAGACGTGGCGCCTCGTCCCCATCGCCAAGCGCATGACCTATATCCATAAAATCCGGGAATGCATGATCCGCGATCTGGAAAAGCTCGCTCAGGGCATCGCGCTCGATCAGGCGAAACATATTTCCGAAGCCCGCGGCGAAGTCCAGCGCGTCATCGAAATCGTCGAAATGGCCTGCTCCATCCCCGCGCTGATTCAGGGCGAGACCCTCGATCAGATCGCCGGGAGCATCACCGGCAAGGTCACGAAACAGTCCCTCGGCGTGTTCGGCGGCGTGGCGCCCTTCAACTTCCCCGCGCTGGTGTTCGGCTGGTTCATCCCCTTCGCCATCGGCACGGGCAACACCTTCATCTATAAGCCGTCCACCCAGTCGCCCTACTTCATGCAGCTCATGTGCGAAATCTTCATGGAAATCGGCCTGCCCGGCGGTGTCGTCAACGTCATCCACGGCAGCCGCGACATCCCCGGCACGTGGTATGAAGATCCCCGCATCGCGGGCGTGTGCCTCGTCGGGTCCACCCCGACCGCCAAAAAGATGGCCGAAGGCTGCGCCAGAGGCGCCAAGCGCTCCATGCTGCTCGGCGGCGCGAAAAACATGCTTGTGGTCATGGAAGACGCCGACATCGACGTTTTCATCGAAAACTACATCAACTCCTGCTACGGCTCCGCGGGCCAGCGCTGCCTCGCCGGGTCCATCGTGGCCATCGTGCCCGAACTGTACGACACCGTGCTCGAACGCATGATCGAAGCCGCCAAGAAGGTCAAAGTCGGCGACGCGCTTGATCCCGACGTGTACATGGGACCCCTGATTTCCCGTTCCGCCGCCGACAAGGTGAAGGAATACGTGGATATCGCACTGAACCACGGACACGGCTGCGAACTCGTCCTCGACGGCCGCAACCCCGAACTGCCCGAAAAGAACAAGAACGGCTATTTCGTCGGCCCCACGATCATCAAGGACGTGACCCCCTGCAACCCGCTGTTCACGACTGAAGTGTTCGGCCCGCTGGTCGCCACGATCAAAATCGCGGACATCGACGACGCCCTCGAACTCATCCGGCAGTCCGAATTCGGCAACGGCGCGTGCATCTTCACGCAGAGCCAGTTCTATGCCGAAAAGTTCAGCCGCGACGCCGACGTGGGCATGGTCGGCGTCAACGTGGGCATCTGCGCCCCGCATCCGTACATTCCCTTCGGCGGCATCAAGGGGTCGCTCCTCGGGACCAACAAGGCGCAGGGCAAGGACGGCATCGACTTCTTCACCCAGAACAAGGTCACCACGATCCGCACCGTCGATCCCAACGCCAAGAAGGGCGGCGATGCAGCGAAGCCCAAGTCCGTCCGCTCCTGCGTAGCGTCCTAAACAGCCGTACACGTCCGGTTCCGGGGCCCCAGCCCCGGAACCCCGCCGCTTTCTCCAATCCGGAGACGTCCTCCTGAGCCTCTTGGCGGAAGAAAGCGGAATGGTTTCCGCCGGAAGACGCTCCCCGCGTCTGGCTGCGCGCCGCGAACGGCACGCGGTTCCTCCGGCCGGGCCTGACAGGGCCTCATGAAGACGGCTCTCCGACAGCGCCCGTCGCTTCCCGCTCATCCAAACCGGGCGCTCCGCCGCACACGGCGCGCACGCAAGACGGCTCCGGGTTCCTCGCCCCGGGGCCGTTTCGCGTTTTCCTCCTTTATTTCTCTCCCGTTCCCCGGATGATTTCCTTGACCGGGCGGGAGGCCGTATCTACACTGTTGCTCTTTCCATGCCTCGCATGGATGACCATCAAACCTTCTTCGAGGAAAGCCATGGCTCTGTCCAAACTCCAGAAAGGCCTCGTTGGCCTCGGCATCGCCGTTGTCGCAGTCATCGCCGTCGGGTACGGCGGGATGCGCTATCTTGAAAACGCCGTCGTTGACGCCATCCGCACATGGGCGGCCCAAACTCCACAGGATGCCCACGTGGAGCTCGGGGATATTTCCTATACGCTGATGGACAACCATCTTGTCCTCAAAAACGTCCGCATGACGTATGTTACCCCGGCAAAACAGACCGTGGCCGCTACCGTCGAAACGCTGGATATCCGGAATCCGGGGACCACCCTGCTTTCGCTGATGCGCGACCCCAAGAGCGAAATCAAGGAAACGGAACTTCCCGTAGCCGACGAGATCGCCCTGCACAACCTGTCCTTCGGTCCCGAACCGAACATCACGGTACGGCTCCGCACCTTCAAGGGCGTCGCCATTGAAACCGCCGCCGTCAAAACCCTGATGAGCACCGCCGGTGACGACGATCCGAAAGTGGCCCTGGCGATCATCTACGGTCTTTCGTACAAGGAAGATTCCGCCTCCGGCGTCAAGATAACGAGCAAGGCCCTGCCTTTCTCCCTCTCCACCGATTCCGCCGTCCAGAAATCCTACGCCAAAGGGCATCTGGACTCTTCCGTGACAAACGGGATCGTGTTCACCCTGAGGGGGCAGGACGTCCTGACGCTCGGCGAAATCCGGCTCGAGAACATGAACCTGCCGCCCCGCGACATCATGGAGAAGATTTACTTCATCGCTCCCACCGACATCAACGACGATGAAGCGTTCGGGATCTTCCAGAACTTTTTCGCCGGGCCCAAGCCGCTCATCGGCCTCCTTTCCCTGAAGGACCTCAAAACCAGCAGCGCCCTGCTCGATGTTTCGCTGGACAAGCTGAACATCACGAACCCTTCGACCTCCCCCTACGCCCTTGAAGTGTCTCTGGAGCACCTCAAGATGCCCGTGGCCCTCGTGCCGGAACTCCAGCTGCTCTCGGTCATGGGCGTGCCGGAAATAGATGCCAGCGCATCCTATGCCATGTCCTTGCCCAACAAGGACAACCAGTTCAACAGCACCGCTTCCCTCAGCGTCGCCAAGCTCGGTACGGCCGACTTCGCCGTCAAGGGCGAATTCCCCTATGAAGAATTCTTGGAGATCGTCAATAAGACCAAGAGCGTCGACGATCCCGCCACCGAGGACGCCATTGAAAACTTTGTTGAAAAGAACATCAAGTTCAGCCACATCGAAGCGGGATACGCCGATGAAGGGCTCCTGCCCCGCCTCGGCATCCTCGGCCAGAAGTTCATGGGCCTGACCCCCGAACAGTGTGTGGATATGGCCAAGAAGTACGTCAAGGAATCCCTCGGCGCCGCCGAAGGGACGGAAAACACGGCGAAGCTCATGGAGTACATCGACAAGCCCGGCGCTATCCGCCTCATCTTCAACACGGAAAAGCCGATTCCCGTTGAAGCCTTCGACACGCTGTCAGACACGGATCCCTCCATCAAGCTGGACGTGAACACCGGGCCCAAGACGGCTCTGGAACTGATGGCCGATCTGGAAAAGAAATAGCCCGCCCGATCCGGGACAAAACAAGAGGGGGGAGGATCGGAACGCCTCCCCCCTTTTTCTATCCTGCGGAATCCGTTGACATACGGGATCGCGTGCCCGTAATCGGGTTGCCCGATCCGGGCGCTTTTGGTATGAAAGCAAATTCGGGAAGCCTATCCCGGCAAACCCCGTCTACCTTTATGGAGTCTCCCCCAATGGCAAAAAAGCCAACCCTTACCCCTGAAGAAGCGCGCCAAGAGGCGTTGAAAACAGCCCTCGAAACCATCGAACGCAAATTCGGCCAAGGCGCCGTGATGAAGCTTTCCGATGATGTCCATGTCAAAGTCCCGGTGATCCCCACCGGGTCCATCGGCGTAGACCTCGCCCTCGGCATCGGCGGCATCCCCAAGGGCCGGGTCACCGAAATCTACGGCCCCGAATCCTCGGGCAAAACGACCCTCACCCTGCACGTCATCGCGGAATGCCAGAAGCTCGGCGGGACCGCCGCCTTCATCGACGCCGAGCACGCGCTTGACGTGACCTATGCCAGGCGCCTTGGCGTCAAAACCGACGAACTGCTCATCTCGCAGCCCGACCACGGAGAGCAGGCCCTTGAAATCGCCGACATGCTGGTCCGTTCCGGCGCGGTGGACCTCGTGGTCATCGACTCCGTGGCCGCCCTTATCCCCCAGACCGAACTCGAAGGCGCGATGGGCGAAACGCAGGTCGGCGGGCACGCCCGCCTGATGTCCCACGCGCTCCGCAAGCTGACCGGCACCATCCACAAGTCCCGCACCGCCGTCATCTTCATCAACCAGATCCGTATGAAGATCGGCGTCACCGGCTACGGCAGCCCGGAAACGACCACCGGCGGCAACGCGCTCAAGTTCTACTCCTCCGTGCGCCTCGACATCCGCAAGATCCAGACCCTCAAGGACAAGGAAGAAGCCTACGGATCCCTTACCCGCGTGAAGGTGGTCAAAAACAAGATGGCCCCGCCCTTCCGCGAAGCCAAGTTCGACATCATCTGGGGCACGGGCATTTCCCGCTCCGGGGAACTCATCGACCTCGGCGTCGACGCCGGCATCGTGGACAAGAGCGGCGCATGGTTCGCCTTCGGGGCCGAAAAGCTCGGCCAGGGCAAGGAAAAGGTCCGTGCCCTGCTCGATGAAACCCCCGAGCTGCGCAACGCCATCGAGAGCCAGCTCATCGAGCATCTGGGCATGAACCCGCGGCCCGTCGTGCACGCACCGGAAGAAACCCTCCCGGACCCCGAAAACGCCCCCGTCGACGACATGGACGACGAAATCTGATCCGATGCGGGGAGGGGCTCCCTCCCCGCCGAACCTTTCCGGAGGCGATGCCGCCGGGCATGGCCTCATCCCCCGATCTCTCCACCTCCCGCAGGAGCCTGTATGCTGACAGCCAATGAAATCCGCCACCGTTTTCTGGAGTACTTCAAAAAACACGGGCACACCGAAGTCGCCTCCTCTTCCCTGATCCCCCGCGACGACCCGTCCCTGCTGTTCACCAACGCGGGCATGGTGCAGTTCAAGAAAATTTTCTGCGGACAGGAAAAACGCGACTACGTGCGTGCCACCACGTCCCAGAAGTGCCTGCGCGTGGGCGGCAAGCACAACGACCTCGACAACGTGGGCCGCACCGCGCGCCACCACACTTTCTTCGAAATGCTCGGCAACTTCTCCTTCGGGGACTACTTCAAGGAAGACGCCATCCGTTTCGCGTGGACCTTCATCACCGAAGACCTGAAACTGCCCAAGGATCGGCTCTACATCACCGTCTACAAGGATGATGACGAAGCCTTCGAACTCTGGCAGAAAGTGGCTGGCGTCGCGCCCGAGCGCATCTTCCGCCTCGGCGAAAAGGACAACTTCTGGAGCATGGGCGATACCGGCCCCTGCGGACCCTGTTCGGAAATCCACTTCGATCAGGGGGCGGACATGGCCTGCGGCCCGGACTGCGGCATCGGCAAGTGCGACTGCGACCGTTTCCTTGAAATCTGGAACCTCGTGTTCATGCAGTTCGAGCAGCTTCCCGACGGCTCCCGCGTCCCCCTGCCCCGCCCGTCCATCGACACCGGCATGGGCCTTGAACGCATCGCGGGCGTGTGCCAGGGCGTGCGCTCCAACTACGACACCGACCTGTTCCAGATTTTCATCAACTACATGGCCGAACTCGCCGGTGTCCGCTACCGCGACAATGCCGACAACGACACCGCCCTGCGCGTCATCGCGGACCACAGCCGCGCCATCGCCTTCATGATCGCGGACGGCATCCTGCCCTCCAACGAAGGCCGCGGCTACGTGCTGCGCCGCCTTATCCGCCGCGCCTTCCGCTTCGGCCGCCTCATGGGGATGCAGGAGCCGTTCCTGTACAAGACCGCGCTCAAGGTCGTGGAAGTCATGGGCGAGGACTACCCCGAACTGCGCGCCCGCGCCGACTTCATGGCCCGCGTGACCCGCGAGGAAGAGGAGCGCTTCTCCTCCACCCTCGACAAGGGCCTCTCCATGCTTGAAGAGGAAATGGACGCCCTCGCCGACAGGGGCGAGAAGATCATTCCCGGCGAAACCGCGTTCAAGCTGTACGACACCTACGGCTTCCCGCTGGACATCGTGAACGACGTAGCCGAAAAGCGCGGCTTCAAGGCAGACGAGGCCGGTTTCAACGAATACATGCACCAGCAGAAGCAACGCGCCCGCGCCGCGTGGAAGGGTTCCGGCGAAAAGGACATCGCCTCCCGTTTCCAGAGCCTGCTCGAAGACGGCCTCAAGTCCGAATTTTTCGGCTACACGGCCCTGACCGGGGTGGGCCGCGTCGTGGCCCTGCTCGACGGCGACGGCTTGCCCGTCGAAGCCCTGCCCAGCGGCTCGTTGGGCTACGTCGTTACCGATCAGACGCCTTTCTACGGCGCGTCCGGCGGCCAGTGCGGCGACACGGGACTGCTCACCGCTCCGGCTGGCTCGGCCAAGGTGCTCGACACCCTGAAGCCTTCAGCCGACCTCACCGTCCATCACATCGAGGTGGACGGCGGCACCCTGCTTTCCGATCAGGAAGTGGTGCTGACCGTGACCGAATCCATACGCCTCGACGCGGCCCGCAACCACACCTGCACGCACCTGCTCCATGCGGCCCTGCGCCGCGTGCTCGGCGACCATGTGCGTCAGGCGGGTTCTCTGGTCACGCCGGATCGCCTGCGCTTCGACTTCTCGCACATCGCGCCCATGACCCCGGAAGAGCTGGCCGCCGTGGAACGCGACGTGAACGCCGCGATCATGGCCGACTACCCGTTGACCGCCAAGCTCATGGGCCAGCAGGCCGCCATCGACATGGGCGCTATGGCGCTCTTCGGCGAAAAGTACGGCGACACCGTGCGCGTGGTGACCATCGGCAACCCGGATCACACCGAGTCCGTAGAGCTTTGCGGCGGCACGCATCTGCACAGCACCGGCCAGGCGGGCAGTTTCGTCATCCTGTCCGAAAGCGGCATTGCTGCGGGCACGCGCCGCATCGAGGCCGCGACCGGCTGGAACGCCCTCAAGCACGCCCGCGCCATGAGCGAGGAGCTGCACCAGCTTGCGGCCATGCTCAAGACGCAGCCCGGCGGGCTTGCCGCCAAGCTGGACGGCCTCCAGAAAGAAAACCGCGGGCTCCGCAAGGATCTGGAAAAGGCCGCCGCGCAGGCCGCGTCCGGGCAGGGCGGGGATCTCATGTCCAAGGTCGTGGAGATCAACGGCGTGAAGGTGCTTGCCGCGAAACTCGACGCCAGCAACATCAAGGCCATGCGCGAGCTCATGGACGACATCCGCTCCAAGATGCCTTCCGGCGTGGCCTGCATCGCCGCCCCCGTGGACGAGGGCAAGGTGAGCATGATCCTGTATGTTTCCAAGGACCTGCACGGACGCTTCACCGCACCCGCGCTGATCAAGGAAGTTGCCGCGCCCATCGCCGGTTCCGGCGGCGGACGCCCCGATCAGGCTCAGGCCGGCGGCACGAACACGGAGGGCATTGACGAGGCGATGGATGTTTTGAAGGCGAAGATTGGGGAATAAAAAATCGGGGAGGGGAAACTTTCTGGAGAAAGGGGGAGCCCCCCCATGTTTCCCCTTTCCCTTTCCCAAACCTGCCGGCACAGCTTGTGCCCCCCTTTTCCCTGCAAAGGCTTTTGGCCCTATCGAATCCCTGCTCACTCTTTCCATGTAAAAAAGCCGCTTCCTTCTAACAAAGTGGTGGGCAGCAGATTACGACCCTCAAAGCGAATAAAAGGATTCAGAGCATAACCATATAATTTTCTTCAAAATGCGCCAGTAGCTCAGTCGGATAGAGCATCTGCCTTCTAAGCAGACGGTCGAGGGTTCGATTCCTTCCTGGCGCGCCATTTTTCAGGGATAACGGGTCGTGATAGTAGTCATGGCCCGTTTTTCTTTGGTCGGTAGCGGGGTTCGGTAGCAAATCGGGGAAGGTTGCCTATAGGGTACAATGGGCGGTGGCATAAAAAATCGGGCAGGCTCCCGAAGGAGTCCCGCCCGGATTTCGTACGACAATACTAACTGGTTAAATACTTTCTATGGGGCACCAGCCAAATTGTCTTTTACGCATATATACAGTCGCAGAGTTTTGATAATTACTAATTAATCCATATCGATGGCAATGCTTGTACGCTGAACACATATATGTAATCAATGCTGGCACATAAACATATTTGAATACTCTCCAAAACTTTATGCTATCACAATCTGAAAGTGCTTTTGGGCTGATTTCAATTGTGGCGTAATATTTATTATCGTCTCTTGTCAGTATAAAAGGATACGGCATATTAAAGAATTCCTTAATTCTTTCTCCTTTGTTTTAACTGTATTCAATAGATATGGCATTGTATAGGTCAATAATTTTACCCATATCAATGTTTGTATCATTGTAAAAACAGAATCTTCTAATTCCTTGTTCTTTTTCGTGCGGAAATTCAAGATGTTTCATTGTAAAAGGCTCCTATAAAGGGTTAAAGGTTAATGAGCGTGGACTTACAACAGGGCCGTAGCCGAAAATTTGTTGCTTATTGAACTTGTGCCGCTTCGGTGGCGTCAGCCTTTGTAGTGGCTGGGGCAGCCTTGGCGGGCTTTTTGGCAGCAACCGTTTTTTTGCTGGTGTTGGTGGTGGCGCTGGCCGTGGGGGTGCCGAACACTGAATTAAGAAATTTGTGGACGGCCTTAAGCTCCGCAATTTTGTTTTTGTTGTAGATGTCGATGTTGTTTTGGGTGTTGGTGGTAGTGTTAGCCATTTTGAGACTCCTAAATTTGATGTTAGAATGTTAATTTTACAGTGAAAACCTGTGGCCGCATTATGTTTGTATTATACTAAATCGTGATACCCACGGTAAACCTTCTTGAAAACTTTTTTAAAGATTTATATTCAATAAAAACAGCAATATAAAAGAAAGGTCGCACATTTTTTCGATGTGCGGCCTTCTTATATTTAGCTTAAATAATTGACTATTTTATATGGCGTGAATCGACGCCCGGAAAGCATTGTATATCAAGATACAGTGGATAGGGGTGGGTGATGGATTAAATGGGGGCTTGGCTTGCGTGCTATGCCTCTTTAACCCATTTAAATAAATCGCAAACCTCAACATTCAAAGCATTCGCTAATTTCTCCAGCGTCAATAGCTTACAGCTCGCGATTCTCTCGTCCTTCGCCCTTGCTACCGTGTCTGGCGCTACCTTCGATTTGAATTGTAGCTCTTCATAGGTCAGTTTCTTTTCTTTCATTATCTCACCGAGATTACTTATAAAAGGCATACATCCCCCTATCTTTTTACTTGGATGTAGCCTAGAAAAGATTTGCAAACACTTGGCTATAGCCTAGTAAAACAACAAGCTATGGCCGCTCAATCCGTTTGGAGTCGGCTTCAGTATTGATAATGCGCCGTTTCTTAGGCGTGTAATTAACCTCTAACCAGTAAAGGAAGGAAAATGAAACGGCTTGTCATAGGAGTGGTGATGGTCCTTGTGCTGTCTCTCTCGTCCGTCTTGGCCGGTTGCGGCGAAGAAAAGAGCGAACCGGCTTACCCCGGCTCCGCCATCAACGGTAAATGGACGAGTGAATTTAATCAGGCCATCGAGTTCGACGTGAAGGGTGGAAAAATGGTTCGGACTGATCAGGGGGATTCTCCCAGAGAACGTCCGCTCAAAATCGTGTCCGATGAAGGGAATACGGTGACCGTGGTTATCGGCAACAAGACCCAGACCGTTACCAAAAACTCCGATGGTACTCTCACTCTGAACAGTGACGGAATGACCATAAAATTAAAACGGAAGTAACCCTATAACCAGTAAAGGAAGGACTTATGAAACGGATTCTTGGTGTATTGCTTCTTGTCGGAGTCATGGTGACGCCGACTATTGCTTCGGCAGGCGAACAGATTGGTATTTATGTCGCTCCGAAATTCGTTTACGGCTTGACACAAATGGACAGCTTCAAAGGGCATTTCAATGAAGCCGGGGACTCCTACAGCCAAAGTGGCGGCAGCAGGACGGACGATACCTTTGGCGGTTCAATCGCTATCGGTTATGACTTCGATAAAAAATTCGGCGTACCCATCCGGGCAGAACTTGAATATGCCGGTTTCTCCAAGGCAGAAACCAAAAAGAGCTACGGAGATGAAGATTTTACTTCTAAGATGAAACAGACCTTCGGTATCCAAACTTTGTTCGCGAATGCCTACTGGGACATCAATACCGGGACCAAATTCACTCCCTATGTCGGTGCTGGCCTTGGTATGGCTTTCATTAATACCAAGTTCAAGGATAGCGGATATGACAATGCCGACCCGGATGATTCATGGAACGACAGCACCGGCTCCAAGAACGTAACGAACTTCGCTTGGAACGTGGGCGCTGGTCTTGGCTATGACTTCACGGAAAACTGGACGATGGATATAGGCTACCGCTTTGTTGGACTCGGTTCCGTCAAAACGAAAACGTACAGTTCTTCCGAGGATGACTTCGCTATGTACGGCAAAACCAGCAACCTGTATCAGCACCAGATTGCTGTCGGTGTCCGGTATACATTCTAATCGGCATTTCTTTTGTTCGAACAGAAGGAGGGTTCCTTGCCGGAACCCTCTTTTTTATTGGCCTACGGTATTCCAGCGAGGCTTATTGATGCCGAGCCTGACCATAGCCCGGTGTACCTGAGTATGTGACCAGCGGCCCCCTTTTGGAGTCCGTACCTGAGCCGTATTCAGTTCTTCGGCTATTTGCCGGGTGGTCTTCCCTGAATCCATGAATACGGTGAGTAGGCTTCTGTATTTTTCGGCCCGGTTGTCTGCTTCGTCCTTCTGGCGATTGTTGTAGGCTCCGAGGTTGGGATTGCCTATTTGCCGTCCGCGTTGCTTGGCGAGTGCCATGCCCATCTTGACCCGCTGCGATATGAGTTCCCGTTCTAGTTCAGCACAGACTCCGAAAGTGTTTATGAGTATCTTGGTGGCAATGTCCTTGTTGCCGTCAACCACGATGCCCTGCTTTACAACGTGGAGGCAGATGCCTTTTTGTTCAAGGGTATGGGTGAAGTTGTGTATCTCCCGCATGGACCGGGCCAGTCGGGATAATTCAGAAACGACCAGCACATCCCCTTTATGAAGAGAGTCGAGCAGTTCGTTGATTCTTCTGTCTCCCGTTGTTTTACGGGATGACATCTCGACTTCAAACCATTCCGTGACTTCAAGGCCGAGCTTGGCGGCGTATCTGGAGATTTCCAGCTTCTGGTTTTCCAGGTCCTGAAATGAGGTTGATACCCGTATATATGAAATTACCTTGGTCATTGCCTTGTCCTCCTGGTTCCTTGATTGAACTGTATGAGACATGGCGGGCATCGTAAATGGTGCCGGAGATTTCTTTGCTTGTTTACGATACCGACCCCGGCTCATTTTTTGGAGTCGTTTTGAAAAACCATGCCAGTTTCACCACGGACGCTAAGAAAACTCTCCTGAAATTTTGGAAATTCCATAAATATCTAAAATTTCATTTTGGAGGACGTATGGAACCAAAGAACAAACTTCGGAGCATAACCTTTTTTATAGATGCTCCCATCTATGAGGCACTGGCCGTGGCCTCAAGGCATTACGACAGGCCAATATCAAGCATCGTCCGGGCGGTGGTGAGGGCAATGCTGCTCGGTCCGGGCTTACAGGGGGTGAAGCATGAAAGGAACCGCTAAAGCGATTATGGAGAAGCTCTGCTGTGTGTCTCCTCGGACAAAAGAGGCAAATTGTGCTGAAATTTATGAAAAAATCAAAAATATTGATTTCTCCCAAATATCGCAGGCAGCAAAAGATGATTTGCGCCGAACCAATGAAGGCATTGCCGCAGAGCTTCGGGCTGAACTGGCATTGATTTTTCAAGAGGGGGAACTATGATTGACGAAACACTGGAAAAATACCTACATGAAGAGAAGGAAAATCCGCAGGGGCGTTTTCTGAGAACACTGCGAAGCGCCTGTCAGCGGTTTCAAAAGGAAGACGACCTCAGAATAAAACTCGATTTGATTTTGGCCGGAACTCTCTCCGGTATGTGTATCCCAAAAGAGCCGAGGTCGCTCAACGCTATCCATGTACTTGTACAGCAACTGTTAAGGAACTCACATGGGAAGGCACCAGATACCAGCACCTGATCCGGTGCGGCAATTACTGATTGGCGAGGTTCAATCGCCACAGTTCAGGGAGATGGTTGATAGCCATTCTCCCCTTTTGATGCGCCTGATTCGGGCTTCTATCGCCTTTCACGATATGGAGCACAAGGCTGTAGCGGAAGCCACAGGCTATAATGCCCGGCATATCCGGCGCTTCTTGAACGGTGAGCTTGCCAAGACCGATGAATATTATGAGCTGGCCTGGAAAATGGTTATCGCTTCGCGGCTGGCGGCGTTCTTGGGTGTGATGTATGGCGCTGAGTCTGGGCAGCAAATACAAAATGAAGTGTTGCCGGTGGTGCGGCATGTCGCGGGGCTGTCCAAGCACTTATATAACATTGAACAGAAAGACGCTTTAAAATAGCAACGATGTGAAGTACTGAACGCCTTGAATCGCAACTCTCTCTTTGAGTTTTACATTTACGATTATTTCAATCGTGATATAGTAAAACAAATATACCAAATGGAGAGAAGCAATGGAATCAAAGCACAAAGTCACATCAGACAATTTGTCTTCGTACAAATTTTATTTCATCAACGACTCGCCAATAGACATCACTCCATTGACCAAAATGGAGATAAAGAACGTATTGGGCTTGGATTTAAAGGCCGGGTTCGACTTGGTAATCATCGACGTATGGGAAAAGGAGTTTATTCCGGCCATCGACCCATACCAAGCGGACCTTTCCACAGAGGAAGCCAGATTCAACCTGTACTCCTACATCAAGGAGCACATAACCGATAAGACAGTCGAGGACGAAGGCAATATATATTCCGTATACGATGCCGACGGGATGTTCCTGTTTGTCGTTGACTACTCTTGGTTTGACGAAGGGGAAGGGCTTGAGGATGAAGCGGTTTTATTAACGTGATATGGACACACAGCCCGACTATTGAAAACTTAAACAGTGAGTTGGTAATCAATGAGCCAGAGCAGTCTATTTTGGACGACTCCATTGCCTGGGAATGGCGGCTACGCCTATACAATAACCTCATATCTCAGCACAATGCTCATGGAAATCGAGAGTCTTTACGGTCCAAGAGACATGAGTTGGACTATTGTGGGCGTAGAGTTTCACGCTGGTGTGCCTCAAATTTGGTTCCCACACAATTTAAAATATGTAGCCATTCAGTTGGGGCAAAATGCTTTAAACGACATGCCACTTGCTTGTTGGCAGCTAGCTCACGAAGCGATTCACTTGCTCTGCCCAGTTGGAAAGCAAGCTGCTCCTGTTATGGAGGAAGGATTAGCGAGCTTTTATTCTGACAAATTTTTATTTTCGCATTTTAAAATTCCCAGCTATGGCACAGATGTGAAATATAAAGCAGCTGCTTCCCTTATCAATCAGTTGATTACGCAGGAGGGAGATGACGTGATAAAGAGACTAAGAGCCGCTGAGCCTTCATTTAAAAAGATGACTCCGCAAACCTTTAAAGACGCAAATGTGCTTTTGGATGCTAATGTTATCGACCAACTGCTGATGCCGTTTTACAAATAACACCCCACGCCAAGCCAAGCGAAATCCGGGCGGGACTCCTTCGGGAGCCTGCCCGATTTTTTATGCCACCGCCCATTGTACCCTATAGGCAACCTTCCCCGATTTGCTACCGAACCCCGCTACCGACCAAAGAAAAACGGGCCATGACTACTATCACGACCCGTTATCCCTGAAAAATGGCGCGCCAGGAAGGAATCGAACCCTCGACCGTCTGCTTAGAAGGCAGATGCTCTATCCGACTGAGCTACTGGCGCATTTTGAAGAAAATTATATGGTTATGCTCTGAATCCTTTTATTCGCTTTGAGGGTCGTAATCTGCTGCCCACCACTTTGTTAGAAGCATAGGAAAGGGATAAGGGCCAACACCACCGCCGCAATAATTTCAGGGGAGTAGCACCATTTACGCCCCCGCTCCCACTCTCATATTATCGGGTAATCGAGGTCGGAAGTGACCGAAACGGCTATAGCACTGTTGAACGTTAGGGGTTATCCCTAACCTCTGCCAATGCTAACTACGCCAACAGAACTTGACGCACGCTTGAGTAACGGCTCAGCAAATACAGCTTCTTTTTTGACAGCCTCTTTCTTGGCGTTTTTTTCAAACCATACACACAGATAACCTTCTTCCTCAATCATGCCATACTTGCCATATGAGGCAATAGTCATTTGAGGACCGCCAGATTTAAGCATTACAACATCACCAACATTGAACAGAGTTCCTTTTTCGCCGGACATTTAATCCCCCTTGCTGGTATCTGGTTACACATTAATAATGCGTAAGATCTAATCAGCAGTACACTAAAGTCAATATTTCTATCTGAAAAATCTAGAAAATTTTTAAAAAACTTCGGCTATGTCCGGTTCCGGCATGATATATATTTAAAAAATATAAAATTTAAAAACATGAATACAATACTTTAGCTTAAAACAATGTTTACAATAATAAGATTAGCGAAGCTAAAATCACTGGCGTGATTTTATGGAGCAATCGGCAGATTGCTACATGGAATTACGCTTCGGCTGGAAGCCGAAGGTAAGGACATTCCCTCATTTGAATATGTGTTACACCATAGAAGGTGCTAAAATTTCTAGCGAAATTTTAGAAGAAAAATCTTCGGCGTCGCCGCCTCAGATTTCCCTTCCGGCATATATTTCAAATTTGTTCATGTAAATGAGGGAATAACACCTTCAAAAGCCTTTAATGCCAACACCTTTTATGGCCTTGGCCCTCGTGAATACAAAATTTTCCGGCCAAATTTCACGTTTAAGCGCCGTTTTCCTCATTAACCGGGATTGCCCACGGCTGAGAGGGGTTCGCCGGATTAGGCGCAGCGTTTTGTCATAATACGGCTGATGATTTCTCCTGAACCGGAGAGTCCTTTTCATCATGGCCCGAAAACGGGAGCACGGCGGCAGACTGGCCGGGCATCACATCATCCCAATCCAGCTTGGTTTTATACTTCTCTTCAAAAATACTGCGAAGCACTGACCGGAGCGGCAACAAAAATCCGTATGCCTGAGTACGGAGGCGTTTTGATTCCAGGTCGAACAACTTCTTGAATTCCTGTGTGAACTTGGTCTGAGAGGTAATTGTATTCGTGCCTACATACGAGCCGGTGCGGGAATTGTTGATTACCCAATAATCGTAATCGTCTTTCAGATCCCTTGAAGCGACCTCATGACCCCAGAGCTTTGATTTCAGCACCCCGTCAGTAACAAGCTGCTCTTTCCGCAAGAACTCCTGATAACACCAGCGGTCAAAGGCCGGCATTTTTGCTTCGATATCCTCAAACAGAACTCCGGTACGGGGCGCCGAACGGATTTCGTCATCCGTATAGATGAGATTGGCAAGGTGGTACATGAACGCCTCAAGGCCGCCACCATCAATTTCCGCAAGCAGTTCACGGAAATATTGTTTGTCGCCTTGCCGCTCAATGCTGGTTTTCAAAGCGAAAAAGCGGCGTTCATCAGCCGTGGCCGGAACAGCTTGCTTCTCATTACTCACAAAGGCCAGCCGTACAAAAGAGTCTCCCGGCACCGGGTCAATGCCCTTGGCTTCAAATACGGTTTTCTTGTCCGTAATCATGGACTTCAAAGCACCCTCGGCGTTCTTGTCTCCTGCCCATATGGCTTCTTCAAGCACCAACAGCAATTTACCGTACTGGTGCTGATTGAATTTACCCGTTACTTGTTCCGGCTTGTCGATTTTGATATAGGCGCTGCCCAGAATCCTTTCGAGCACATTTTCAAAAATGATGGATTTGCCGGTGCCTTTTTCGCCTTTAACGACCAGAGCGATACCGGATTTTCGTTCCGGGTGCTGAATCAAGTCCGCCAGCCATACCAGCAAATACCGATAGTGTTGCTCATTATCCCGACACCAGATATGCCGCAAATGCTGTTCCAATAAAGGGAACTCCCCCTGTTTGCCCTGAACGGAAAAGCCCCGCCACTCGTTAAATAGATTGTCGCCGTATGTATTCGGCAGAGTCACGCCCGGATAAAAGACAATACCGTCATAGGTTCGGCGGTCAGGGTGGACCAGCCACTCTCTGGCAATAGCTACATCCTGAGTGAAAATATCCCGCTTGTCTTTGGAGAGCTTGATGGGCCGTTCTATTGTCCTGTTGCCGTAATGCTCGATGAAGTTGCGGTGGGTGTAATGCTGGAGAGCAAAGTGGCCGTAAATGTCTTTGGCCTCACGGTACACAAGAGACTTGCCGCCTTGGTAGGCAACAAAAAACTGCGAGTCGAATTCTTTCATCTGCTCGGCGTATGCCTTGACTTCCGGTATGTCGTATTGTTCCGGGTGATGAAAAGGAATTGGGCCGTCCAGCAAATCGGCCACAACAGAGGAAAGTTCCGGCTGCGGGATATTGGCAATATCATCAACTGACAGTTTGATTTCAGCGTCTTTGTCCGGTGTATCTTTACCATTGTCGGCCATGAGGATATTCTCCAAGGATGAATCGCCGCCCGCCGGGCGGCGATGGACAAAATGGAAGCAATAGACTGTATATGATTGTATAAAAGATAGTAGCAAAAATAGCAATATTAGCTGTTTCTTTTTAACATATTGTTATAATTAGATTTTATCGAGTTAATGCTTTGTGTTTTAAAAATAAAAACTAGCAAAACCAGCAGAACATCACTCCCCCCGCTCAAATCGACGTTTTAAGCCCCTCTTTTCTCCGTTACCGTGATTACCCTCAGCCGGAAGGCAGAAACCGGCTTAGGCTCAGCGTTTTGTCATAAATACGCTGACGTTTTCTTTCGCCCTATGAGCCACTCATAAAGCGGTTGACAAGCGGAGCGGCTTTCGATATTAAAAAATATCAATTGATATCAAAAAATATCGGAGGAAATAGATATGTCCAAAGCACCCAAGGCTGAACTCGTGGCGGTAGAAAGCCCTGCTCCTGCTCAGGTTGCGACTTATGAGCAGCAGGTCGCTAATTTCGTTTCGTATGTCAGGGCCAACAACGGCAGGATAACCATTGAGGCAAACGGGGACATCGAAGCTTCGTTGGTTCAAAATGGGAATTTGATGACTTTTTCGACGCAAAATGTCGGCGGGACTTGTCTGAGCACCAATACCACTTTTAGCGGTGCCGCCAATCGCGAAGATAAAAAGAACCAAGCGATAAAGCTCGCAAAGCAAGGACTTACCCAGACAAAAATAGGGACGATTCTTGGCGTTTCGCAGTCTACAGTCCATAACTATTTGAATGAATAGCCTTTGCTTCAGCCGTTGCCGAGCACCCGGTCAATGACCTCTGTTCCCCGGTGAAGCGAGCGGTCCATGAGGTGGGTATAACGGTTGGTCATTTGGGTGGTTTTGTGGCCGAGCAGTTTTTGAAGGGTGAAAATGTCGATTTCACCGGAGGAAGCCAGCACGGAGGCAAAGGTATGCCGAAGGTCGTGCGGCCGGAATTCCTTTGGCAATCCTGCTTTTTTCTTGATTCGCAGCCATATGGGTGTGTAGTCGATTTTGCCGCCGTTGCTGTTGTGAAAGACCAACGGACAGCGTTTTTTATGTTGATGCTGCTTCGCTTCTTCCAGAATAGCCAGCACCGTCTTACTCATGGGCAGCACTTGCCGTTCACCGATTTTCAGGCTCTTGACCAAAAAGGACATGGTGTTGCGTTCAAAGTCTATGTCGGCCCACTGTAGCCCGAAGATTTCTCCGGTACGTTTGCCTGTCACTAAGCACATATGAAGCGCCAGAGCAGCAAGTCGATTCTCCCATCCGTTCAGAACCGTGAGTAGCGAAGACCGCTGTTCATCCGTCAGTACGTTGGTTTTCTTGTTGTCGAAACGGGGCAGAACCATTGTACGGGTCGGGTTCTTCCCGTCATACAGTTCCGTTGCCAGAGCGAAGCTATACATTCGCCGTACCAGCTTGAGCACGGCGCAGACGGTGGACAGGCTCAGATTCTTGCGAACCGTCTTTTTCGTATTGTGGGAAACGGGGACTCGCAGATTGATAAGATACGCCTGAAAATCCACAAGGTCTTTGGCGGTGACGGAGCGGAGTTCCCTGTCCTTGAAGCGGGGTTCAATATGGAGCCGCCACATGTACTCGTAAAATGCCGGGTGCTTTATGCGAGTCTTGATGCTCTGGTGAAACACCTGCCACACATCATTGAAGGTGATATCCTGTGGAGTGGCGGTGGTGGTTACGGTGGCGGTTCGCTGCTGTTTCAGTTCGACTTCCACGGCCTTGGCCTCGTCCAGCGTGGCGACTTGCCGCACCATCCACTTGCCTTTCACCCGGACTTGGATACGATAGAGGCGTTCCTTGCCGATGGACTCACCGCACCGTTTACAGACCTTGGCCTGTAACTGGTTGGTACTCCGGCATTTCTTACAACGTATGCTGATGCTCATTCACTCTCTCCTTGGGTAGATGTTTCGGTCACTTCCGACCTCGATTACCCGATAATATGAGAGTGGGAGCGGGGGCGTAAATGGTGCTACTCCCCTGAAATTATTGCGGCGGTGGTGTTGGCCCTTATCCCTTTCCTATGCTTCTCGTCTTCTGGAGGGAAGCGGCTTTTGTTGTTGAGGGATGAGTTCTCAGGCACAGGGCTCCACGCCAAACCGCAGTACCGTTTTCAGACGTGCCGGATCGGTTTTGCGGGCATCCGAGAGGTAGATTTCCCGGTGGCTGTCCGATGCACGCCGCAACCCGTGTTCCGCGCAGTAGGCTTGCATCATGTTAAAGCTTACGGGTTCGTCGTCGTAAGGGCCGACGTGAAGCATTTGCACACACAAGCCATCGTTCCAGTGCCCGAAAGAGGCCGACGCATAGAGGGGATGCGGCTTTTTCCTGCTTGTCGCGGCGAGGATGCGCTCGGCGAGTTCGTCCGTCACAAAATCCGGCTGGCGGATCATCAGGGTGTAGCGCAGGGCATCCTTGTTGAGGGCCTCTCCCGGCAGCATCGGTTCCGCCGTGTCCCATACCCCTTCCAGCGGGAACACGGCGTACTCATAGTAGCCTTCGGGGGCATCCCCTTTCTTCGGCAACATCTTGACCGCATATGACAGGGCGTACAGGACGCCTATGGCTTCGAGGAACGCCTCGCCGTTGGGGTTCCCTTCCCCGCGTATCATGAAAAAGGCGTGCTCGGGGACGGTAACCGGAGCAGGAACGGCTTTCGGAAGGTACAACGCTTTTTCGTGCTTCTTCCATTCGTATTTCATAAACGGCTCCCTAAAACACGTCATTCCGGCAAACAGAGCCAACGGTTCCCAAAAGATGAACGGCTCCATCCGGCATTCGCGCAATGCTTGGCGATGTCGAAGGCCCTACCGTGCGCCTGACGGGGCCGAGCGTACCGGCGGCTCTGCCTTTACTTGTCCCCGGAACCGCGCCGCAGCACGAATTGCTGACATGGATACCCATAGCGGGTGACAAGTTCGGCCTCTTCGAAGCCGAGGCGCTTGTACAGGGCCCGCGGAGCCGCACCGAGCGGATCGTCTTCCCGGTACGTCGTCACGAAGATATCCTGATCGGCGGGGAGCACATCCAGCATCATGCGGACAAGGGCCGAAGCGACGCCCCGCCCCCGCGCCTCAGGATGTACGGCGAGGAAGCCGATGCCGTTGTGCTGATCCGAGAGCACCAGCACGCCGAGCAGCCCCCTTGCATCCTTGGCGCACAGCGCCCGCCGCTCCGCAATGGCTTTCCGCAGATTCCCCCGGTACTCGCCGAGCGACAGCCCGGGGAAGGCATCCCGGACAAGCGCAACCAGATCCATCCAAGCATCAATGTCCGCTTCCGACGCATACCCGACGGCACATTCCTGATTCATGGCTCCCTCCTTTGCGGCGGTACCCGCATAAACGAAAAGCGCAAACCCGAGGGCTTGCGCTTTTTGAGAGTCGGACACCCGGCGAACAACCGTTACCGTTGCTTTCTTTCGAACCTGGCGGGGTTGGCGGCGCCACCGCCGCCCGACTCTCTCGAACCTTCCGTATATAGAAAAGAATGCCGCCTGTCAAACGGAAGCCGCCCCCTGCATAAGAATAAATCAGACGATCATTCCGTTCAAGGCGCGGGGGCAAGGCTCAGGCAGTTCCCCGTAAAAAGCGCACTGCCGTTTCCCCTGCCGTTTGGCATGATACAGCGCCTTGCCCGCCTCCTTGTGCAGGACCTCGAACGCGGCCCCGTCGTTGGGAAACGCGGCAAAACCGATGGAAACCGAAATCGGACAGGGCACATCCTCATGCGTGAAGGACGCCGCACATATCCGGGGCAGCAGGCTCTCGGCGGACTCTTTTCCGACAATGCCCGGCATAACGAAGACGAACTCATCCCCGATGCGGGAAGCCATATCGGCATCGCCGAGCTGTTCTTGCAGGACGGCCCCCATCCGCCTGAGGACAACATCCCCGGCGCTGTGGCCGAACGTATCGTTGATGCCCCTGAAATCGTCGATGTCCATGATGCCGAGGAAAAAGGCCTTTCTCCAGCCAAAACCGGCTTCAGCCTTCTGACGAGGGCATTGCGCGTAAGCAGGCCGGTAAGCCCGTCATGTTCCGCCCTGCGCTTCAAGTCCCTGTGCGCCAAACGCAACCGCCTTGTCAGCGTATCCCGCTGGAGGCCAGTCAAAAAAGTCTTTATCCTCAAACTGTTGTAGAAATAATGGGCGCAAAAGCCGGAGACGCTGAACACGGCTATATGGATCGCGTCGAACCATGCCAAGGTTGGGGACTTCGTATGAAAAGCGACGAGGATATGCAAAAGGCAACAGGCCTACGTGACAACAATCATCCGCCAGAACCTTTCGGTCAAAAGCTGCGGCGCGGCGGCAAACATGACGGGGAAAATGACGCTCACGCTGTCCGCGTACGCCGCGTTGCCAGTATCCCCTCAATATGGATGCCCGCCAGCAGTATTACTGGATACGGACCATGTTACGCAGGGCTGCATGTTTTACAGCAAAGGCCACCGCCGCATACACTATGCAGCTTGCCAGATAAACATATTTCCCGCCGGACAAGATCCCGAATGGGGTGGCGCACAAAAAAAGCACAACGTTAAGGAGATATCCCGTACACCCCGCCTGAAAACACAGCCGCGCGTCATGAAGCAGCACCGATTCAGAACAAAGCGAAAATTCCTGCTTTGTGAATCCGTACCTGTTGACTATATCGGACAGCCGCGTTTTCAGATCCATCCGTTCCACAGAGCTCCCGCGTATTCCCCGCCGTTAGGCATACCGGATCATTTCAAACAGCTTGCGGCGCTGCGTGATGGTGATGTGGTAATACTGATTCTGCGGAATGTAGGTATAGGGCACGTCGCTCGCCCTCTGAAACAGGAACAGCGACAGCAAGGTACGGTTGATGGCCTGGTGCCCGACGATCATGAGCGTCCCCTCGCCGGACAGGAACAACGCCCGCCGCAAGCCGCGGGCCACGCGCTCCTTGAGCATCGCATAGCTTTCGCCGTTGGGATAGATATACCCGTACTTATTGTGGGAACGCGCCTCATACTCCAGAGGCATACCGTCGCGCACGTCGGAATAGCGCATCCCTTCGCACACCCCGGCATTGATCTCGTCAAACTCGCTCAGGGCCATGCTGATGGTGTTCGGACGCGAACGCAGCAGCGGCGCGGCCGTCTCGGCGGAACGCTGCTTCGTGGACGTAAAAATGTACGGAAGATCCACGCCGTCGAAATGCGCGGCGAGCTTTTCGGCCTGCTCGATCCCCTTGGCGGTCAAAGACGGATCCCCGCCGAGTCGGCCCTCGCGGTTGTAGTCCGTCTCACCATGCCGCACGAGATACAGATCCTGCACCCAGCGGGAGGAAATGATGTCGCGGATGGCCGCATAATACGGGAGGTCGTTGCTCGGGGCTTCGTCCTGAATGCAGCTGTCCACGGCGTCCACGCGTATCCAGCACCGCTCTTTGCGGACCGGGGTGTATACGCTCTCGTAGTAGGCCAACCGCTTGCGGAAGCTTTCCAGCGCTTCTTCCTGCGTCATGTTGGCAAACTCGGGCAGACGGGTCTTGCGCCGGATGGACGCATCCAGCAACAGCGGATCGTCATTCACGCATTCGATGAACAAGACGGGCCGATCCCGGAGCGTCGCGCTCAGATCCACACGCTGATGCACCGTCCCGTTGGTCGCGTCGATGATGGCGACGTCGCCGCCCTCATCGAGCCATGCGCGGGCGCGCTCCATGTTCTGGTGCGTGATCTGATCCCGCAGCCTCTGGGCGCGCGTGTTGTCGGGATTGAAAAACTCGGCGGAACCGCTTTCAAGGCCGAAAAGCATCCGGCGCAACTCGCCGTTGTTGAAGATCGCGGTACGGATGCCCTGCTGCTCCAGCCCCGACCGGATGCGTTTCGCCAGCGTGCTCTTGCCTCTGGCGGGCAACCCCACCATTGCGACATACAGTTTCATGTCATTCCTCAATTGTCGCGCGCGGAGGCGGACCGCCTCACTTGCGCACGGCGAGCGTTAAACCCGTTGCTGCCGATAGGGGACCAAAAGGCCGCCTTCCCGCAGAGGGAAGGCACATTACGATTTGCGCCGGACACCGATGACGTTGGGCAGCGGAGCCCCCTGGCTTCCGGAAGCCCAGAACTCCGGCAAGGAACGCCCCAGCCAGATCTGGCTGCGGACGGGAGTGCGCAGGAAGAGGCCGGCCAAGCTTCCGCCCTCGGTATACATCACCACCCGGACGTCAATGGGCAATGCCAGCAAGAGCGCCCCGAAGTCCACGCCGGTTATCGGTTCCCGGCACAGGATGAACAGGATGGCCCCCGTGCCGTCACGGCCCACGGCGGAAATGGAGTGCTTCGGGCCGCCGGGCTTCCAGAGCAGACGCCGATCCGAACTGATCATGCGGTAATTCTGCACGACCATGCTGTAATGCGGAAGCAGGTTCTCCCAATCGTCCGTGGAACGGTCCAGCAGGTCCGCGCCGGGCAAATCCGGGCTGTCCGGGCCCGCGACGAAAAACGCCCCGAACTTGGACACCACGCGCCCGTTATTGACTGTCTCGCCGGTACGGAGATACCCGGTGCTCGTAACGCCATCAGGCAGATACATGCTGGCATTGGTGGCGGCGATCAGGCCCTTGCGCATGGCCCAGGCTTCAAGCGGCAACGACTGTTTTTCAGAACTCGCCGTTTCCACGGTAAAATCGAAATACGCGGGATCGATGCGCAGGAACACCACTTCAAACGGATCGCCTCCGTCGAATTGCGCGGAAAACAAGCCGAGCTGAAGGCCTTCCTCCAGCTTTTCCCACGGCGGGAGCGTCTCAAAAACCCAGCGCGGCGGAGGTGGGGGAGCCGGCTGTTCCGCGCTCGGCTGTGGCGGAACAAGCGCGTTCTTGATAGCCGTGAGGCCATCCTGCGGCTCGGAAGGCACACCGTCAGCAAAGGCAGGGACGGCGGACAACGCCAGCACGCCCAAGAGGAACAACTGACGGAACACGGCAAACACCCGCGGCGCGAGGCACAAGCCGCGCCCGCTACGGCACATTGCATGTCGTATGGATGAGAAAAGGTGCAACGTCATGATGGTCAGGTCTCCAATGCCCCGAATAGTCAGAGTTTACGGCAATTCCGGCAAAGGCGCAACGCACCCGGGGCCATCCCCTGCCCCAACGCGCGACAAGGCGTTGCCCTTCGCGGAAATCCGGCATAGAATAAAGAACTTGGGATTATGACTGACTTTTGAAACGAGGTTTTCCATGAATATCGGCCAACTCATTGCGGAAAGGGGCAAGCCTTTCTATTCCTTCGAATTCTTCCCTCCGAAAGACCCTGACCAGTGGCCGGACTTCTTCAAGATGGCCGAACGGCTGGCTCCGCTGGAACCGCTGTTCACGTCCGTTACGTACGGGGCGGGCGGCTCCAGCCAGGACGCCACGCTGGAAATCGTTTCCCATCTGAAGAAAGAATTCCAGTTCGAAACGATGGCCCACCTGACCTGCGTCGGCGCGACGCAGGACTACATTACCCAGTATCTCCAGCGCCTGCGCGACAACGGCGTGGATAACGTGCTGGCCCTGCGCGGCGACATCCCCAAGGGGCAGGACATCGACTGGGAAACCGCCGAATTCCGCCATGCCGCCGATCTCGTCCGTTTCGCCAAGGCGCATTATCCCGACATGGGCATCGGCGTCGCCGGGTATCCGGCACCCCATCCGGAATCGCCGAGCTTCGCCAGCGACTGGCGCTACACCGTCGCCAAAATCCGTGAAGGCGCGGATTTCGTGATCACGCAGCTGTTCTTCGACGTGCGCGAATACCTCCATTTTGTGGACCGGCTCAGCGACATGGGCGTGTCCGTCCCGGTCATCCCCGGCATCCTGCCCATCCAGAGCCTCGAATCCATCCGGCGCACGCTCTCCCTGTGCGGCGCGAACATCCCGGGCAAGCTCTATCTCGCCCTTGAGGAAGCCAATGCCAAGGGCGGCGCGGAAGCCGTACGCGAAGCGGGCCTCAAGTTTGCCGTGCAGCAGATCCGCACCTTGCTGGACAACGGCGCGCCGGGCATCCACCTGTACACGCTGAACAAGGCGCCCATGTGCCTCCGCATCGCGGAAGAAGTGGGCGCACTGTAATGGCCGTCGATCTCGCCACCTTTTCGCCCAAGCGCATCCTTGTCTGCCAGCTCAGGCAGATCGGCGATGTGGTGCTCGCCACGCCGTCCATCGAGCTGCTCAAACGGCGTTATCCGGACGCCGAGATCCACCTGCTGACCGAAAAAAAGTGCGCCCCGCTCCTTGAGCACAACCCGCATCTCGGCAAGGTCTGGGCATTGGACAAAAAGGTACTGTCCTCCCTGCCCCAGGAAATCGCGTGGTACTGGCATGTGGCCCGCACCGGGTATGATCTGGTCGTGGACTTCCAGCAGCTTCCGCGCTGCCGGTGGGTAGTGGCCTTTTCCGGCGCCCCGGTCCGCCTCTCCTATACGCCGCCGTGGTATACGAGCCTGCTGTACACGCATTCCTCCGACATGCTCGACGGCTATTCCGCCATGAGCAAGGCCAGCGTATTGCGCCCTCTCGGCATCGAATGGAACGGCGAGCGCCCGCGCGTCTATCTCACGGACGAGGAGCACGCCTTTGCGCGCACCTTGCTCGCTCAGGCAGGCTTGCAGCCGGAACAGCGCCTCATCACGCTGGACCCCACGCACCGCCAGCCCACGCGCCGCTGGCCTCTGGCGCATTACGCCGGGCTGGTCAGCCTGCTTGCTGAGCGCGACGCCTCCCTGCGCTTCCTACCTCTCTGGGGGCCGGGCGAGGAAGCCGAAATTCAGGAGTTGTCCCGCCTCTGCCCCGCCGGTTCGCTGCTCTTGCCGGAGCGGATGCTGTCGCTGCGGGAAATGGCTGCCTGCATCGCGGAAGCGGATTTGCACATCGGCAATTGTTCCGCGCCCCGGCACATCGCCGTAGCGGTGGACACGCCGACCCTCACCGTACTCGGTTCGACCACACCGGCGTGGACCT